>Ga0114968_10001698_pt1 | contig 16926 bp, 12 predicted proteins | sample M_130807_EF_Meta_FD_87020 | JGI IMG/M metagenome (GOLD analysis project Ga0114968, IMG submission 87020) | Freshwater microbial communities from Lake Montjoie, Canada to study carbon cycling - M_130807_EF_MetaG | ecosystem: Environmental > Aquatic > Freshwater > Lake | place: Lake Montjoie...
CGTTGACATCTGTCAATGCTTCAGTGGTGCTTATGCTAATAACCTTTATTATGCCAGTTGCAGCTTTGTTACGATTAGGCACGTACCCTAGCTGTTTAACCAGACGTAGCACACTGTCACGGCGTTCTGCAGTATCCAGGAAGTTTTCTCTGGCATTTAAATCTGTACGGAACGCCATGCCTTGGCTGGTAAAAGCAATCAGATCTAGTAATGCTACGAATTCGCTTGATTCGATAAAGTCATTGAAATCTTCAGCATAGTAGGTCTTGATATAATCCACCATGATCTTACGCAGGGTTTCAAAGTCATAGCTTTGAAAATCTGCTTCGCTGAACGTGGTGTACAGCGTTTTCCAATCTTGTGTTGCAAATAAGTTACTTTGTCTTTTGCTGCTTGCCATAGGGGTGCTCTTTGAAATTATTTATCAATTATAAAATAGCTGTATATTAAAGCACGAACAGTCGATTAAACTGACTATCGAATCTGATACTAAGTGTACTAACTTGATTAGTTCCTGAAAACTGCAATGTGAAATTCAATACCAGGCCATGCCCATCTGGGCTTTCTTGTATGGTTGTGCTGCTTACTGTACTCAGCCTGGGATCATAGCTGATGATATCTTGTATGTTTTTTACAATCTCATTCTTCAATGCTGGCGTAAGTGGATCAAATATCCTGTCCCAAATGATGCATCCAAAGTCAGGATTCATCAGCTTTTCGCCTTTGCGAATGTTGAGATTGTTGAGGAAATCCTGAACAATCAGATCATTATCTGCCAGGCCATAAGGTCCAAAGTCTCTGTTAACTGTGCTAAATCCGCGATAAAGTGTCATACCATATTTACCCTTAGCATTGTAGTGAACCAGCACCTGTTGCCGCTGCACCTTGAGGTGTAGTCATTGCACCACCTGTGATAGCACTACCTGAACCAACACTTGCCGCTGCCCCGGTGACTGCGCCAGATGAACCTAAATTACCAACATCACTGGCTGCGGCATCAGCATTAACAGCAGTATTGTTTGTCAATGCACTGCTACTGAAACTCAAATCTCCGCTGTCTGCTACTGTTTGATCTATGGAATTCTGTTGTATTTGCCCAGTGCCAATGTCAGTAGGTGTTGTACCCAAATAATCACTGTCAGTCGACGGTGTGTATTGTGTAGTATTTGGGCTAGTTCTCAAATTATCAGCATTACCTGCTGCTGTAGTATTATTGTCAGGAGCAAAACCACCTGGTGTAAATTGATCAGGTCCGTTGAAGTCAGGCTGTGATGTAACCACTGTGCTTGTGCTAGCATCACGATCGCTGACGGCATTTTCTGTTGTGCCATCGCCTGTTGTCCCGCCCTTGGAATTGCTTACAGGTGTATTATCTACTGGTGTTTTATAATTAACCGTAAATTCACCAGGCCCGTTTACATCAGGTTCACCAGTTGTTTTTGCATCAATTTGATCAGTTTGCGCTTTGCTATTTTGCGTTGCTGCTTGTTCAGCTGAATCTAAATCTTTAGCCTGATTAAGTTCTTTCTCTTGCAATGTAGCCTTTTGATCTTGATACTTCTGAACTGTAGCATCTGTCTGATCTCTTTCAGCAGCTAACTTCTCATTTTGACTTGTTAAATCTGTAGCTTCATTTTCTAACTTGGCAGCTTGGCTACCCAAAGACTGATTTTGAGTATTAAGAGCTCCCATCTGGCTTTTATATTCAGCCGGAGTTATCTTACCAGTATCATATTTTTCCTGCACTAATTGCTGTTGTGCTCTAACGTCAGCTTGCTGATTACGTAGATCTTGAGCTTGTGTTTTATTATCATCAATTATCTGCTTGTTTACACCAATTAATTCAGTTTGAACTGCGCTAATTTCTTTTCCTTGTTCAATCTTGTTATCTACAGCAGCAATTTGGGTCTGAGTAGCTTGAATATTTGTGCCTTCTTTAATTGGTTCAGCTGTAGTTGTACCAGCTTCAGGTGTTGTGGTTGTTTTAGCACCATCAATATCTTTAGCGTCAGTACTTTTTGCAGCTGATTCGTTATCCTTAGTAGAAGGAGATTTACCAAACTCTTCTGGCCGATCCGGCGGTGTGGGTGTTTTAGTTGTATCATTAATTGATGTATCTTTAGTAGCTTGCTGATTGGGCAATACTTTAGCTGTAAATTGCTGACCGTTTTTAACGATGGGCTGATAGTTGTTAGCGTTTTTAGTAGCGCCAGCTGCACCATTCATATAAGTTTGACTTCTTATTACACCGCCACTGGCATTATATTGCTCTGCTGCTTGGACTCCAGCAATTTGACCTCGGTATTCTACCTTAACTGTACCGTCTGTATTATAAGCTGCTTGTGGTAATGGTTGTCTGTTTGCATCTACATACCCAGTGATAAGAATTGTGTGGCTGACTCCACTGGCACCACCTGGACTGTTAGCTGGTCCATAATTGCCATTAAAGTTAAATGTGGCACAAGCTGTCCCCACTGGTACCGTACCTTGTGCATCCATGAGACCGGTGCCAGTTCCCTGCCACTGACTACTTGGGCCAACTGCGTCTTTCCCAAATACGCCAGTGGCAATACCCACACACTCAGTAGTACCACCAATAGTTTTGCTACCTACAATGTTACTGATGTCACCAACTTGGAAATTCTGCACACTATTTGGTACACCAGTGCTACCAGCACCGCCGCTAAACACACTACCGCCACCTGTAAACACACTGTTGACAGCGTTACTACCAGTTACCACAGCTGAAACTTCATTTATACCAGTACTAACTGCCTTACTCACAAGATTTGTCACTACATTGTAACCAATATTAGTGAGAATTTGTGCTGCTGTACTGCCGCCGCCTTTTGATAACACTGGGTTGGTAACTGGAACATATGTGCTAGTACCTGGCGATCCATAACCATTGCTAGTTGATGTAGCACCACCTACCAGATTGTTGGCAAATGTTATCGCACTTACACCTAGCCCCATGGCACAACCCGAAACCATCTGTTCAAATGTATAAATTATACGATTCATCTGCATGTACTGGATGATGGCTGTTGTAACACTAATACAAGTTCTGGGATCAGTCATATTAAGAAAAGCATTGCCACTGATACCTGTCATGTTACTAACAGTTCTCACAGCATAGTATGCTTCACCGCTGTATGGGTCAGTTTTAAGTAACTTGCCCATAATAGTCTGTAAATTTTTATCAGATGATCCCAGACTAGGTTGGTTGAGATAACGCTGTATGGTTACCACAAGTTGTGCTATACCATCTTCAGCTTTGTTATAAACAGCAAGCCCATTACTATTACCAATGGCCCTGGCATCTGTTTTTTCATAAACTAATTTACCAGGATTGTTTTGTTTCTCCGAAGGTGTCCAATCACTCGTGTCTATACTGCCACCTTGCAAATTATACGTGGCATTATATGTGGCACCTGGTTGGTATGTAAAGTTGGCTATAGGTGCAATGTTCTTATAACTGGTTGCCTTTGTGTCAAATATAGCATTGGCAAATGTATTGCCCACAGCATTACCAACAGCATTAGCCACAATATTAGTTGGTGTGTTAACACTAGTGGTATACATGCTAGCTTGCCCAGTTGTACTACCCTGGAACCCTGTGGTATATTTCACAGGACCGATGTCATTGGGCAACTCAGCATAGTTTTGTTGTATATTGCTACTACCAAAGTTATTGGCTGCACCATATTGACCTGATCCACCAGGTAGTCCAGCAGTGCTTTCATAACTGGGTTGCGCTGTAGGTTGTGAAGCACCAGACGCTCCACCTTTGTGGCCTGACCATGGTTCTTTAGTAGGCATATTTTGTGGAGCAGTTGCACCACCAGCCGCAGTTGCCTTGCTAGCACTAGTTCCAATCTTAACGCAGGCTCCGCCAATGTCCACATGGGTACCACCGCTGATGCTGGCACAAATATCGCCAGTGAGAAATGCTTTTGAACCTTTGAGGCTAACGTCTTTGCCGCCAGATACTTTAGCACTGCCTGATGCTTTGACGTTGACATCTTTGCCTTCGATGTTGACATTGCCGTCTGATTTGATGTCCACGCTCTTGCCGTGTATCTTGATAGCACCCTTGCTGTCAATGTTGATGCCACTGTTGGCGCTCAACTGTATCTGTGCACCTGAATACACATTTACTGCACCTTGAGCATCCATTTCTATCCATGCTGTACCAGCTGCGTTAATGATATAAATGAATCCACCAGTATCTGACATGAGTATGGTATGTCCAGTACTGCTACGCATTTTAAATTGTTTATTTTTACCTTGTGCATCACCATCGTCCATGACAAAGGTGTGTCCACCTTTGCGACCACGTACTACATCTTCTACACTGCCAGTTTCTGAACTTACAATATCTTGATCGTTTTCGTTTAACGGCACACCTGGCGTGCTGATACCAAACACACGGCTAGGTGTTTCACGGAAAGCACTGCTCGTACCAGGACCGCGCATGGGGTCTGATATCAGACCTTGTTTGGTATAAATCTGTTGTTGTACAGTATGTGGTGTGGCAGCTCTGGAAAAGAACTGATTGACTGTACCTGCGCTTGCTGGATCCTGGTCATTATATTCCACAACAGGAAATGCACCTTTCTTACTAACTGGTGCACTTAGACCTGGTACCATTTGCATGTTAGGCCATTCTGGTATACATGCAAACCAATAACCTTTGAAAGGGTCACCGTTGACAAATGTACACAGAACTTTTACGCCAATATCAGGTGGAACAAACCACATGCCATAGCTATGTGGGCTACCAGCAAAATCTTGACCTTTACTACGAACTTCTTGTGGTGTTACACCATAGAAAGGTGTACTATAGCCAACAGTTCGCCAGCTGCCATTGTCATCTTCTTTGCCACCTAACTCAGCAATCCATACCTGTAACTTACCACTACGTGATGGGTCTGTATTATTTTTAACGATACCAATAAACGGACCACTATTAATTCTGACACCTTTGGCACTTTCGTGACTGGTATGAGCTGGTGCTTTATTGCTATCTGTATGGTATAGATTATTGCCCATTTATCATGTCCTAAATTGTTTACTTTTAAACATCAAAATCACCATAAGTTCCATTATATGAATAATCTTCAGTGTAACCCTGCTGAGGATTATCATAAGAACCATCACCCACATATCCCTGGGATCCAGTGGTTACTGTGCCACCATCGCCAACATATCCCTGTGAGCCAGGCGTTACAGTAGCACCATCGCCTGTGTATCCTTGTGAGCCAGGCGTTACAGTTCCGCCATCACCTATATAACCTTTAGACCCTGTGCCTACAGTACCACCATCACCTATATAACCTTGTGAACCAGTACCCACAGTACCACCATCACCTACATATCCCTGTGATCCAGGTTTTACGGTACTACCATCACCCACGTAACCCTGTGAACCTTTTATTATAGTACCGCCATCACCTATATAACCGCTATTTTTAGGTATAGCAGCACCAGTAGCAGGATCTTTCTTGCTATTTGTATCTGTGTTGGGCGCAGTGATAATGGAATCTGCAGATATACCACCCTTGCCACCAGCAGACCCTTTAGTGAAAAAGTCTTTAGCAAGGCTGCCAATTGCACCACCAGCAGCACCAGCTATGCCAGCTATGAGAACATTTCTACCACTGGTAGATCCACCGTAGCCGGGCAATGTGGTAGGATAGGACCAATAGGTGCCATTTCCTCCGTTAGAACTGCCACCACTGCTAGACCCACCAATGCTAGTGCCACTACCTTGTTCAGATCTAGCAGTACCTGATGTTACAGATTTTTGATTTCTCAATCTGCTAGCATCCAGTTTCTGTGTAAAGTTACCATTAACAAAACTACTTGATACGCTTATAACCTGATATCTGCCGCTAAATTCAGCGTATTGCCCATCTACACCAAATAACCCACTGCTGTCATTATAATCAGTACTAGGACTGGCGAAGTTAAAATCAAAATACTGTTGCTTTGTAAAGTTTATACTGCCATCTGATAAACGTGGACTAGTACCCACTAATGGACCGTATAGATTATAATCTTGACTGATCCAGTCTGGATCACCAACAATGTTTATGTCTAGTGTTAACAAATCAGCATCGTTATCCAAAAGTTTATTCATAAGATTTTGAACTTCGATAGTAGCATAACTTTCGCTAGTGTCACCTGAATTTTGTCTGTTGGCCAAACCATTTACATAAGCTACTCTGGCTTTATAACCGCCAGAATTTGTAGGCTGATAGTGACCATTTTCTGTTGGTGCCGGAGGACCTGGTGCATCATTGGCTTTATTAACTATATTAGCTGGTGTGCCATTACGCATTTCTGTAAACGCCATCTGATAGTTGAGATCTACACTGATCACATCTTTGTTTTTACCAGTAAAGATATAATTATACTGTTTAACAACTTCACTATCATCAGGCACAGCATTACCAAAACCATTGGCATCTTGACCTTTAACATCATAACTTATGACATTAAATCTCACAGTGCGTTGATAGTAATTTGTGGTAAAATCTATCTCGCCGAACTTTACTGTGGGCAGTATCTTCCATAATTTAATAGGAGTATTACTTGAACCGCCTTTTTTGTATTGATCGGTCATATAGTTACTGACAGTTATTACACTGCTTATCAGATCTGTTATTTTAGTTCCGCTTTGCGCTCTAAACACATTGTTTTTTGGATCCAATGTCAACTGACCAAATTTACCTTGTTGGGCGGCAGTTTTTTGATCGTTGCCTTCTCCACTACTCATAGCCAGGCTTTGTTCTTTAAACTTTTGTGGATCACCTATGACAGCGCCGCTGATGGCACTATCGAAGTAAAATTCATATACATTGGGCTTTAACTGGCCTTTGTTTTCTGGTTTACATTTTTCCTTCTCATTATAATTAAGTGCATCCGCTAACCCTTTGGTTACAGCTTTTGGCACAGGACTACTTGAATTGCCACCAGTTTGACCAGTCGTAGTTGTAGTGTTGCTATCACGAGTGCCGGCTTTGACATTGCTGCTACTTGCACCACCGCTGTTGTAACTAATGCCTTTGGCATTAAACAAATCACCAATTGTGCCACCAGTTAATTCCACGTGGAAAGGAACAGTATTGTCAATAATACTAGCTCCGATACTGCTCACTGCGGTAGCTTCACAATTATACATAGCACCAGCTGCGGTTATGCTAAGAGTAATATTAACAAATTGAAAAGGTATATATTTTATACATGGTACTGCCACCGGTTGCCCACTGTCATTGTATCCAAACCATTGTATACGGAACACAAAGAACATGGTGTTCCATCCACCTTGAGGATTCATTCTAGTACATAATTTTCTCAAATTGGCAAACAGATTAGCTGTATAGGGTTCAATGATATTGAATTTAAATTCTATAACATCTGTTCCTCGAGTTTGTGCTCCTTGCCCCACAGCTGATTTAAATTCCACATTGTTTATACCCATATCCACTGGAAAATCTTTACTGCGTTGACTTTTACTAATGCCACTATCTGCGATGATACATTCACCACCTTTTAATATAGCACCAGCACTTCCAGCTTTGAGTGCATTATCGTAGATCTGATTTATAGCTTCTTTGGGCACAGCCCAGATGCTTAGTCTGTATGTGGGATTAACGTAATTGTGTAATATGTTACCTACTGGTCCTGAGCTACCTGATCCAGATAACCCACCACCATTGTTGCCACTGGTGCTAGTACCAACACCTGCTCCTACTGTGGTTGCTGTGCCTTGATTTAATATATTAACAGTGTTGTAGTTGGTGGGTATTCCCATGCCGTTAGAACCAGGCATCATCCAGGCCTGAGCAGCACCGCTCACCAGTCCATTGGCTGTACCCTTGACTATGTTATCAAAGAATCCGCTATCTGCAGGGTAACTTGTCTGAGCTGCTAAGATTTTGTCAGCAGCATTACCGCCAGTGGTTCCCGTACTATCAGCAGTATTACTATCACGTTGTCCAGATGTACTATTACTTGCGTTGTTAATGCCTGTGTTTGTCAGTGCTTTGGATGTAAATGTAGTGTCGCCGCTATTGTCCACAGCGTCATTAATAGCGGCATTCTTAGCAGTGTTTTCTGTTAATGCTTTGGTACCAAATGTCAGATCACCGCTATTAGCCACAGCAGCATCAATGCTTGCTTTTTTATCAGCAATGGTTTGTTCAAGTGTGGGGCCAAATTCATTGCCACCACCCACACTGCTAGCAGGAGCAGGGTCTACTTCTACAGTTTGATCATATGGCCCAAAATCTTCTGACACATTATACCCCCAGAGCTTTAATCAGATTCTGTTTCTGTGGCAGATAGATCTTTGTGCCAGCTTTGAAACTCCATATGGGATCTATCAATGTATTGGGGTTTCTCACTGCAAATACCCACCAGAGATTGCTGTTACCGTAAAGATCAAAAGCTAGAAGATCTGGGCGTAAGTTATATGTGACACCGATGGGAACAAGTAAATCAGTTGCTGATCTAGGTATATCACGATAGGTCAATAGATCTAAGAATTTACCATCAAATGATGTTGTGCTATAATAAACACTGGATTGTGAGTATACTGCATTAGCCATTATAGGAATCCTCCGCCGCCAACTGCACTACCACCATGATATCCCACAATAAGATCACCACCGCTGAACTTGTCTAAACTGAAATTGTTACTGATATTGTTTCTGCTGTATGTGGGCAGCATACTGATCTGCACACTCATGCTAGTGGGAACACGTTGTTTTTCACCAGCTACATTGCAACTGATATAATCAACATCTGTGGGTAAACTATAATCAAAACTGGTTATAACCACTGGTATCAGATCCATAAGCAGAGGGCCATGTCCAGTTAAACTTAACACTGGCGGAGGTGCACCAATTAATTTGTCCTGCCCATAAAACATCTTGGTTACACTGCGGAAGAAATGTATCATTGCTATAACGTATTCTGCTTCAGCTGGTGTGTTAGCTGTAAATTCTGCAGTCATGCTTAAATCTACAGTGCTATGTTGATAGATAGGGACGCCATAGTTTGTGTGTATCAGATGCTGGTTCTCGTATGCTGCTTTATGCCCAAACGTGATAGCAGGAGTATAAGGGAACAATACACCCCCAATCTCTTGTAATGGGGCCATTATTTCACTCTGGTCAATAAACAAGCCAGTGTTGTCATATATGATAACACGTGTTTCAGTATTATCAGCAAATGCCACACTACTGCTACCACTGGCACTACTAATACCCTGGCTAGGTGTAGCACCATAACTCAACCCATTATTGCGTAACCTCATGCTACTGGGATTGGGTAACCCCAATGCTTTGCCAATGGCATTAACACCCACATTAACAGCAGTATTAATTAATGTGGTCTTTAGACTTGGTGTACCAAATTGTGCTAAACTACTAGGTCCATAATTGACATAGTTCTGAACAGGTAGTTTGTATCCTACATTGCCAGATGGTTGTGTTATAAACGGACTAGGATCGTATGTGGCAGCATTGATGCCGTCAATAACGCCCACTGCCGCTGCCTCAGCAAGAGACTGCACTGGTTGAAGTGGTTGTACTCCCATGCCGTATTTGCCTGGTGCATAATATTTAGGTGGTGTGTATAAAAAATCTACCATTTGATTGCCTTATAATATTTATTCTTTGGTAATATGGCTATATAATAGACAGATGAGCACAACAGTCCCAACCAAACGTACACCGTACTTAACCAATAAAGACTTGCTGCGAGAAATACATCGCAGTAAAAACAGCTATTGCAGCTATCTTTCGCCTGAGGATCACCAATATGATATCATATTGCCCAGCCTCGGTCGCATCAATCAACGTACTACAGCAGAAGCTAAACGTAATCACGCAGATCGTATCGCCAAGCAAGCCTGGGAAGCAAAGACTGCCACAGGTGTGAAAAGTCGCCTAGATGATCACAGCATAGATTGGCACAAGGTTCCCAAAATGGATCTGGTATTCCGTATCATCTGCTGGGATCATATTCCATTGGCTCCTGGTCGTAAGAAGAATCCCAAGAACACTGCTGACCATCATGTAAAGGTAAACTTCCCACCTTTCCAACACTATCGTTTCAATGATCAGGATGAATTAGTATGTGTGGGCAAAAGCCACTGGGAAGGTGGATTGCAAAACGGGTTCTTTAATCGCGACCATGGTAAAATGACTCCAGCACTGGCCAGAATGTTTATCAAACTATGTGAAAGATATGGCAGCAAAGGCAACTGGCGTGGCTACACCTACAACGATGAAATGCGTAGCCAGGCACTGTTACAGTTAAGCCAAGTAGGGTTACAATTTGACGAAAGCAAAAGCAATAACCCATTCGCCTACTTCACAGCCACAGTAAACAACAGCTTTACCAGAGTATTAAATGTGGAAAAACGCAATCAGAATCTCAGAGATGATATCCTGGAAATGAACAGTCTGCAACCCAGTTACACTCGACAGACTGACAATGCCATCAAATCAGCAGCAGAAGTGGCTGTATTGCCTATTCCACCTGGTGGCGAAACAATTTAATATAGACAGCAACAGTAACTTATAGTATAGTGGTACTATGGCAAACTTGTTTAAAAAAGCGGCTGTGTTTACAGATCTTCATCTGGGATACAAGAGCAATAGTCAGCAGTTTCTCACAGATTGTGAGAACTACATGGACTGGTTTATCAATCTAGCTAAAGCCCAGGAGTGTGACCTGGTGCTTTTCCTAGGTGACTTCCATCATAATCGCAATAGTATTAATATTGCCACCATGGATGTCAGCCTAAAACTGCTGGAAAGACTTAACACTGAGTTTGATCGTGTTATGTTTATACCTGGTAACCATGACTTGTACCATAAAGATCGCAGGACACTAAACAGCGTCAGGTATATTGAAAAGTTCAACAATATACAACTGATCAACGATCAGTATACCGAAGGTGATGTGACCTTTGTCCCATGGCTAATAGGTGAAGAATACAAATCCATGCGTAAGATACGGAGCACTTACGTAATGGGTCACTTTGAACTGCCGCACTTTAAAATGAATGCCATGGTGGAAATGCCTGATCACGGTGAGCTACAGACCACTCACTTTGGTAACTGTGGTACTATCTTTTCAGGACATTTCCACAAGCGTCAGCAGAAAGGCAATGTTCACTATATCGGCAATGCTTTTCCTCACAATTATGCTGATGCTTGGGACGATGAGCGTGGTGCAGTGATATTGACCTGGGGGCAACCGCCTGAATATCAAAACTGGGTGGCTGCACCACGCTACCGTACACTATCTCTGGCGCAATTACTGGATCAACCTGATGTTCATCTCAACCCACAAACACATGCTCGTGTGCAAATGGACATTAGTATCAGCTATGAAGAAGCTGTGTTTATCAAAGATGAAATGATTAAAACCTATGGTGTTCGTGAGCTCAGTCTCATACCCAATAAGTCAGAGCAACTTACTGAAACTACCATTGGCGATATTGCTTTTGAGAGCGTGGATCAGATCGTATTGAGCCAGATACAAACTCTGGATACCAAACATTATGATCAGAGACTGCTGACAGATATTTACAACAGCCTATAAAGAGTGTATAATATATTATGAGTTTGGAAATACACAATCTGACTGTAAAGAATTTCATGAGCGTGGGCAACAACACCCAGGCTGTGAACTTTGACCGCAGAGACCTGACCCTTGTACTTGGTGAAAATTTAGATTTAGGAGGTGATGACACTGGTGCCAGAAACGGCACGGGTAAAACCACAATCATCAATGCACTGAGTTATGGTCTCTACGGTCAAGCCTTGACCAACATTAAAAAAGACAATTTGATCAATAAGACAAATGGTCGAAACATGTTGGTTACTGTGGAGTTTAGTGTACAAGGGCGTAACTATCGCATCGAACGCGGTCGTAGACCCAATGTCACTAAACTCTACATTGATGGCGCAGAACAAACAGATTACACAGACAGCAGCCAGGGCGACAGCAGAGAAACCCAGCACGACATTGATCGGTTGCTGGCCATGACTGTGGACATGTTCAAGCATGTTGTGGCACTTAACACCTATACTGAACCTTTCTTGAGTATGCGTGTGAACGATCAACGCATGATCATTGAACAGTTACTGGGTATCACCATACTAAGTGAAAAAGCTGATAAGCTGAAAGAACAGATCAAAAGCACCAAAGAACTCATCAACGAAGAACGCATCAACATCAAAGCACAGCAAGATGCCAATACCCGCATTGCTGAGCAGATCGATAATCTTAAGAAGCGTCAAAAGTTATGGATTGCCAAGCGAGATGAAGATTGCAACAAGCTGGAACGCAACATCAGAGATCTAGCTGACATAGATATTGAGATTGAAATTGAAAATCAACGGTTGCTTTCAGACTATCATGATCGCCGAAAAAAGGTGCAAGATGCGGAAAAGTGGATTAAAGCCATACAGCAGGATAAGGTTAAGGAAGAAAGAAACCAGACCAAGCTGGAAAAAGAGATCGCTGATCTGGAAAACCACACATGCTATGCTTGCGGCTCTGCACTCCACGATCAAAAGCATGAACAAGTGCTTGCCGGAAAACTTAAACAACACCGTGAGTCCGCCTTACAGCTCTTGGCATATGAGTCTCAAGAACAAGAACATCTAGATGTAATCGCACTAATAGGTGATATCGGTGCTGTTCCTGTTGTAGTATATGATACGTTAGAGCAGGCGTTGAATCATCGCAGTACACTAGAGCAAACTGTAGATCAATTTACTCGTCGCAGTGAAGAAGCAGACCCATATGCTGAACAGATCACAGACATGGAAACAACTGCTCTTGCTGAAATTACCTGGGATACCATCAACACACTTACACAAGTACAAGAACATCAGGAGTTCTTGTTGAAGATGCTGACCAATAAGGACAGTTTTGTTCGCAAGAAGATAATCGATCAGAACCTAGCTTACTTGAATAGTCGTTTGGCTGCATATTTGTCAGCTATTGGTTTGCCACATCAGGTGCAATTCCAGAACGATTTGTCAGTGGAAATTACTGAGCTGGGACGTGACCTAGACTTTGATAATTTAAGCCGGGGCGAGCGTAATCGTTTGATCCTGTCACTGAGCTGGGCATTCCGTGACGTATGGGAAAGCCTGTACAAGCACATCAACCTGCTGTTTATTGACGAACTGATTGATTCAGGTATGGATGCATCAGGTGTGGAGAACAGCTTGGGTATTTTAAAACGCATGGCACGTGAGCGTGGCAAGAGCGTGTTCCTGGTAAGTCATCGTGATGAACTTGCTGGGCGTGTTAACAACATACTGACAGTTACCAAGGAAAATGGTTTTACTTCGTTCGGTTCAGATGTTGAGCAAGTGTAATAAAAGGCAGCTAATTACCATATGCCATCACCTAGCAAAAACAAAGGAAATACCTGGGAACGAGACGTTGCCAAGTATCTCACTGAGCTGTATGGCGAAAACTTCATGAGGGCGCCTGGTTCTGGTGCTATGGTTGGTGGTACTAATGCTTACCGTAAACAGATAATGCATGAAGGTCAAATTCGCAGTTTCAAAGGCGACATCATCCCTGGACAAAGTTTTCCTAAATTGAACATCGAGGCAAAGAGCTACAAGGACTTTGCCTTTCATCAGCTATTCACAGGCACTATTATTCAACTTGAACTTTGGCTAAATCAATTGGCAACATCGGCAGACACAGGCGACGTTAACTTACTCATAATGAAATTCAATCGCAAAGGCAAGTTTGTGGCATTCAATTTCGACGAACCCAGGGACTATCCCTTGTTTGTTGAAAGGCATTTCCTTTATCAAAGTGAAACTTTAGGCACCTGGGCAATTATGTCATTCGACAAGTTTTGGCAGCTCAACAAAGACGGCATCAGGCATTTATCGGCTTAATAGGCAATATAGTCCCCTATATAATCTACCCATTGAAGGTTGCTGACACCCCGACATTGTCAGGACAGGGACACCGCACGGCCACGCGATAGGCTAAATGATGACAGCTCTGAGAAAAAGCAACTGTCTGGTAACTAACTCAGTCACACTGGGGTCTAGTTGCTTCCGTTGGACAGCAGGATTAAAGGGGTACAGGCCAACCGCCCCGCTAGTATGATAGTTCCGCAGTGTAGATATGAATAAGGACTCAACGAATGTTCTTTCATGCTGGTCCTAGAGATAGGATCAGTATGACTTCAGATCTAACGAAATATTCCACAGATGAATGAAGCAAGAGAATTAAAAAAATAGTTAACGAACGAAGTGAAGTTAACTGCTTGCTGCCAAGCAAGCATGAAGATGACGCAAATAATAAATGACAAGTTCTGAATGAGAGAAAGGAATCAACAGATGAGTTTATGGCAAGACTACGTATCAAATAATAAGATAAATCAGAGACCAGTTACACACAAATGGAGCCATTACTTTCCCATATATGATCGCCATTTCCGTGATTGGAAAAACAAAAGCATGGTGTTCTGGGAGATAGGCGTAGCTCGTGGCGGTAGTGTGCAGATGTGGAGCAGGTACTTTGGTCCATATGCTCGTGTGGTGGGTATTGACATCGATCCTGCGTGTGCTGAATTTTGTGAACCAGGCATTGATATTCGCATTGGTAATCAATCAGATCTAAAGTTTCTGGAATCTATCATCGATGAATTTGGTGCACCCGACGTAGTATTGGATGACGGCAGTCACCTCATGAGAGATGTAGTTACTACGTTTGAGTTCCTGTATCCCTATTTGCCCAAGAACGGTGTCTACATGGTGGAAGATATGCACACCAGTTACTGGCCAGATTTTGGTGGCGGATTAACAGAACCTAACAGCTTTATCAATCTCAGTAAGAATTGTATTGATCGCATCAATGCATATAACACTCGAGGCGTCTTAGAGCCAGATTATATCACAGACAACACACTGGGTATTAGTTTCTATGACAGCATTGTGGTGTATGAAAAAGGTCAGATCTTCCGGAGACATCCTGATTAATTAGAAGTAGGGAAGACCTGTCTTGCTGGTAGTTTCCATATGACTCTTGATGATGGTATTGATCATCTTTCTTTCTTCAAAACTAAGCATGATAGCTGATTCATAGCTGAGACCACCTCGCATATGCCAGCTGAGTTCTAATGCTTCGTTCTTGAGTGATTTTACTTGCTTTTCGTAATTTTCAACCAGCTCCATAACTTCAGAGAAATCTAAAGTTAGGAGCTTTGAGCGAAAAAACTTGCATAATCAAATGTCATATTGACTTTGTATGCATGATCACAGCTTTCACATTTGACGTCTACACGAGTATAATTTGCTTGCTCGTTGATCTTGTCAATGTTTTCACGTACAGTCTTTACAGTAGCAGCATCACAGTTCTGATAATACTCAATAATGAAGTCAGTGTTTGTGATAACCTGATCGTCTGATTTGATATAATCTGTGCTGTTGGCCAGTGCCAGCAAACTTATTTCTACCATGCGAGCTAGATGCATGTTAAACTGGACTAGTTTTGCATCATCATCTAGATTTTGATCATTAATTACTCTGAGTAGTTTATCTTCTTCAAACTGCATCATGTTCTGTTTATTAGCCAGCAGATATGGCTGTGGTTTCAATTTAAATTGTAACCCGCCAGCAGTAAATTCACTGTAATCAGGCATCCGCATGTTGGCTGTCATGTACTGCAAATTCATAGTATGTTCATTGTCATGTTCACAACTGGGGCAAACGCTGGCAATATCCATGTCGTTGCCATAGCTGGCAATACGTATGGCAATGATGATGGGATCTAGATCAATGCTGGGCATCTGCCAGGCGTTAATGATGTTGGGGCAGCAGCTCTGTATTACGTCCACAACACCTTGACCGTTAAGCAAAGCATCAGGAGTACGTAGTGTGATCTCGTCTCTGGCTGTCATAGGGTAGATGGGAATTTCACCTGTGACTGTGAGGTTTAAACTGCCTTCTGGCCAGTATCTGCCACCTGACGGCAGTTTAAAATAGATAGCTGGTTGACGGAAGTGTTTGAATAGTGGATTGCTGGTTGAATTATCCATATTTCTAGTCCTATAAATATATAATACTTATCGGTGTAAAAACGCATGGCAGATCTTTCTCCTGAACAAATTAATAAGCTGATTACAGCTTTGGAAAGCATCCCTCCCAGTCTGACTGATCTTAAAGATCAGCTTGGGAAAAGCGTTAAGAAAGAACTGGATTACAATCAACGTCTTAAGAAAAGTGCTGATGATGTCAAAGCTAAGTTTGATAATCTACAAAAACAATTAGATGAAAATCTAATCACTCAGGATCAGTATAAGAAATCTGTTAAAGATCTGGCAAATAGCAGTAAAGAGCTAGCAATAGTAAGTGATGAAGTTAAATCAAAAGTCAAAGAATTTGGTACTGAATTAGGTGGTAGCAACGAATCCCTTAAAAAATTCGGCAAAGGCATGGGAGACTTTACTCTTGCTGCTATAAGGCATACTACTGACATAGCTAAAAGTGTACAAACTAGTACCAAAGGCTATCAGTTAGCTGGTGATTTAGTTAGTAAAGGGGCTGACTTAACTAGCAGTGCTCTTACTGGTGCTGGTAATATGGCATCTGGATTAGGCAGTGCTTTGGCTTTTGGTGGTAGCAAAGCTAGAGGTTTTGGAAAAGCCTTAGAAGTAATAGGCGGAATATTTAAGTTCGGCGGCAGTGCAGTTAATGCTTTAAAACCGGCTTTTGGTTTGTTGATAACTCAGTTAGGCATAGTTACTGATGGGTATGATAAGAGTGTAGCAGCTGGTGCTATCTTTGCTGGCAGTTATGGTGATTTTGCCAAGTCAGCTGCTGGTGCTGGACTAAGCATACAACAGTTTGGTGA
>Ga0114968_10001699_pt1 | contig 16926 bp, 31 predicted proteins | sample M_130807_EF_Meta_FD_87020 | JGI IMG/M metagenome (GOLD analysis project Ga0114968, IMG submission 87020) | Freshwater microbial communities from Lake Montjoie, Canada to study carbon cycling - M_130807_EF_MetaG | ecosystem: Environmental > Aquatic > Freshwater > Lake | place: Lake Montjoie...
AAAAAAAAATAAAAAAAAAAAAAAAAAAAAAAAAAAAAAAAAGGTAAAAAATAAGGGTTTTTTTTTTTATGTTTAATATTTATAAATAAAAAGTTATGGAAAAAATCACAAAAACTGGTACCAAGGGTATCGAATTAATCAAAAAATTTGAAGGTTTCAGAGCAAAACCATACAAATGTCCAGCTGGAGTTCCAACGATAGCATACGGAGCAACTTTTTACCCTAACGGTAAAAAAGTAACAATGAATGACAAAGCAGTAACCGAAGAAGAAGGTGTTAATTTGTTAAAATCAATGTTAATAAAATTTGAACAATATGTAGATTCATATTGTATTGACACAATTACTCAAAATCAGTTTGACGCTTTGGTTTCTTTCTGTTACAACTTGGGTCCAGCAAACTTAAAAGCTAGTACTTTATTAAAAAAAGTTAATGCTAACCCTAACGATGAAACAATCAGAGCTGAATTTATGAAATGGACAAAAGCTGGAGGTAGAACGTTAAAAGGATTAGTGACAAGAAGAACAGCAGAAGCTGATTTATATTTTACTAAATAAATACAAGGATAAATTATTCAAAAACCCTGGCCTCGGCTGGGGTTTTTCGTTTTTTTTGAATATTTATAATTAAAGTTACAAGATGGATAAATTGAATAAATTATATATTGGGATTGGTGCTGCAATTATGGCATTTTATATTTTAACACATACATTTGTTATGTTAGATTATATTCCTTTATGTAAAGAAATTGCTATTTTTAATTACGTGTCAATAATTTTATTTAGCATACCAGCAACATTATTTGTTAGAGGTTTTCTTAAAAAAAGCAAAGAGTCAATAAGATTAAATTATTACGCTAAAAAACTAAATGAAACTCTCATTCATCAATCACACAATCAATTGTTTTATGATGGGAATATTACAGATGGTTCAAAACACTTAACAAAAGAAGTAACATTATCAACTGATACTGATAGATGTTCAATATGGTTATACAACGAAGATAAAACAGAAATCATATGTAAACAATTATATGTAAAACATGAAGACAAATGGTATGACAATATTACGTTATATAAGAAGGATTACGAACCTTATTTTAATGCGTTGATAGTTGACCCTATTATTGTAGCAAATGACGCAAGAACTCACCAATCAACAAAATGTTTTACAGAATCATATTTAATTCCTTTGGGTGTAAACTCTATGTTAGATGTTCCAATCTATTATAAAGGTAAAGTTATAGGTGTAATTTGTATTGAATCATTTGAACCTAGAGAATGGCACAAAGTAGAAGTTAATTTTGCTGAGATGTTATCTTCTTTGTTTGCATTTATGTTTTCAGTAAAAGAAAACAAAATTGTAGAACAAAATATGGTTAATTTTGAAGACTTTGTAAATGAAACAGCATTGGTTTCAAAAGCAGATAAGAACGGTAAAATAACATATGTAAACAAAAAATTCATTGAAGTTTGTGGTTATACTAAAAGAGAACTTTTGGGTAAAGACCATAACTTAGTAAATTCTGGTGCTCAGTCAAAAGAATTCTGGAGTAAAATGTATAAAACTACAGTAAAACAAAAAAAGATTTGGCACGATTTAGTAATCAACAAAAATAAAAAAGGTGAATTATATTACGTTGATACATATATTAAAGCAGAATTTAACCATGAAACTGATGAATTATTAGGGTTCACATCGATAAGACAAGACGTTACAGAATTATTTCAAATTGTTAATGAACTAGATAAAAAGAACACTTATTTAGAGCACGCTGCGAAGATTCTAAGACATGATATGCATTCTGGTATAAATACATATATCCCAAGAGGTATTAGTTCGTTAGAGAGAAGATTATCACCACAAATAATTGAAGAAACTAAATTAGAAGCACCTTTACGAATGTTGAAAGAAGGTTTAAAACATACACAAAAAGTTTACAAAGGAGTTTACGAGTTTACTAACTTAGTTAAACAAGATGCGGTCTTATCTAAAGATTACCATGACCTTAAAGAAATATTATCTAACTTCTTAAAATCTACTGCATATTTTAGTCAAATTAAAATAGATGAATTACCTAATCACGAGGTAAACGAATCTTTGTTTTGTACAGCAATTGACAATCTTATTAGAAATGGTTTGAAATACAATGATTCAAATAATAAAATGATTAACATCTACATGGAAGATGAAGATACATTAATTGTCCAAGATAATGGTAGAGGGTTAACACAAGAAGAATTTGAAGAATATTCAAAACCTTATAATAGAAATAAAAACCAAAAAGAACCAGGTACTGGTTTAGGTTTGAATATTTGTATTGCAATATTAAAAGAACATGGTTTCGCAATTACTTGTGAAAAAAATGAGATAGGAACTAAAATGAAAATAAAAATTAAATAGTTATGATAGATTCAATATTATTAGTGGATGATGAAGATTTATTCCACTTAGTTTTCGAAGATGCATGTAGTCTTCTAGATATCACACTTTCACTTAAAAGTGTTTCTTCAGCAGATGAAGCTGAAAAAATGTTTAAAACGTGGTATCAAAATAATTCTACTGATGATAGACCAGAATGTGTGTTTGTTGATTTAAACATCATCGGTTCAAGTTTTGACGGAATTGAATTAGTTAGAAGAATTAATTTTGAATATGGTAATCATGTTATCATTGGAATTATTTCATCTAGTGATGAAGCAGAAGAACAAGCAAAAGCAGTAAAAGCTGGGGCTCAATTCTGGATTGTTAAATCAGATGACATTGAACCTAGGTTAGAAGACTTCAGAAAAGATTTTGATAAATATAAAAACGGTAAATCAGCATTTAAAGTATACAGATAATGATAACATTCGATAAAAAAACAATAGAACAACTTTTAAAACTATATGAATCTAGAAAAATAGGGTTAGAGGGAAATATTGCCAAAATTATCGTTACTGAAGATGAAGATTTTAAAAAATATTTAGAAACTTGTATTGAAAATGACAATGAAAATAGGAGAAAACGATTAACAATCACAAAACAAGTACAAGCACAAAATACAGAATTAATAAAAGCTAAAGAAGAGAACGATAGAATAACAGAAGAATTGAAAATAGCTTTGGGTCAAGCAGAAGAAGCTAAAAAATTAGCTGAAGGTGATTTAGACTTATTACAAAAAAGAACTCAATTTGAGTTGATTGGGTTAATTGTTAAAATAGCTTTATCAATAATAATTGGAGTTGGGGTAATAACGACTGCTATTTATATTTATATAATATCAATAGGTGGCGATTCAACAATTATAGAATCGTCATGGTCAAATATGTTTGGTATTTTATTAACAAACAGTTTTAGTATAATAGGAACAATAATGGGGGTTAAATATGCCTCAGATAAAATAGATAAAAAATAAATTTTTATGAGTTACACAAGAGAACAAATCAAAGCGGCTGTAGAAGCAAAAGGTTACAAATGGTTTAGTGATGACGCTAACAAAACGCATGACGTAAACATCGTAGGTATTAGAAATACAGCAACTGGGAAAAAAGTTACAAATGTATTTGATGACACATTAACAATTTCATTTAAAAATGAAAAAGGTGAATGGCAATTTTTTGCATGGGCTGCAACAACAGACCCAGGTAAGAAATCAATGCTAGAATGGAATAAAATGGGTATTACTGGTGGTTGTGCTAGATTAGTTGAAGGACAATACAGAAGTACATGGAAAATAGACAAACATCAAGGTAAATACGATGCGTTATGTCAAAGAAATGGTAAAGTTAAAGTTTATCGTGATTCTGATTTTGATTTAGAATATGATGAAGATAAAATTACCGAAGGAATATACGGAATTAACATTCATAAATCTGGACAAGACTCTACATGGGTTGAAAACTGGTCAGCTGGATGTCAAGTATTTAAAAGAGTAAAAGATTTTGATGTATTTATGAGTATAGTTAAAAAAGCTTCTAAAATACATGGAAACTCATTTTCTTACACATTATTAAATTCAACTGATATTAAATAATGAGCAGCAATTTCAATAAATTAAATTTATTGGCATACATTCATAACCCAGTAAGTATTGATACTATGTTAAAGATATATAGCACACATAATATATATTATGATAAGTGTGTGTTATATGGTGATTTTACATTATCTCTTTTAGATTTAGTTTTCACAACTTATCTGGGTGATGAATTAACAACTAATGAGCAGCAATTTAAACATTTTGATTGGTGCTGGAAGAAAACTATTGATAATTTTGAAAAAGAAGAAATAACAATAAACAGTGATAAGTTATATCAATATTTTTTAGAATTTACTTTAGAGTTATTTTATTTAGACCCTAAAAAAGATGAAAATCTAAATAAAAGCTTAACAGTTATATGGGCCAACATTTTTGATTATGAAAGAGAAAAGACAAATGCTGACATTGATACTTTATTAGAATTATACAAAATATTTGAAAATTCGCTAAAAAAAACGTTTTAACTATTTATTTTTATAAAAAATACCTTAGTTTTAAAAATATGAATACGGAAAGACTACTTAATATAGTCATGATGGACATGACTATGGAGAAAATGAAAATTGAAGATGATATCGAAAGAACCATCAACGATAACAACATTTCTATTGATGACAAAACTGTGAAAATGAAATTACTAATTCATAGATTATCTACAACAGAAAATAGTATTGCTACGTTTAGCAATATGTTAAATAATAATAACACAAAAGAAAAAGAAAACTAAAAATGGAAAAGTACGAAGAATTAAAAAACTTGGTAGCATCAATCGAAGACGATGCAACAAAATTTTACGATAAAGGTAACAAAGCTGCTGGCGTAAGATTTAGAAAAGCGTTACAAGACGTTAAAACATTAGCACAAAACATTCGTTTAGATGTTTCAACAAAAACTAAAACAGTTAAAGCTTAAAAAATAAAAAATATGCTTATAGATATACTTAATAAATTATTTGTCGTTTTATTCATGTTATCATGTATAAACGTAATTAGACATGCTTATTATTTCATACAAGCAGTTGTCACTTCAACAGAAGAAGAACCTAAGAAATATAAGATACCTAAATTACAATTAAACTTATTAGGTATATCTATTGCATATATTTTATCAGTGCTTATAACTGGTATCACAATTTAAAAAATTAAAATGTCAAATATACAAAAAACATTAGATTCTTTACAACCATATGTTATAGGTATAAGATATCTAGAAGGGACACCATTAGTCGATGCTGTGTTCAAAGAAGGTTGGACTGTACCAGACGATAATAAGGTTAAAAAAGTTAAAGGTAATGATGAAATGAATTATTACATGCTTTTTAGTGAAGTTAATGGTGTTGGGTTAGACGATTTATTAGATTACGTTAAAAAAACAATTGATTTAAATATTGAGCGTGAAAAGAAACATGATTTACTAAAAGAAAAAGTTAATGAGTTAAAAGAGATATTTAAGAAAACTAGTTTAGAAAAATTAAAAAGACTTAAATTTAACTTTAGCGAAGAAGACTTAGTTCCTAGGTTAGATGATTTTGACGCTGAAATAGAAGAAGCATTAAACGAAGAAGATATAATTGATGAACCAACACAAACAACCAATCCATCTGATTTTTATCCAGAAAATGTTGAAGAATATGCGACATCTGGTGAGAAAGAATTTGAAGAAACAATAGTTCCATCTTATTTAGACGAAAATGGTAACCCTATTGAGTTAACTGAAGAAGAAATGGAAATGATTGAAGAAGAAAAAAGAGCATTGCGAAACATGGAATTGCTAAAAAACAAAAAACAAAGTGATAAACTAAAAAACATATCTAGTAAAGTAGAATTACCACCTAGATAATAAACAACAACAAACAAAAAAAGCCCCATTGGGGCTTTTTTCATTTTGCAAAAGCTCGTTCAAAAGCTTCTTGTACTGTGTGTGTTAACCACACTCCAGCAGCGGAAATTAATCCATTAAAAAAAACGATTAAAATAGGTGAACTAACACCCAAGCTACCCATAGGGGTTAATTTACTGTAACCGAAATATAATAATATCCCAGAAACCGCAAAACCCATCCAAGTACCCAAACACATAAAACACGTGAATAGTTTATGAATACTGTAACCGCCAGTACCCATCTTTGCTAGAAAGTTTCTCCAACCTTCAAAAACGGAACCGTAAATTAAATTGTTACAAGCCCCATAACAAATAAGAATAAAAATTAATGTTGTCATAAGTTTTTATTTAAATATAGTAATTATAGAACAAATAGTCAATATTTATATTAAAAAAGAACATGAAAAAATTTATAAAAAATAGATTAAATGTTTTACTTACTGAAGGTAAAAAAGAAGAATACCAATATCAAATGAGAGATATAGGTGGTGCCAACGTTTATTACCGAAAAAAGAAAAAAGACAAACATTGGGAAATTATTGACGCAAAAGAATTTGAAATCACATGTAAAAAATGTGATTGGCATTGGCTGGCATCTCAATCAAATGAATCAGACTTATTTATTTGTCATAAATGTGACCATGACAATGAATCTTCTTATGTTAAATAATTTACATTGTAAAAAATAATACATATATTTACTAAAAAAAAGTATGAACGATAAGATGATTAACCGTGAAATCAACATGATTGAAAATGAAATGGTCGCTGATAAATACATCACGGATATTAAAAAGAAAAATTTCATAAATGAGATAAAAACTAATTTAGGTTCTGAAATTAAGAAAAACCCAAATAAAGTTAAAGTGGCGAAAAAATCTAAAAAAGAAAGGTTTTTAAAAATTATAAAAAGTATATTTACAAAGTTTTAATATGAAGTATGAAGATTTAATACAAACAGTTTCAGAAATCCTTAACAATGAAAACATATCTAAAAATGGGTTAATTCTTACATACCTTTTAGATGAAGACAAACATAATAAAATGAATGAACATCTTTATTATATGTCTAACCCTAATGGTGATGGTTATGCAAAGAATAATGAATTTGAAGTTGAGATAGAAGGATTGCTTGTTAAATTTATTAAAAAATAATTTGGTAATTAAATAATTTTTTGTACATTTGGTGAAAATTAAGTTATGGCCAAAGAAAAAAAATTATTAGAAGACTTCGGTGACTATGAGTTGGTTGCTGGTTTAGACGAAGTTGGTAGAGGTTGCGGTGCTGGACCAGTTGTGACAGCAGCAGTGATAATGCCAAAAGGGTTCAAGTCTCCACTTATAAGAGATTCGAAGAAACTATCACCAAAACAACGAGATGAAGCTTATAAATTAATCATGGACAACGCTATTGCTGTTTCATGTAAAGCTGGTTCCGTAAACGAAATAAATGAAATAGGTATCAACCCTTCAACATTCAATACCATGTATAAGTGTTTAGATGAACTATCTGTAACACCAGAACATATACTAGTTGATGGTACAGTATGGACAAAACGTGATAAAGATGCAGAAGTAACTCTAGTACCTAAAGGTGATGACACATACACATGTATTGCAGCAGCTGCAATTGTAGCTAAAGTTAGACGTGATGAATATATGTGCAAACTACATTTACAATATCCAGAATATAACTGGTGTGGAAACAAAGGTTATTTAACTCCAGACCACATAGAAGCGTTGAAAGAAAATGGTGCGAATAGATACCATAGAACACAATATGTAAGAAATTTTGTTTAAAATTTGTTTTATTGAAAAATAATACTTACATTTGTTATGTAATTATAAATTAAAAAATATGAATAAAGAGATATTATATGTAATTAAAAGTATTGGGTTTATAATACTATTATGTTTTATTGCGTCATGTAAAAAAATAACTCCAGGTAATTATACGCAGAATCAACAAAAAGCCGTGGATACAACTACATGGGAATGGAAGTATACAAATAAAGGTACAATACCTAATTGGGGTGGGTCTACAAATAATGAATTGGTAGGAACGAAATGGGTGTTGACAAAAGTTATTATTAACTTTGCGTCAACAACACCAAACGATACAATTGATTTCGTTACAAATAATCAATATCGATGTAATAACTCTGCTTATAGACCATATACTTTAACATCTGGTGTTGCATCAACCAACAAAACATTAACCTTAAATTACTTTTTCCCTTTTGGTGGAAGTCATTATAGTGGTGAAGTAGGGTATTATTTTGTTAGCGATAGCATCATAAATAGTTGTGAATTTAAAAACATTCAAAACACCACATCGTTAGTAAAAGCGTGGTTTAAACGTATAAAATAAAAAAAAAATAAAAAAAAGTTTAAAAAAAACTTGCAATATGTAAAAAATGTTCGTACATTTGCAACACTTAATTATTAATCTTAAAAAATAAAATTATGAGCACATTTTTAAAAGCAATGCAAACAGCAGATTCGTTAACTGAAAACGGTATGGCGACAAACTCATCATCATTAAACCACTGTGTAGATTTATTCTTCCAAATCGGTGCAATGAGAGGACAAGATAAGCAAAGATTAATCAATGCTTTTACTAAAGCGTTTGCTGAAAATCCGTTACATGCAATGAAATTGTTATTTTGGGCTCGTGACGTAAGAGGTGGAGCTGGTGAAAGACAAATCTTTAGAGATATTGTTACTTACTTAGCTAAAAACCGTACTGAGACATTAAGTAAAAACTTACACTTGTTTAACGAATTTGGTCGTTGGGATGATTTACTAACTCTTGTTGGTACACCATTACAAACTAATGCGTTAAACTTAATCTCAGCAGCGTTAGATAGAAAAGACGGATTGGCAGCTAAATGGATGCCAAGACCAAATGTATCTAACAGTGAGAGAAAAAGATGGGCGAATGCTTTAAGAAAGCATTTGGGGTTAACACCAAAACAATACCGTAAGTTATTGACTGAAAACTCTAACACAGTTGAGCAATTAATGTGTGCTAGAGAATACTCTAAGATTGAGTACTCTAAATTGCCTTCAAAAGCAATGAGTGACTACATGAAAGCGTTCTCTAAGAACGACTTAGAGAGGTTCCAAGCGTATTTAGCTTCTCTTGAAAAAGGTGAAACTAAAATTAACGCTGGTGCGGTGTACCCATATGACATCATAAAATCCTTGAAACAAGGTAACGCTAGAGGTGCTAATGAGCAATGGAAAGCTTTACCAAACTACATGACTACAAATGAAGAGTTTGTATTGCCAGTAGTTGACGTTTCTGGGTCAATGTCAACCCCAGCTGGTGGTAACCCTAACGTTACTTGTATGGATGTAGCAATCTCTTTGGGATTATACATTTCTGAAAGAAACGTAGGTCCTTTCCAAGATGCTTTTGTTACTTTCTCTGAAAGTCCAAAATTACAAATCTTGAAAGGTAGTTTGAATGAGCGTTACAATCAACTTCAAAGAGCTGATTGGGATATGTCAACAAACTTAGAGGCTGTGTTTAAGTTAATTCTTAAAAAAGCTAAAGAGTCTAATGTTCCACAAAACGAAATGCCAACAATGATTTTAATCTTGTCTGACATGGAATTCAATTCTGCTGTAAGAGGTAGAGGTTGGAACCCAACTGCTCAAAAAATGATTGAGTCTATGTATGCAGAAGCTGGATATAAAACTCCAAAAGTTGTATACTGGAACATCCAATCAAGAGGTGATAACAACAAACCAGTACACTTTGATACAAATGGTACTTGCCTTGTCAGCGGTTTTAGCCCATCGTTATTAACTAATTTATTGAGTGGTAAAGACTTAACACCTATAAGTATGATGTTACAAGTCATTAATAGTGAAAGGTATCAAGCAATTACAGTTTAAACAAAAATATTATGAGAAAAGAAGAATTGAAAGCTGGTATTTATTTAATAAAAGGTGATAATAATGATTATTCATTAACAAAAGAACGTGAAGATGGTATAAATTCACTTGAAATTAATAATGAACATAAGGAGTTCTTTAAAAGTATTTTTAAAGAAGAACCGACACCAAAAAGTTCTGATTTGTTAGTTGAAACGGTTGGTCAAAATCCTTTCCTAACAATAAAAAGTGTTAAAGATAATCAAACTAATGAAGATATTACTGAACGATTTACAAATAAAGACGTTGATGATGTAAATTGTTTATGGACATTAACAAAAAATTTGGAATGGATTCTACAAGATACTCATAATTAAAATAACTGACATTGGTATCTGGTTTCTCACCAGCCTTGTTAACAAACTTGTTAGCTGGTCGTGATTTATCACCAGTATCGATGATGTTGAGTGTTATCAACTCTGAGCGTTACTCACCAGTAACAATCTAAGAGATTGGTGCGTAAAAGCCCCAATTTTCTTCAAATGTTTGTATAGAAAAATGCATTCTGCAACTTAAAAAAAAAACATATATTTATACAGTTCAGACAGCATAGTTTCCAGTCTATCAAAACCAGATGTGGCTTAATTGTAAACCACATCACCAAAACTGGAAGTTCTTTATAAGGTTTAGAATTAAAACTACCACCGCATTTTGTTACAAACACCAATTAAAAAGGGCTCATTTTGGGTCCTTTTTTTGTTTTTTATACTTTACAATGTGAAAAAAAAATGATAAACTTAAATAAATAATAATAGTTTAATATTTAAAGTATAAATGAAAAGAATTGTAGTAAAAGAAATTGACAAATTAAAAAGTTCTACTTTTGACAATAAAACGATTAGTGAATATCTAATCTATTTGATTATAAATTTAGGTGATGGCGACATAATACTAAATGGGTTTACTGAAATTGGTGATAAAAACAAAGAAGCCAAAATTGATGAATTAATAGTAGAACATTTTGTTACCAACGACAGCTTAGAAGCAATCAATAAAGAAAGCATAATCGAAGAAATAAGTTTCTCCGAATACACAAAAAACAAATAAAAAATGAATGAAAATTATCCATTAATTATAGTGTTCTATTTGGACGCTGAAATGATGAAAGTTAAAGAAATCATCCAACCATTTACAGAATCAGTTAACACTATGTTAAATCAAAAAAAAGCTAATGCAATGGCATTCTTTTTACCTACAAATGGTGAAGAAAGAGTTGAATGTATAAACCCTTTGGTAGTTCCTAAAGATGACATGGAAAAGGTTGCAACACTAATAGAAGACATTAAAAAAAGTTTTGACATTGGTGCAGAAATCACAGTTGAACATGAAGAAATTGAATTAGATGAAAAACCATGTGATTGCGGTAATAACCCAGACGGTAAATGTAAATGTAATGAATAGAGAAGATAAAGCAAGATTGTATGATGAATACGTAAGAGAAAGTGATATATTACAAAGAGAAAACTCTAAAATAAAATCAGAGTATGTATTCAACGTACCACAAAACATGCAAGAAATTCTTGACAGAAATAATTCAAGGTTAGATGTTTTGGTTAAGAACTTAGAAAAACTATATATAGATTAATATGGAAACTAAATGGCAAGCAAAATGGAATTATTATGGTTGGAAAGAATATTTAGATGTTATTCCAGACAGACCTTCAATGCAAGGTGATTGGAATAGTACATTATTAACCAAAATAAACCAAATGAGAAATAATATATTGATGATTACAGAAAACCCAGAAATAGGTTTTAGCGTTAACAGTATATTATTCAATACTATTATTAGTGAGCTACCCAATTCTAGCGTTAAAGATGGTGTAACTTATATTGGTAGGTTATCAGTTAATATAGATGAAACCTTACCAGAAGATAAAGTTTATGTTTATGATAAAAACAATGAAGAAAACATCGCTGAAATAACTATTGATTACGTAAGCGAAACTCGTAACTAAGGTCTAGTACTAGTTCTTCTTATTTTGGTGTATGGCCAACCAGTTTCTTCATGTATGATATCATACATTCGACCTATTTGGGCTGGTTGTGCTGTACCCATAAATAATAAACTTTTAATCTTTTGTTTCTTAACTATTTTAGCTAAAGTGTGATGCAACCTTTGAGCGTCCTCTAAATTTTTACACAAAACCATATCAAATTGGTCTTCATTATAGATTATTAGTTTATTATGAACAACCAATACTTGTTTAACCATGTTTTTTGAATGGGCTCCAATCATAAGTCTTTTAACGACTTCTTTTATTGTAGGACGCTCATCACCTTCATATCCGTAGACATAAAAAGTCTCTTCAATATTATAATCATCTGAAATTAATATTGTCCAATCACCCAACGGTTCTTCAGTGTATAACTTTCCGTAATCATCCCTTAATATTCTAAAAGTATCATCGTTTTCAGTTGGTTTAGTAACACAAATTTCATATTTTACTTTTTTAATACCATTAGTATTTAAAAATTTCTTTGGGTAAAAAACATTATTTTCGTCTTTCAATTTGTGAAATTTAAGAAATGCGTTTTGTTTTGTTTTACACCTATATAATGTTTTTTTATACTTACCATTTGATAATAATACGATTCGATAACTCATAAACTTGCTTTTTTATATAAAAATATGTAATTTAGATAAAAAATAAATATTAATATGAGTAAAAGAGATTATTACGATGTATTAGGTATCCAAAAAAATGCTAGTGCTGATGAAATTAAAAAGTCTTATAGGAAACTAGCCAAAGAACATCACCCAGATAGAGGCGGTGACGAACAGAAATTCAAAGAGATATCAGAAGCATACGAAACGTTATCAGATAGCGGCAAAAAGGCTAATTATGATAAATTTGGTCACTCTAGTCCTAAACAAGGTTTTGACCCATTCGGTGGATTTAGAAATCCGTTTGGTGGTGGCCATAACACTACATATGGTTCAAACATTTCATTAGTTGTCAAATTAACCCAAGAAGATATTTTTAATGGTGTTAGTAAGACTTACAAATACACTAGAAAGGCTAAATGTGGTGCGTGTAATGGACATGGTGGTGAAAACACTGTTGATTGCGATGTTTGTGGTGGTTCTGGGCGAATGGTAAATATCATGAAGACCCCAATGGGTATAATACAACAAATAGTAACTTGTAATCATTGCAGCGGTACTGGTAAAACATACACAAAAGAATGTGGGACATGTAAAGGTGAAGGTTTAGTTGACACTGATGAAACAGTTGAAGTTGAAATACCATCTGGTGTGATTGATGGGATGTCATTTGTAATGGGTGGTAAAGGTCATGGTATTAAAAACGGTGATGAAGGAGATTTAGTAATAAAAATATTAGAATTACCACATAAACTTTTCACTAGAAATGGTAAAGATTTAAAATTGACATTAAAAGTATCCTACCCAACAATGATTTTAGGTGGTAAAATGGAAATACCAACGATTGAGGGTAATAATATTAGGATAACTATACCAGAATATAGTGAAGTAGGTCAAACGTTAAGAATACCGTTTAAAGGGACTAAAGTTTATGGTGATGAAAATAGAGGTGATATATTTGTGTCGCTATCTGTTGATATACCTAAAGAAATTGATGATGATACTAAATTGTTGATTATTGATTTGAAAGAAAAATTACACGCTGCACAAAATTATTAAATTACTTGTAATTTATATAATTAAATAGTATATTAGTTAAAAATAAATAAAAATAAAAAAGTAAATTATGGCAAAATTTGAAGAACCATTTGAAGACACGTTGGATTTATACAACGAAGTAATTAAAACTGTTGGTTTAGACCAATATGTTAACATCACAGTTTTGACTAACAACAAAGCTAAAGAATTATTCAAAGTTAACAAAGCAAACGAATTGTTAAAATATAGAACTGGTGATGATATTATCATCGTTCTTAATGAAAGAATTTTTGAGCAATTAACTGATGAGCAAAAAAGAATAGTTATTGAAGAGTCATTAGCTAGTATTCACTACGATATGGACAACGATAAACTAGTTCTTTCAAAAGCTGATGTTATTACATTTAGTGGTGTGTTATCTAAACATACATTCGATAAATGGAATACATTAAGAGAATCAATCAAATCTCTTTACGAAGCTGAAAAGCAAGCAGAGGATGAAGCAGCTAACGCAACTAGTAAAAAAGCAAAAGCTTACTAATGACTAGGGAAGAAGTTGAAGAAATGATAGTTGAATCAAACCCAGAGGCTTTGTTCCTTGATGGGTTTGATGATGCTATTATAGGTGTAGCTGAAAGACCTAATTTTGGTCCAGTAGTAGCTTACAATGAGGAAAAAATAATTGAGATACTAACTCACCAAATGGAACCTTCACCAGAAGATTTAGTTGATAGAACTAAAGACGAGGTATGTTTAGAAATGGCATTAGAATATTACTATTATAATGTTAAATCTACATGGGTTGGTGATAATACTCCATTAATAATAACAACAACATTTTATTAATAAAAATGAATAAACCATTAAAAGACATGTTAAAAGCTTCTATAGAAGCTCAAAGACAAAAAGCGTTAACAACCCTTAAATTGGTGGCACATCGCTCTGTAGGTATTGGTGACCACTCAACTGAAGACTATTATAAAAACGCTAAAGAAGACTTAGCAGCATTAGCTGAAGCTGATGATAAATTAGAAACATTAAACAGATACGAATTTAAATTAGAATCTGGTGAGTATGTAGTAATAAAAGATGGAAAAAGACAATAATATGAATTTAACTAACGAATTTAAAGATTATGCTATTAAGCATATGGGTGTTTCCTCAACGGAATTCTACCAATGGGAACAAATGCAAGAAAGACTTTATGGGTCTCAAGCAGCACTTATGGTTCCTTCAGCATCATTAACACCTTATATTCTTGAAGAAAGAGAATTGCGTGCAACACAGATGGATATCTTCTCTAGAATGATGATGGATAGAATTATATGGTTAGCTGGTCCAGTTAATGATAGAATGAGTACAGTTGTTCAAGCACAGTTGATGTTCTTAGATAATTTAGAAACAAAAGATATTACTTTACATGTGGATTCTCCAGGTGGTTCAGTAAAATCTGGGTTATCTATTGTTGATGTAATGGATTACATCACATCTGATTGCATCACAATCAACACTGGTATGGCTGCAAGTATGGGAAGTATCTTATTGGGTGCTGGAACAAAAGGGAAACGTTATTCTTTACGTTTCAGTAGAGTAATGTTACACCAAGTATCTACTGGTGCACAAGGTAACATTCAAGATATCAGACGTTCAATTGCTGAAGGTGAAAAATACAATGAGTTGTTATTTGGTTTGTTAGGTAAATATACTGACAAAGACCCAAAACAAGTTATGGAAGATGCAAGTCGTGATTTATGGTTAAATGCTGATGAAGCGTTGGCTTATGGAATCGTTGATAACATTATTACAGCAAAAAAGAAAAAATAATTACAAAAATACTTGCATTAATTAAAAAATGTTCGTACATTTGTAATAAGAAAATAAATAAAGTGGGTTTTTTAACGAAAACCCACATATTTATAAAACACATTATGAATACTGTAAAAATTAAAAATAATTCTGTTTTCTTAAATTTAGAAAACGAGACTTTAGAATATTCTAAAACGTCTAAAAATTATTTTAATTTTATTATTTACAATGGTGAATTTTTTTATTTAGTAAAATAAGACACGTTCTTTAACATATGGGGATGCCAAGGTATTGACTGAGTATAGTCGTAATTTGTAAGCATGTAGTGCTAGATTGGAAGCACTTTAATCTGTCTATTAAAAAAAGTAATTGACAACGATTTAATCGTATCAGAAAATTTCCTAGATGAAGCGACATTCGTTTCTAACGGAGAGCTTGCAGTAGCCTAATATTGCAAATGGTGGTAAAGTCCACCGATAGTGGTAACCCACCAAGATAATGGTAATCCATCTGGTGTGAAGCTTAAATTACACGGTAAAAAGAGGTAGTAAAGATTGCCAGTTAAATTGAATTGGATAAACATGTAGAAGGCTTTTGAAGAATATTCAACACAAGGGTTCGATTCCCTTCATCTCCACTCCTAACAGATTCATTCTCAACAAATACGCCACGAGAAATGAAATTATGACCCTCAGTAAGTCGCTTTACTGAGGGTTTTTATTTTTCCATATATTTATAATAAAAATACATTATGGAAGAGTTTAAAAAATTTTTATTAAAAACATTTAGTTCAAAAAGCGATGTGTCTAGTAAAAGACTTATATCATTTTTGGCATTCGGTATGATGACGATAGGTTTTCTTTCAAACCTATATTTTGGATTTAAAGTTGAAGAACATATGTTCAAATCAATGGAATGGATTGTTGAAATAGGCTTAGGTACTATTTTATTAGAACGATTCGGTAAAAATAATAACAATGGAGGTGAACCGCAGCCGCCAAAAACCCAAACACAAATAGTGCCTACTGAAGAAGAAAAAAATGAATCAGTAGATACGCCAACTGGTGAAGACCCAGAAGAATAAAAAAAGGACTCTAATTAGAGTCCTTTATTTTTTTTAACCATCATGTTATTTACTTGTAGGTGTAACTGGTGGTGTTGTAGTAGTTTCTACTGTTCTTGGTTTTCCGCATCCGCAACCCATAATTTCTAAGATTTAATTAATTGTTATTTTATAATAATAAATATTGACTATTAATAAAAATAATCATATATTTAAATATGTTTTCGACTAAATATAATACAACGCTATTGGATAGTAAATGGAATCCAATAAAAAATAACGTTAAATTTAACGTTATACCTAGAAAAAATGAATATGTCTATTATGTTGATAGATATTATCATGTTGTTAATGTAATTCATGATTTAACAACTAAACATAATGTTTTAATTATTTTAGAGGAACTTACAACTGATAAACAGACTGAAATGGGCGGTACAAAAAAATAATTTAAAAATAATTTGAATTTTACTTGACAAACGACATATTTATTTGTACATTTGTAATATAATTAAAAACAACGTTCTTTACATATTAAAAATATTGATTAACAACTAAGGTTTAG
>Ga0114968_10001702_pt1 | contig 16916 bp, 21 predicted proteins | sample M_130807_EF_Meta_FD_87020 | JGI IMG/M metagenome (GOLD analysis project Ga0114968, IMG submission 87020) | Freshwater microbial communities from Lake Montjoie, Canada to study carbon cycling - M_130807_EF_MetaG | ecosystem: Environmental > Aquatic > Freshwater > Lake | place: Lake Montjoie...
AATCTTTCTCTGATAAAATAAAATCATTGGATGATTTACAAAAAGTGTTTCCTACTAGATTTATTTACATGATGTTCATTGATCCAAGAGAAAAAAAATTATCTCCACCACCTTTATCCAATAATATTTATATGGGCAAAGCAATAGCACCTCCAGAAGCCCCCGTGGCAGTCAAACCGGAAACACCAGATGCCAAGATTCATCCTCCTTTTTCTAGCGAAAATTATTCCAAGTTACGATCCCTTTGTTCTACATTACTCTAAACAGAAAATAAAAAATAAGGTACTAGATACACTAACAATACCGATAGTATTTCATTGTACTGGAACATGGAAAAGATACGTTCTAATAATACAGTAGACACGATCATGGTTGCATCGGCTAATAAAATACTTGCACCATGCTCTTTTGCGTATCCCTTGAATACATTTAAAATGGAACTTTTTCCTGTATATTGTTGTATAAAAGCACCAAACAATAAATCATGTGTTAATTGAATCGCCACAGCGATTCCTGCTACAATAAATAAGTTTCCTTGATAAATAAAATGAGCAAGCCATACCACTAATACAAGGACAAGGGCATCGGCTAACACAGCGCCTATCCCAAACTGGCGGTACCATTGTGTCAATGTTTTCGACGTAAAGGTAGTAAGTAATAATGCAATGACCACTAAATCGGTAAAGAGAGCAGCATTCAACAAAGCTAGCATAAACTATACGTATATAGTAATGACGTGTAAAATCGATTTCTATACCAATTGATTTTGATTCAGAAGATGCTGGTTATTCTATTCTAAAAAGTAAACGTATGGTTCACTTTTTACTCGAATCAGTACGGACAGGAAACAATTTGATTCAAACCTATCGTCCTTTTACTCTTCATAAAACGTCATTGTGTTTGCGATCGAAACCATTCAAAGATTGGACCAATCGTCTTACATGGGAAGAAATTCTATGTGAAGCACCTTCTTTGTGGATCAAAAAAACACCTTGTAAAATTGGAAAAAATAATAAATTATTTGCCAAGTACAAGAGTAACGAAATGGTTGCCGGGTTTGGTATTTATTTATGGAACATTGTATCAGGTGAAATCACAGAAGCCATGCATAAAGAATGGGTTCAGGAATTAAAATCGATTATCAAAAAGGAAGTTATTATTCATAACGAAGACGTAGACTGGTTTCACGTCAAAGAATTAGTTTAAAGAGTAAAATGGTTTTATAAAAAATGCTTTGGCTGGAACATATTACGGTTGGATTTTTATACAATTCTATATTTCCTCACTCCACTACAATAGATATTGTAGTCGGAACATGTATTCCAGACGTATTCATGTTCATCTTACCATTAATTGGTAAACCATTGGATCGTATAGAATATCCGTACACGCAACTTTTTTATTTCTTACCACATTCACTTGTTGTGTTACCTTTCGTACCATCGCGGTTACGTATTTATTACGGACTACATATTGCATGTGATTGTGTATCTCATACAGGACAATGGTCTATGATGCCATTGTATCCACTCACTACATGGCAAATAGAAGGATTTTATGATCCTTGGAAAGTATTTTTTCGTTAGTTCACTAGTTTAAATATAAGAAATGTTTCAAAATATATTTAAATCGATTAAAATTATTTTGCACGCTTCTTTCTATCTTCTGCGATTTCTTTGGCTCTCATTTTTCTGAATTCTTCATCACCCATTTTAGTACGTTTTTGTTCTCGTGATTTTTGTTTACGTAACCGTGATTCTTCCGCAATTTCTTCCTTGGTCTTTTTAACTCTTACTACAGGTGTTATCTCTATTTCTGCAGGTTTATTCTCATAAATAAGTTTACATTTTTCAATCACTACATCGTAAGAATAGTCGTTTTTTAAATAGTTACAATTACCACAACATGATCTTACGTTATCAAGTACATATCCCCTTTTATTGTCAACCCTGTCTAATCCATTGCAATGGTTGTCTGAATTTTGTTTTCCACAAAGATAACAATCTTTTCGGATTTCTTGTTCAAATGTTTCTTCTGTAAAGACGAAATCTAATTTCTTTTTTTCTGCTCTCTGTTTGTATCGTGCAAATGATACTTTTTTCGTATTCTTTGTTTCAAACCGCCTTCCTGGTACAATTCCTAAATGTGTCAAAATGTGTTCTGTATGATGAATAAATGTATTTGGTGACTCGTCGCCTTTCATAAAGTTGCATATTTCGCAACAAGGCAATGCATTATCTGGTACATACCCTTTGGTAGAATCTGGTCGATCTACACCATTGAATCCCTTTTCTTGTATGATTCCACAATAATAACATGGTGACATAACTAATTCATAAAATATATCTTCTATTTCAAAGTCTAATCCTTTTAGACGTGCCGAATATTTGTATCTTGTGAGACTAATATCTATATTTTCATTACGTTGTTTATTCATTTTTTCAACTTTTTCAGGATTAGCAATACGCCAATTTTTTGAATTCTCCGCTTGTTTTTTTAAATATCCTTCTTGATCAAGTTCAATTTGCCTCGCCTTATAATTTATATCATAAAGAGCTACCTTCTCAGGATTATCTTCTTTCCATTGTTTTTTTACTTCAACGCGTTCAGGTTTTTTTTCGTTCTTGCGCGCCAACTCATTCACGCGTTCTTTGTCTCGTTTTTCGTCCATTTTTTTAAAATAATCACGACATTCTTGACATGTTTTGGTATCTCCATGTACACCCTTGTAATGTTCTAACGGACACATTTTACAACAATGAGAACACTGTTTTTCTGTTTCAGTAACGACAATCGTTCCACGTTTTGCATGATCCAATTCACGTTCTTTTACTAAACACGGTTCACATCTTAATTTTCCATCTTTTGGAATTTGAGCACGGCACCCTCGAGTTACATTTTTGCAACATTTCAAACCAAGTTCTTCCGTTGCATCTATAAATAAATCTATTTGATGTTTTCCACAATATTTATTTTCCCTGCTCTTTTTAAATGTACAATCTTTATGAACACATAACACATGTGCGGATTTCATCTTTTTACGGTTTATTTCTCCGCGTGCACGACATACATCGCAATTTGAATATTCACCTGTAAATTTCATTTTTCGACACCCTTTGCAAAGTGTACATTGCTCTATCATTTCAGGGGTATACTCCTTCATGTATTCATGCGTTTTGCAAAAAGGACCCTTCTTTTTGCACGGAGTTCCGTCTGCGTTTTTTGCTCCACACGACATAGTTACTATTCTACTTTTTTGTTTAAATAAATTTTAATTATATTTTACGTTCTAAATATAATCAAGATTGGAAATCCTCGCTCACATTATGAGCGGTATGGGTGTATTAGCATACATGTACACTGTTTTCTGAATCGTGCGCGGTATGGATGGTTTATAGTAAGTAAAAAAATGATATAAAAGTTACAAATTTGTACATGATATTCAGTAAATGGATTTTCATTTTACATTTAGTCAAAATAAAATCATACTACATGATTTTATTTGTTGGTCACAAGAATTATAAATGTTGGTCACACCCTTCCCGGTCACTTTACTAATTACTATAAGCAAGCCCTCCCATTCCTGACATTATGCGCAACACATTGTAGTTGGTGGCATAGACACGGACCTTAGCAGTGGAGGTACCCTCAACGGTGGCGTTCGAGAGGATGAGCTGAAGGGTGGCATTGTCAATGCGTGAGAAGTTGCATGTGCCGGAAGGCTGGTGCTCCTCGGGCCGGAGAGCGAACGAGTAGACGTTGATTCCGGTGTCGGGTGTGCGAGTGTGGGCGAAGAAAGGCTGGACGAGGTCGAAGTAGGATCCCTCGCGCTCCGAGAAGCGATCCTGGCCGTTGAGCTGGAGCTTGGCGGTGACGACGGGGTTCTCGCCCCAACAGTGGAGGGCAAGAGCGGTCTCGGAGAGGACGAAGGTGCCTGCATCGGAGACGAGCGACTCCTGGGGGTCCCCAGTAGGGACGCCGAAGTCGTACTGGTTGGGGTTTCCGGAGGTGACGCCCGAGAAGGCGGTGTTTCCGGGGTATCCCCAGTAGTCATTGGAGTTGTTCATGGCGGCAATGAACCCGGCCGTAGTAGTGGGGCTGTTGTTGGAGAGGTCGACGTACGACCCACCATCAACGGCAGCAGCGTTGGCGAAGAGACCGTTGGCGTTGATGAAGTCGTAGTTGGCCGATCCGCTGACACCTCTGGGGCCAGCAATCGAGTTGGGGCCGCCGAAGGCATGGATGGCGTTGGGGAGGGCATCTACGGCATCGGTGTAGTTGAAGGGCTGGGCACCGAGAATGTTGAAGAGGGTGCTCTGGCCATCAAGGGAGGCGCAGTAGTCGACGTTGGAGTCGGGCTGGACAACCCAGATGAGCTCCTTGACGGGGTGGTTGAAGTTAAGCTTGATCTTGTTGGAGGACGAACCTACCGACTCGTCGCCAGTGAACTGAAGCTGCTCAATGAGGTACTCGTGGGGGTTCTGGGCCATGCGCCGGCGCTCATCGGTGTCGAGGAACACGTAGTCGACGAAGAGCGAGGCGGCAACGAGGGACTGGTTGTAGGCGTTTGTGCACTTGACGGACCCAGATGTGGTGGGTGCGAGGGTGTTGACGGCCCAGAGGCACTCGTCAATGGGGCGAAGATCGATGTTGATGCGGACCTCGTGGTACTGGAGAGCAATGAGGGGGAGAGCAAGCCCGGGGTTCTTGCAGAACCAGAACTGGAGAGGAATGTAGAGGGTGGTCTCAGGGAGAGCGTTACGAGGAGCGCAAATCTGGCGAGGAGCGTTCGACTGGCAAGGACCATCGACGGACGAGAACGATGGGTCAGTCAAGTAGGTGAGCTGGGTGGTGTTGCCGACCATGGACCAGTAACCCTTTTGCTGGGAAGCGTTGATGGTGAGCTGGTTCCAGATGTGCATCCAGTCGCCGTAATGGCGATCAATGCGCTGGCCGCCAATCTCTACCTCAACCTGGGAGATGAGCTGCTCACCGGGGAAATCGAGCCACCGAGCATAGACGCCCTGGTCCGACGAACCGGCGAGCTCCTGGCCGATCTGGGGGAGTGTTACCTGGAGAATGGTGGTGTAGGCAAGATCTCCGTTACGGGAGATGGTGCAGGTGACACGCCGTCCGAAATCAGCCTGGCCATTGAAAGTTTGCTCAATGGACTCCATGGCAAAGTTTGTGTAACGCCGGTAGGTGACCTTCCAGTAAGTGATCTGAGGGTTACCAGTAAGGTAAACATCTTGTGCGCCGTAAGCAACCAATTGCATCAAACCTCCTCCCATGTTATACTATTGCTAAAGAAAAAAATTTCAGGAATATTTTTTTAAAAAAAGGGAAATATAGTTGGAATCAAAATATTCCTTAAGATTGTAATGATGTTTTCGAAAAATATATTTATTTTTACGTTTTGTGACTGTCCATCCATCTTCTATTGCCTTTATAATCAATTTCCTTTTATTCATATCATAGAAAAAGAAACAATGTACGTATTTTTAATTTAAAATGTTCATTTCTTTATAAAGTATGTCCTTTAAATTAAAACCAAATAAAAAAATGGAAGATATGATGATAAAAATGGTGGATACAAAACATAATGAATTCGTAGAAAGGTTCAAAAAGGAGAATGAAACTATTCTTCCTAAACTAAAAGAGGAATGTATCTCAGAAAAGGATCTGTTTAAATTATCTAAATTAAAAAAACAAATAAAAGAGATACAGGAAGGTCAGCTGCTTTATTATTTAGATAATGGAAACCATCTTTTTTCTTATTTTGAAGAAAAAAAAGGTATTTCTGAAAAAAAGTCTACTATTAAATTGCTAAACCAATTTTTCAAAGTAGATTCTTTACCTGATACCCAAACAATGACGAATCATGCGTTACATTATTTGAAAAACATTGATGATTCTTATATTCCATCGGAAGAATACATTTACAATACGTCTATTTGTAGAAAATGTAGTCGGGGTGAATTAATACCGGTAGATTATGATGGTATTGTGATTTGCAATAATTCTTTGTGTGCATGTCAATTCCAATATCTCATTGAAAACGAAAAACCATCGTACAAAGAACCGCCGAAAGAAATTTGTTTTTATGCGTATAAACGAATTAATCATTTTCGTGAAATACTTGCACAGTTTCAGGCGAAAGAGTCGACGCAAATACCAAGTGACATTTTTGAAAATATTCAATCCCAAATTAAAAAAGAACGCATTGAAGTATCGGAGATTACGAATGAAAAAACAAAGGAAATTCTGAAAAAGTTTGGATACAATAAGTATTATGAGCACATTACGTTTATCAAAGATAAGTTGGGGATTAAACCACCGGTAATGAGTCCAGAGCTGGAAGAGAAGTTGTGTTCCCTATTCATTGAAATACAACGTCCTTATGCAAAATGTTGTCCAGATGATCGTGTAAATTTTTTAAATTATTATTATACGATCTACAAGTTGTGTGAGTTGTTAGAAGAGGATAGTTTTTTACCGTATTTTCCAATGTTGAAAGACCGTGAAAAGAGAATGGAACAGGATGACATTTGGAAAAAGATATGTGATGAATTGAATTGGCAATTCATTCCTACGATATAGTCAAAGAACAGTTTAACGACGGCGTCTTTGTGTTGTGCGTTTAGACCGCTTAGACCGCTTAGAACGTTTAGAAAGTCTAGACTTTCTTGATCCTCCAGAACGATTCATCCATTCAGAATGAAGTCTGCGGTATTCTTGCCAATCTGCCTGACAATCACGATCAGTCTCATTCGTTACATCACAGGTAGGGGGTTGAGGTTCGGACATATACTATATTTCTAAAATAATATAAGTACATTTCCTTTCCCTTAAGAAATGCTATCGATTGACATTGGTTTGAAACATTTAGCCCATTGTTTACTACGCGAGAAGATTGAAAGCTGGGACGTTCATAATTTGGCACCTACCTATACTTGTTGTTCTAAATCAACACATCATTTGGGAGATTTATTTTTATGTAAAACATGTTTGGGTAACAAAGAATTGTCTCAACTGCTCACTTTATCTAAACAACACGAATCACCCTTGGGTACAAAAAAGGAAATGATTGCTTCTCTAAAACGCAAGTGGGTAACCAATGAGCCAGATATGGTGGAGATAGGTAAACGACTCATACAAGTATATGATACGTTTGAAAATATTACCACTGTCTTGGTAGAGAATCAAATTGGTCCTCTTGCCAGTAAGATGAAGGGTATTCAAGGGATGGTCGTACAGTACTGGTTAATGCGTGGTGCAGAGGTACACTGTGTTTCAGCAGTGAACAAATTAAAATTATTTCATACAGGTCCCACTACTTATTCGCAACGTAAAAAGTTGAGTATTCAATATGCAAAAAAAGTATTGGCGGAAAAAGGATGGGATGATACGGTTTTCATGAAACACAAGAAAAAGGATGATTTGGCGGATACGTTGTTACAGGCCATTTGGTTTATAACCAAGGGATGAGTTTGTTTCTAGTTTTTAAAAAAGCTTTACGATTTTTACATGTTTTTTTCTTAATAGGTAATTGAATTTCTTTTTCTTCTATACCATATTTTTTTAAATTCAAAAAACGATGTGAATAAAGATAATAAGAATGAATGGCTACTAATCGTTTTTTCAAGCACCAATCTAATGGACATATATTTACTAGAATACGTATTCCATGTGGAAATACGCTTTTTAACGCAGCAATTCTTCCAACACCAGAAATGGTTACATATTGACTAGATATTTGTGAAATAACTTCAGAATTAATGGATTGAAATGGACTGTTCAAAAAAAACTCACTTGATAAGTCAACATATCCATGTTTTTTTTCTAATTCTTGAATGACACTTTTATTTGTTTCCAAAAAAGAAATGCGCTGTTCTAGTTTTTCTAATGCTTGTTTACGATCAATTGAATGAAGTAAATGAATGGATGAAGTAGATACTGTCTTAGAACTAACTTTTTTTTCATACATGGATTCGCCTGTAGTTCGAATCATTAAATGTGTTAATGGTTCTAGATTTCTTTTTAATTCGGGTATTTTATTGTAGTAATAGTTGATCTTTTTAGAAATATCCATACATTAAAGATAGATAATTGCGGATTATTTAAAGTGAATTCTTCTTACTTAGGATATGGAAGTCATTAATCTTACACCTTTGGAAGAAATAAAAACAACCTTGCCTGGAATTGAATTATTAATGAATGATAAAAAAAAGGAAAAGGATACAATCAACTTATCCGATATTGATTCATTAGAAAAAGAATTAAATAGCTTGTCGGGGGTAGGATCGGGCGTGTCTTGGGGGGCACCAGAGATAAAATTAAATTTTTCGGATATAAAGGAGGAATTACCAAGTGAAACCAACTTTCCAAGGAGTGAAACCAACTTTCCAAGAAGTGAACCCACCGAAATAAAGGTAGAGCCTACGGTAAGATTTGCAGAGCCTCTCAAGGAAAAGACATGGGATGGTTTCAAGCCGTTTGTAGGAAATCCAGATAAGCCGGTTGAACAAAAGGAAACGTTACGTGAACGTTTTTCTTATTTAAGAAAGTTGGAAGATTTAGAATCGAAAGGTATCAAGTTGACGAAACGGTATTCGATGGAGTCGTCGTTGGAAGAGATGAAAGGAGAGTATGAAAATATTGTAGCAGAAAAGGAAAAAGCGAACAATGTTAAATTTCAGGGAAAAATGTTAATGGCCTGTATTACGGGTCTTGAATTTTTAAATTCGAAGTTTGATCCATTTGACATCAAGTTGGATGGATGGGCAGAACAATTTTCGGAGAATATTACAGATTACGATGAAATTTTTGCAGAGTTACATGAAAAATACAGAAATAAGGCAAAACTTGCACCTGAATTAAAATTGTTGTTTCAATTAGGTGGAAGTGCCATTATGCTTCACATGACAAATACGATGTTCAAGTCATCTGTACCTGGTATTGATGACATCATGAGACAAAATCCAGAGTTGATGCAAAAGTTTACACAAGCAGCCATGAATTCGGTGGGTCCTGGATTTTCCGGTTTTATGAATACGGTGCAACCACCACGAGCGGATCCTCGTCCTGAAACCTATTCACGCCCAGAACCCCGGTCTGATGTGAAAACCATTCCCCGTCCAGAGATGAAGGGACCAAGTGACATTAATGATATTTTGAATGGGTTGAAACCAAAAACGGTACAAATGGATGAAGGAAGTACCGTAAGTATTAGCGAATTAAATGAAATGAAGGATGGCCTGGGAATGGCGAAAAAAGCAAGACGTAAGAGGTCAGATAAAATGACAATGAATTTGAATCTTTAGATAAGCTATGAGCCAAATCTTTCATTTCATACTGGCTGAGGTTTTCTATTGTTTTGTATTTTGATTGCTAAATTTGTCATTGCACCTTTAGATAAAAATATCCAACTACAATGAAAACTTTTATGTTCGCAGATACGATACGTTGGCTTATTCGTCTTTAATATAAGTATGAAAGAATTAGAAAAGTATTCCGATCCAAAAGAAGTAAAAAGAAAGGCAAAAAAGTATGGTGTTAAAGTCTTTCCTTCTACAAGGCGTGAAAAAAAGTATATGATTTATCATAACGGATGGATTCATTTTGGTGCCATGGGGTATGAAGATTATACCAAACACAAAAATAAAACAAGACGAGCTAATTATTTAAACCGAAGTGCAGGAATTCATGATTCTGGTAAATATAGCGCGAATCAATTAGCACGTCATTTATTATGGTAATATAAGGTATGAATGTACAATTGTATTGGAAATATTTAGTTGGATTACTTATTTATGCAATTGTATTAAATATTCCATTCCTTATCTATATAGATGTCATATCAAATGCGATAACGAATTTTTTTTCGATTCATGAAAAAGATAATGCAATTGGATATGTTATTTATGGAATGATGGCAATTATTCAATTACCATTGATAATGCAAATGTTACAAAATGTACTGTATGAAATTCTATATGGATTAGTTATTATTTTGATGGGTATATTCAATCCTTTTGAATTTTTAACTACACCTTATAACCCTCGATATTTAATTATTTTTATTATTTTTTTGTTTATTGCTTTGAGATTTACACCGGCCATCCTTAAAGTGTTTTTGTTAGTGTTAATGGCGGCAACTTCTACCAATGAAATTCTTTCTTTTTATTTTAAACCTACGTTTGTATTTTTGGCGTACATTATTATTTATATCATTGGATATATAGTGTGTTTCATTGGGTTGAATCCAGAACGTTTTAGATTCATATTTCATTTTGTAGATTGGATCAAAACAAACCTCTATTATTTATGGTTGCATTTTTTACAATTAATTTCCATGATACTAAAGGCACCAAGTGTGTATCTGGGTGCAATGGTTGCATTGATTGGGTTTGCATTGTTTCATTTATATATACGTACTATTGCCAAACAAACGTATGGTGGTAAGACATTAGTACATAAACCTATACCATTAGATAAAGTTACTTCTTACAAGGTGCCAGAAAATTATCATTATACGTTATCCTTTTGGTTTTACATTAACCCCACTGCTCCAAGTTATTCTCTTTCTTCTACAGAATATAGTACAATGTTGTTACATGGAGATAATGTATTGGTTACGTATAATAGTGAAAAAAATAAATTACAGGTAAAATTGAAGGGTGATTCTATGGTATCGTCGCGCGTTCCTTTACAAAAATGGAATCATATGGCTCTCATTTACACCAATGGTGTTATGGACGTTTTGATAAATGGTAAATTGATTCAATCTGAAACATGGGTACCACATACGCTTACAAAGGATTTGATTATTGGGTCACAGAAAGGTATACATGGAGAAATTTGTAATGTTCTTTATTATGAGGAAGTAAAGACGCACGACTTTGTAAAAGCCTTGTACAAAGAATTCAAAGATATGAATCCACCTATTGTTTAATCAATAAGTATGTTAAAAATAGACCAAAAAAGTTTTTGGAAAATAAATCCAAGATATTATAACACATATTTTTAAATGTATACGGTAGAACCGCAGCGAGTCCATACAACGTCCAAAAAAATAAAAAGTAATAATAAATAATTAATCCTTCTGTAGATAAAAGGGCATAGGTATAAATCAGATAATAATAGAAGAAAAAGGGGATGAATCCCAATGAAACTCCTACATATACTGGAATACGCGACGTTTCACCTAAATATCCGAATAAGAGCATGGACCAATTTAGTAAAAGTATGGTAAGGATCGTATTCCATTCTTCATTCAATACGGTAAAGAAATCAAGTGGTTCTTTACTAGATAAAAAACGTAAATAAAATAATAAATTCACTAACATGGTAGGTGTGGTAATGGACCAATCCAAATATCTAGATGGAGTAATGTTTGAAATCGCGTTGAAATGATAGAACCAGTATATATAAAAAGAACCTTCTATGAATTGTACGATTAACTCTAACATCATCATTTGTTTCAAAAAGGTAAACTGAGCTGGTGCTTCAATAAAAATGGCACATATTTCAATAATACCCGTAATCACTTGTATGAAAATAGAGAAAATCAATGTTTTATACATGGTTATTTTCATAATTTTACCTTTTAAAAAATTGAAATACATACATCTTCCATTCCTTTAAACATGGAGTGTCCTATTTGTTATGAGACGATTCTTCAAACGTACTCTCTAAAAGGTTGCACACATTCACTTTGTAAAAAGTGTTATCGACACATAAAAAATGCATCTCCTGTGGTCTATCCATTTGGTGTATATACAGTAAAAGTAATTCCGATTCAATGTCCTCTTTGTCGTACCAAAGAAGACATTCAAATAGATCCTAAAGATTATCCGGTAGAATATAAACAGTGGCTTGAATTAACTATAAACGAAAATGAAATGGGTGAATCGTGGTATTCTGTACAGACAACAGGTCCACCGATGAAAGAATGGCGCAAGGATTTAAAATATGCTTCCTCCAAAGTTGGAAGGCATCGGCTCAAACGATTCTGGAGAGGCAGCGTTCACTAAAGGTGTCGTGGGTCCGGCAAACATGTTATTGAAATCAGGTTCTGGACTATTGATTGGATTTACTGTTTGGGCTTTTGGTAAAATGGAAAGTGCTTGATTACTTTGAGTCTGTACCTTTTTTACGGGTGCCTGTCCTGTAAGACGATCCACGAGTATACTAACTTTTTGGCCTAATGTAGATATACTTAATAGAAGAATCAAAGTTGGCAAAATGATGGTAATGATGTTTTGATCTGCATATTTAGCCCCACTTACTGAAGGAATAAAGGTAATGATACGATGAATGAATAAAATTCCGAGAAAAAGAACAATACATTGAATGCTTATTTCAACAAAAATGGCTATACTTCCTTTATCTTTGTCTACTTCAGGCATATAATCTTGAATGGCTCGATTTAGTAAAGTAATAAAGACAATAGAAAAAATGGTATATTGAGCTATATTTACCATTTCATTTCTACTATCTTGTTCAAAATTGAATACATGAGAAAAAAAGGTGGGTTGTTCTTCCATGATTAGTAATCAGAAAATTATTCGTTAATACTCGAGTTTTTTAGTACTTTTATTCTTTATGTCTAAACAAAAGACGACCGCTCCCAAAGAAGATACATTAATTCATACGTCACATGCCGTTCAATTGGTGGCAAAACGGTTAGTTGCTCATGAACAGTCTTGTTCTAGGCAATTCAAAGCTTTAGAAGAAAAGGTAGGGGAGCAGGATACCACTTTTACGGAAAGTGAGGTAGAGACAAAATACGATTCTTTAGTAGAGTTGATTCGCAACTTGAACAAGCAATTGGTTACTTTGTCTCAACGGTTAGACGTTATAGAGAAGAAGAATGATATTAAGCCGACAAAGAAGAAGGGTACGATGCCTCTTTCCGAAGTAGGTGAGCCTGTTTCTTTTTCAACCGAGGAATAAACAATATAAACCCATCCATTTTCTAACACGTATGTTATCTACTTTACTTACGATTGTCGCTGTGATTGTTCTCTATCTTCACATCGTCTTTCAATTAAAAACAAACAATGAGCTAGAAGTATATGAAATCTTATTTCAAAAAGAAAAGTTGGAAGAAGTGTGTGATTTGAAACAACCGGTTTTATTTGACTATGAAGATTCGATAGATATTTCTGTGAAAGAACATGGATCCTTTGACGTAGTGGTTTACGATGATAAATATAGAAAATCTATTGTTACTTGCGATAAGGCACAAAAACTATTTGAAAAGGGATATGCCATGTATGAGAATGAAGAATTTTTGAAAGATACTTTATTGAAAAATCAGTACACTAATACAGACCTTTTGTTAAGACCTCCATTGGTATGCACCACGTATACGGATTTATTAATGGGAAGTGATCAATTTACTACACGTCTACAATATAAAAATCAGTTTCGAAATTATTTTTTAGTGACGAATGGAAGCATCACTGTAAAACTATGTCCACCACGTAACACTAAATTTTTGAATGAACTCAAAAAACAAGAGACACAAGAATTTTATAGTACATTGAATCCATGGAAAGAAAAAACAAAGGTAAAGTTTTTAGAATTGACCATACCAAAAGGTAAATTATTATTTATACCGGCTTATTGGTGGTATAGTATTCGTTTAGAAAAGGATGCATGTGTATGCATCTTTCACTATCGTACGATTATGAATGTAGTGGCTACTCTGCCAGATATTTGTTTAGGGGCATTACAACGTCAAAATACAAAGGTAAAGTTTATTCCTCACGCGAATCCCGCATCTTCTGGCGAGTCTCACACATAAGAGGACCGCGATTAACACCAGTAACATCGGCGGCCATGGTGCGATGCTTGCCCTCGGTGAGAACCTTCTTCTCAAACTCCACGTACTCTCCCTGTACAAGGTACTTGTACTGGTTCTGTGCTACCTGAAGCTGCTGGTGGTGTACAAAAATATCCTCGTTATCAAGAGTAATGAAACCATATCCGGTTTTGTTGTTGAACCACTTTACCATTCCAATGTTACGGGACATCTTGTACTTGTAATACCTAGTTATTCTTTATATTATTTATTATAAAGTTTAATTATACGTTGGATAAAAATTGAAACGCTTCACCTTTTATACTAAAAAACATGTTATCGGTTTGGAAATGCAAGCCTGGTAAACTGTACCATCTTCGACTGAAAGATGGTACACGATATATTGCGAAACATTTAATTGTTCTTGAATTTTGTATTTTATTCAAAGTAGGAAATGCAAACCCAATACATATTCGATATTCTTTTGAGTACACAGATGAAGTTTACGCCTATAAATCAGCAAAGGAACGTGTGCAAGAACAAATAAAGGCTCGTGCCATTCAACTTATTCTTCGTAAAGTGATCGGAGATGAAACTTTTCTATGGTAGGAAGCTTCCAGCTTCACCGGATAATATGTAGGGTTACATGGTTAGAAATTATTTAAAACATTTCTATAGTAATGCCGTATAAATGTCCTATATGTACATTATGGCCATCTAGTCATTCCTTGAAAAAAGTAGGGGAGAAAAATGGAATCGTTTATTTTTATACATGTCCAGCACAAGCTATATTATATGATGATGTAAAAGGTATTATCAATCATTATGATGGTGTTTTAAGTGAAATTGACAAAGAATGGGTGTGGATATTTGATAGTTTAGATTTTGGGTTTACTCATGTGATGCAGACAACTGTTGCGATTGAATTATCAAATTTAATTTCATCTAAATTTAGTAAAAATCTAAAAAAAATAATAATTATAAATCCAAACGTTTACATTACAATAATGCATACCATAATAATGCCTTTTTTAAATAAAAAAGTAAGAGATAGTATTGAAATAAATCAATCTACAACGTCAGTTACGAACTTCATTGAATGAATTATTTATGCTTTCATAATAATTCTCCCAACACTCTATTCTTCTTCCTAATAGTTTATATAATTCTTTATTGTGTTCTTTATAAATATGGTATAATTTTTGTTCTAATTTTTTTGGAATTTTTTTATCATATTTTATTATATGTGTATCTAGATTTTTATTTATTTCAATTGGTGATACTCCTAAAAATTTAAATATATCATTATATTTATTTTTATCGTTCTTTATTTCTTCCGCAATACCAATGAACAAATTTTCTTTTGAAAATTTAGAAAGTATGTATTTTATAATTTCATCATATTTTCCTCTAACAATTATATTGTTACCGTTACATTTTAATTTACTTAATTCCACTTTTTCTTCTTTTTCAAAATCTGATATCATTTGTTCTTCTGTTATATCATTTAATGATTTATTATCATTACTCATTAACATATTATATTGACTAAATGCTCGTGATATTGGTTCTCTCAAAATTAAAATTAATTTTATATCTGGATTATAATTGTAAATTCGATCGATAGCATATTGTAAATAATTATAAGAAGGTGTTTTTTCTCCTATTATTATTTTTTTCGTATCGAATGTATTTTCATAATTTTCAATTTCTTTTTCTGTTAGTTCAACTGTATCAAAAAAATGAGATTCGCCAGGTTTCATAAATATTTCATCATGTTGATTCATATAATTAATGAATGATGTTGTTCCTGCTTTTTGTACTCCAATACATAAAAATGTTGGTTTGACCATACTATTATTTATAAAATAAGGTACATCGTAGGTTCTGTAAAACAATATAAATATTTTTTTGTGAAAGAAAGTATGTGTGGTATTTTTGCTTTGATACGTCCATCCATTTTTGTAAAAACGGTCATGGATTCTTTTGAAAAGGGGAAGCATCGTGGTCCAGATGAAAGTGTATTTAAAACGTTGAGAAATGTATGGTTAGGTTTTCATCGATTATCTATCAATGGCGTAACCAATGGTTCACAGCCATTTGAAAAGAATGGTATTTATTTGATTTGTAACGGTGAAATTTATAACCATCAAGATCTTTATGCAGAAATGAAGAAAAACCCAATGACACAATCCGATTGTGAAGTCATTATAGATTTGTATGAAGAATATGGAATAGAACAAACCCTTCACATGTTGGATGCATCTGAATTTGCATTTTTTTTATACGATTCTAAAAAAGAAGAATATTATTCTGCACGCGATCCTTATGGTGTAAGACCCCTTTATCATTCGAGATGTGGAGATATGATTTGTATTGCATCGGAATTAAAAATGTTTCCACCCGAGTTCAAAACCATTGATCCAGTGATGCCAGGTACAACCGTATGTTATTCTACGGATGAAACCATATGGTATACTTCCATGCCCTCTATTCAACATTCATTGACGTCTCCCCATGGACGTATTCGAGAAACCTTGTATGATTGTGTAAAGAAACGTGTCATGAATACAGAAAAGCCAATGGCCTGTTTGTTATCCGGAGGTCTTGACAGTAGCTTGATCGCTACATTAGTAAACAAGGCACGTAAAGAGATTGGTCTTACGGAACCACTCGAAACGTACAGTATAGGATTGAAAGGGGGTGAAGATTTAAAGTATGCCAAAATCATGTCTGACTTTTTAGGATCCAAACATACCACAATTATAGTGGAAGAAGAATCGTTTTTGAATGCTATTCCAGAAGTAATTCGAATGATTGAAAGTCGTGATACGACTACGGTAAGAGCAAGTGTAGGTAATTATTTAGTGGCTAAGTACATTAGAGAGCATAGTGAAGCCAAAGTGGTTTTCAATGGTGATGGAGCAGATGAAGTCTGTGGAGGCTACCTCTACATGAAGCGTGCCCCGAATGCCATTGAATTTGATAAAGAGTGTAGACGTCTTGTTCAGGACATTCATTATTTTGATGCACTACGTAGTGATCGATGTATTTCAGGAAATGGGTTGGAAGCAAGGACACCTTTTTTAGATAGGGCCTTTGTAGA
>Ga0114968_10001703_pt1 | contig 16915 bp, 15 predicted proteins | sample M_130807_EF_Meta_FD_87020 | JGI IMG/M metagenome (GOLD analysis project Ga0114968, IMG submission 87020) | Freshwater microbial communities from Lake Montjoie, Canada to study carbon cycling - M_130807_EF_MetaG | ecosystem: Environmental > Aquatic > Freshwater > Lake | place: Lake Montjoie...
AATTTTCTAATTATAATATACGGGCGTAATCACAATGGATGCAGTGAGTATTCCTACCCCACAACATTCTTTGAATGATAAATGGAATTATTATTTTCATTTACCACACGATAAGAACTGGGATTTGTCCAGTTATACGGTTATTATGAAGGATATTGATACTGTTGAAAAGGTGATTTCGTTGAATGAAACAGTAAATGATAATATTATCAAAAACTGTATGTTGTTTGTTATGCGGGTTGGGGTTACGCCCATGTGGGAAGACCCACGAAATCGCAATGGCGGTTGTTTTTCGTTCAAAGTAACAAATAAAGTAGTTACAGAAGTCTGGCGTAATCTCTACTATGCTTTATGTGGCGAGACATTATGTATAGAAAAAAAATACAACAAACATATCAATGGTATTACGATTTCACCAAAAAAAAATTTTTGTATTGTAAAAATTTGGTTGGATACATCTAATTATCAAGACCCTAATATAATTTGTAATATTCCGAATTTATTGAAACAAGGATGTTTATTCAAGAAACACGAACCTGAGTTTTAGACCTATTATCATTGATAATAAATGATTTTATTATCAATTCGAAAAATTATATATGTAAATCCATTATTAAACGAATTATCAATGTAAATACAATAGCATGTATGGCTAAACCTAATAATGTAGGGCATCCATCATTACTTGCGATTTTACCAACGATACTAGATAGTAATGAATTCATGAATTTGAATGTGAATGGGTTGAATATCAACAATACTATTAATGTTGTATACAGAGTATATTTCCATTTGTTAAAAGAGGCTAAAGGCTGGTTTTCTTTTACTGGATGAGCAGATTCGGTAGAAGGCATTGAATACAATAATTGTATATATTCTATTATAGAAAAAATTGAATAAATATATCTAAATATATCAAAAAGCATAAATGAAAATGTTCACCCGTTATATTCCATCCATTAAAGAAACTATTATATACAAAAAAGGTAGAGATGCTCAAGATAATTTCGATTTAATTGATGACTCAAATGACAATGATATTTGGTTTCATATTCATGGCGATTCATCTGCTCATGTAGTAGCATCAATAGATGATTTGAATATGGAGTTAAATAAAAAACAACTACGGGATATTATAAAACAAGGTGCTGTAATATGTAAGCAGTATTCCAGTTACAAATCTGATAAAAATGTCCCAATTGTATATACTAGAATAAAAGACGTAGAAAAATCAACACCAGTAGGCAGCGTAATAATTCGTTATGGAAAAATAGTAAAAATATGAATATATAATAATACACTATGGATTCTAGTTGTAACAAAATAATAGATTCTAGCAATAATCGAATAAATAATTTCTCTCCTGACTGGGGTATAATGCTTACAATACAGGGGAGTCTTAATATAAGAATTGGCACACAAGCATGGAAAAAATACATAAGTGCTGGGTTTTGGAATTATATATCAACACCTATTAATTTTACAATTACTCTTTTTACTGCTTTGACCGCAGGTCAAACAGGAACACAAAGTACTTATTTAACAGACAAACAATTATTTATAATGTTGTTTGTATCTTTTTTGCTTTCTATAATAAATACTTTTTTCAAATTGAAAGAAAAAGCCCTTTTGAATTATGAATCATCTAAAAAATACGATGAATTTGGTGCGAAATTCGAAGAGATTTATTATATGCCATTATCTTGTGAAAGTGATTTGAAATTGAAACTAATCGAATATAAAATCTTACAAGAAGAAATCAATAAATATTCACAAAAAGAAAGTATCGAGAACGTAAATTATTTTACAGAATTGATTTATATATGTTTTCATTGTTTCTTTGAAGACAACCTGAAAAGAATAAATAAAAGTGATAGATTTTGGTATTTAGATGGGTTGAGCCCTGATACTGGACGCAAACGTAATCCTTGGAATATAAACATAAAAGAATATTTTTTATATGACATTTCAGGACAAGTGATTTATTTAGACGACGAAGAAATCAAAGAAAAGAATGATAAATACAAATTAGCTTTAGATAAATATAGTAAAAAATCGAATTTGGCACATTATAAAGCTGTGTCGAAACGTCCTCTTTATTATGATGTAGAATCGAATTCTATCGATTCTTATGGCAATATCAATCGAAAATTAAACAAAGAAGAAATAATAGAAGATATTAATAAACGTGAAAATGACCGTTTGAATGAGCTTAAATTGACCTACGTAAAAGATAAAATAGAAAGCTGTTTAGAAAATAAACGCATGACTATCCGAAAAATTAATGAATTTTCAAAAAAATCTTGATTTTATGTATATTTATATAAAGAATAAACCGTATATACACTATATAAATTTATATAATGTATAATATTGATTTACGTAGCGATACAGTAACACAACCAAGTGTTGAAATGCGACACTCCGTTGTAAATTGTTCAGTAGGAGACGATGTTTATGGTGAAGACCCTACTACAAATGAATTACAAGAAACAGCCGCCAAATTATTTAATAAGGAGTCCGCTTTATTTTTCCCATCTGGAACTATGAGTAACTTGGCAGCTATATTATCTTGGTCTCCGAAACGTAGTTCTGAAATTATAGTTGGAGATAAAAGTCATATTTTTTTATACGAACAGTGTGGTGCGTCACAATTTGGTGGTGTTTCTTTGAGAACCGTTCCCAATTTATCAGACGGAACAATGGATATCGAAAGTATTAGTCTTGCCATAAGAGACGATGATATCCATGAACCTATTACATCTCTTATTTGTATAGAAAACACACATAATGCTTGTGGTGGGCAAGTATTACCATTCGAATTTTTACAAGATTTGAAAATGTTATCTTTAGACAAAAATATTCCTATCCATTTAGATGGTGCCAGAATATGGAACGCATTGACCTATATGAATAAACCTCCACATGAAATCGGCGAAATGGTTGATTCTCTAACTGTTTGTTTATCAAAAGGACTTGGTGCACCAATTGGCTCTTTATTGATTGGAACAACCGAATTAATTCAAAAAGCAAAACGTATTCGAAAAGCATTGGGTGGTGGGATGAGACAATCTGGTGTAATAGGTAGCATGGGGTTAATAGCTTTGAAAAATTTCAATGATGGAATTCTTTCATATGACCATAACAAATGTAAATTGATAGGATACGCTATAAATCAATTAGATTCTTTTCGTGTAAAGTACAAGATAATGACAAATATTATTTTTATTGATATTCTATCCTATGACAAATCTTGGAAAAAAGAATCTATATCTAGTGAAGTCGCTTTACTTTTCAAAGAAAAAGGGATACGTGTTAGCGCATGGTCACCAGAAGTAATACGTATCGTATTACATAAAGATATAAATGATTTACATGTAGAACATATAATTAATAGTTTTTATGAAATATCTCAATTGTTATCTGGATAAAGTTCTATATTGATAATAATATCAATATTGACCTATAGTATTATTATGCTGGTGGTAACGGTGCCAAACATAATTTTATTTCACCTAATGATGCTACGTCATATTTAACAATAAGTGGCAAATCGTTACCGAGATACATTTCTAAATGACTACATAAAGGTGTACATTTAATAAAATGTGATAAAGACTTTAGAGAAAATTCTCCTTGAATAATTACAGAAGCATCTGATTTTTGTAGAAATTCCATATTTCCATCCGACTCAGAACGGAAAATTTTGGAACTGGCGAAGTTTCCTTCACATGAAAAAATCAAATCATTACCTACCGATTTTATTTCAATACGATCAGAAATCCCATTCAAATCACGTATGATTTTTTGGAAATCAGATGTAGGTAAATTAATTACAGTCGAATATTCTACATCTGGTACTACTAATTCCTCCATATCTGGCTCAATCAAACGTAGTTTTTGACTATAACATTGTTTGATATCTCCATTATCATATTGTAGTCCCAAATGAGATACTATACCATCATGATAATCTGATTGGTCAATATACATCGAAAGTGTATCATCGTTTGACATGGTGGAAATTACTTTGAATAAATGTAATGTGTTCGCACATACAATAATTTTATCCGGTTTACAATTGTATTGCTCAAATTTATGAGAATTCAAATTTACATTTACTAAAATTGTATGTGTTTTGTCGAAATTGATTATTTTCATACCATCTTTTGTATATGTAATAGTGGCGTCTGTAAGAATATCTTTTATAGCAGTAATCATATTACGAATAGGCTGTATTTGAACAGTTTTGATAGTCAATACATTATTTTCTTCGTTCATTTAGCAAAATTATGGAATTATAAATAAAATGTGCGTTTGTTTTTATATTTTTGTTTAATAAATTATATTTTGGATTTTTTACTATTTTTTCTAGTATATTTTAGACACTTTCCTTGTTGGCGACATGTTCTCGTTGCCAATCGCAATGCTTTACTTTCTGGCTTACATTCGGAGTGTAAAATATAGTAATCAACAATACTAGCATTACCTCCACTAATAGCACTAGCCAAACGAGCTCTTCCCCAAGACTCTCCTGTTTGATTTGGACGAGAACCACTCGAAAAATATGCTCCACGTCCTTTGTTTAGTATCTTTTCCAATCCTTTTTGAGAGCATTTTGTTTTGATAGCAAGTTCTCGAGATGGTGAAATATTTTCGATTTTATATATTTTTCTAGCATTCTCTAAATGATTGGAGGGTTTTGAATGAAAAGAGTCTATTTTAGGACGTTGAAAATATTTTCCTTTTTTGTATAATTTTCGCGACTTCTTCAAATTCAGAAATTGTTTTTTTTTATCTTTACGTGAGAGATTTTTAGGAACATATCGTTGTGGAATATTCAGTGGATTTTCGCCAGGTATTTTTATAAGCATCTTTGATATATGGTGAGATAAATCCGTAAACAAAATATTTCGCAAAACCATATAAATAGTTTTATGTATAAAATTACATAAATGAATTATTTAATTTCGTTTTCGATTTTATTTTTTGCTAGTAGTTTAGCTGCTATTATTCCACTCGATAAAACAAATAATTATAAAAGTATAAAATTATGTAAAGATTGTAAGCATTTCTTACCGACAATGTATGGTGACAAATATGATTTTGGAAACCATTTGGGCAAATGTAGTTTATATGGTAAAATAAATGTCATAAATGGTGAGATTGAACATGAATACGCTTCTATTGTTCGTAAATTCGATGATATGTGTGGATTAAATGGAACTCATTTTGAAAAAAGTAATACATATGAAGTGGGTACTCATGTTTATCCATTATAAACCAGTAATATTATGATATATCATTTATATTATAATATTTGATTGAAATTATTATTCGTCACGTATAATTTCATATTTACCTTTTTGATATTTCAAAATACCAATCTTAACTAAATCGCTAGAACTACCACTTGTTACTGCTTTTTCGTAACTTTTAAAATTATATAATTCATTTGTATCTTCATTTAAAGCATATTTTTCACCATTTATTTCGACTTCTAATGCCGCCCATCTAACAGTTTCAACATCCAATCCACTCTTTTCGTCTCTATCTTTTTTCAGAGAAGGGTAGGAAGAAAATTGATTCGATTCTATTTTACCAAAACCATAACAAATCAACGGTTCTTCATCATTATCAGCATGTTTGGATGATATCACAGAATACAAATTACAATCAATCGCTGTTTCTTTGACTGCTTGTAAAATCTGGTTATTGATTTTTTCTTTCAAACTAGCAATTTCAAACAAAGTTTCATCTGTAGTAACTGGTGTTTTTTTGTCAATTCTACTCAGATCCCGAATACGAATTTCAATATTTTTCTCATCTGTTTTTTGTTGTTCGCTCATTTGTGTAAGATATAAAAACACTTTTACATTTCGCATAGCAACCGGTAAGTCTTGATGACTACATATACGACGAGCACGACCAACGACTTGTTCAATACGGACCATATTCCAATAAGGTTCAACTATATGAACAAAACGGGTGTTTCTAAGATTGATTCCCTCGGCACCAGATGATGTAATCATGATAATTTTAATTGCCTCGCCATACATATTATTCTCAGAACGTTCACGTAGTTTTGTTGCGATACTCAATGGCGCGAAATCCCACATACCATTATAAATATTACGAATAATTTCCTTTTCTTCAGCGGTTTCAGTACCGGTATAGAGAACAAATTTAGGTTTGTTTATATTTTCCTCTTTTTCTACGATTACCCATGAGTCGTTGTTTTTAGTTATTTTGAATTCAGCGAATCCATTTGCTTCCAATATCAATTTCATAATACCGATTCCTTCAATAGTACGGAAATGACTATACAATAAATGTAAACCTTCATTATCTGGGTCAGATAGATTTTCTAATATTTTCGAGAACTTTGGACTCAACATTGGTAAAGTGGATTTTGATAAAAACTGACTTTCATTGGTTTCTTCATTTAGTTGACTTACATCTTTCAATGCCTTTTCTATGCGTTTGATATAAGTATCCATTTCTTGTTCATTCAATATATTTTCAGCAGCGTCGACTTGTTCCTCGTCTGGGAATTCATATTCGTCCATATTTGTTCGTTGTTCTGTTGGAATAGCGTCAAAATCGGTTTCTTTCAATTCTTGGTCTTCTTTCATATTTGGAATAGGACGTTCAATTGATGGTGGAAATGTAAAATTACATGCCGCTCTCGAAAAAATACGATATGTGGATGATATATTATACATTTCTTCATCCACTCCTGTTTTCCTTCGTTTGTTTTTGTTCGATTTTTTCTCTCGGTCAGCCTCTTGTTTTCTAATTTTTTCATAAATTCCGAATTGTTGTGGGCTCATATCTGTTTTCACTATATGATAAATATCTCCAGTCTCGGTTTTTACATAACTGGGTAATAATTGTTCTTGCGCACTCCTGAAATAAGATGTAAGACCTAATATACGACGTTGGAATAAATTGATATTCTTAGCATTACCGCTATCTTCATCGACAAACATGGACAAAAATGAATCACTTTCATCTGGCAATGCCTTGTACAAAGTAACCTCTATAGAACCGAGTTGAACATCCAAATTATATTTTGGATTACTCAAAATGGTTACTATTTTATCAATAAATTCAGTATCGCTCATATTACCATTCTCATCCAAATGAACACCGTTATATCGCTCAAATACCTCACCTGCTCCTCCTAATTGTTTTTTTCTTGTATTTTTCGGTTTTTCAGCAATTGTTTTCTCAATTTGAACATCAGTTTTCGCTCTTTTCTTTTCTGTTTTTGCTTTTTGTACAATACGATTTTCTGTTTTTTTAGATGGGCCTGATTTTTTAGTATTTATAAAACCAAACGGATTTCTTGTGATAGTCAATTTGTTATCGGTGAATTCTACATAATCATATGTTCGAAAATTTTCTTTATCTAAAATGTTCAAAATTGTATCGGTATTGAGTGATTCATTTGTTTTGGCAAAAATACGTAAAGACCATGTTTTTATATAACCACGTAATATGTTGAACAAAACCCCTATTTCGTTTGGATAATTTATAATAGGCGTTCCTGTCAACAATATAATACGAGCATTGGTTGCTTTCATCAAATAATCATATAACATATAAGAAATCGAATCCTTCTTTTTTATTTTGTTCACAATACGACTTACAAAATTATGAGCTTCATCAATTATTACTACCGCATTATCAAACGGATTACGTGTAAAATTACCGGTCAATAACTCCATTTTTTTCATATTCATACCATTATAATTGATATCAGTGTATTTAGTACGTATCATAGAATTCAATTGTTCGTCAATTTCTAATTGCTGTTCAGTCGTTAAATCCGTATACTTTGGTTCGGATGCTTTCACATTCAATAACCATGCCCCCTTTTTTTTAATAATATAATCAAGTGGTAATTGTAATGCTTTCGATAATATATTCATATATTCTGGATTTTTTGATGTATTTGCTTCGATAAATTCCCATACTTGGTTTTTTTTATATAATGGGTCACCACATTTCTTCATTTCACTAAAAAAATTCATTTTCAACGATGCTGGTGTTAAAACAAATACTCGTTTATCAGATTTCATACCTTCTGCCAAAGCGATACTAGTACACGTCTTACCACTACCTAAACCATGATATAATAAGAGTCCTCTATAAGGTGTATACAAATTCAAATAGTCTCTTACTATTTTTTGATGTGTAAGTAGGTCAAAATTATCATTTTGAGAACGGGATTCACATGAAACAGAATCTTCATTTTCAGTTAATTCTTTCAAATATGGCTCTAACATATTCGCTATTTTTTGAATATACAATTTGCGATTATTCATATAATATCTAGGTGCTTTTATGATAATATGTTCACGTTCTTTTGGTAATCTCTCGCTTACTTTTTGATTACGAATCATTGCTGTTGTCAAATCCAATGGTTTTGAAATATCGATGGCTTCTCCTATCACTTTCAATTTGCCCGATTTATTGTTTGTTTTCTTTTCCTTTTTCCCCTTAGTCTCTTTGGTTTTTTCAACAATTTCTTTTTCAATTATTTCATCAATAGCAGTTTCTTCTAATTCGACCGGCTCTTCCAATTCTATCAATTGGTCAAAATCCCTCTCTTCGCGTATTGTTTGAACATCGTTTATTTCCTCTTTTTCTTCCTCTTTATCAGTTTGAATAGTTGTCATTTCAAGAACAGGTTCGATTCTTTTTTCATGTAAAACGATTCGTTCATCTATTTTTTTAGGAAAAGAAATACTAGGCGATGGCACAGGCACATCCATTGTATTTGGAATACTAGGTTTTAATTGTAATTTATCCTGTTTTACTTCAAAAATATCGTTTTTTCTCAAACGGTCTAAAAACACGTTTCGATTTATTTTTTTGTTGTTACTTTTATTTATAATGGTCACTGGTTGAATTGGCATATCGATATTATCCATACTTTTTTCTTGAGGTAGTTCTATGTTTTGTTCATTATCCTTCGCCATATCTTTCGATAGCAAAGGTTCTAATTCTATTTTTTGAGGTTTCAATTTTATTTCTATTTTTTCGGGTTCATTCGATATTTCTTTTTTTTCCAATGCCAGAAATGGATTAAATGGACCTTTTTTCATTTAAAACTTATATATATTAACAACATTTTTTATTCTATTCACTTTTTCATAAAATCATATTTTTATGAAAAATTTACCATATTAAAAATCTTGTAACAACCCTATAGCTATTTCACAAGCGATTTGTTCCGCTTTTTTCTTTATTTTGTGTTGTCCTTCACCTAAAAATATCAATACCTTATTATGATTTGACATATATTGATGTATATCATTATACGATTTGAAATTAGTAATATGAATTGCCTCTGTTTTATTTACATTATATACATTCTGTCCTAAACATAAATAAACACCCATATGATATCCAGTATCTATATTTTGTTCGGTTACTTCTATGTATTCTGGGGTAACTTTGAATTCCTTCTGTATTTTCACCTGTAAAATGTTTTTGTAATTATCGTCATTACGAATGAGTGAAATCCAATCCACGTGTTTTTCGAATACACTTTCAATGAAAACCTGTGCCATTTGGAAACCCGGACCGGTAGTAAACAAATTTTTGAACCACTCATCGTCATCGTGAATGTTTATTTTATTGAAATCTAAAAACAATGCCCCAATAAATGACTCAAACAAACAACCTAATTTTTTCAAATTAGTCCGGATTTGTTTAGCCTCCGCGTTCTTTGATAATATAAACCATTTGTGTAATCCCATTTCGTATGCCATTTTACCAATTGATTCGTTTTTAACTAAGGCTATCTTTTTTTCTGTCATGAATCCTTCATTCTCTTTAGGAAAACGGCGATATAAATAATATTTAGTAATACATTCTAAAACTCCATCGCCTACAAATTCTAATCGTTCATTTGATTTTGTATACAATGGTAAGCAATCGTCTGGTTTAGATACGATAATTATATTATTCGATTCATTTTCTATATTAGGTCGTTTTATATATGAACGATGAATAAATGCTCGTTTGTATAAATTAATATTATAAATCGGTACATCAACACCATAATTTTTCAATATCATTTTTATTTCTATTTCTGTAATAGGTTTATTTAGGGAATTGTATGGGTCAAAAATATATGTTTCAATACCAAATTGATTTTTTTCTACACGGATATCTTCATCAATATTCATGTTATTCTGAAAATAAAATGAATATTACAATACTATTTTATTATTACGGTTTCTTTTTATATTATTTTAATTTATCAATTTAGTAACGAGAAAAATATTTAGTTAGTATATATATTAAAAATGGTTTTAAGTGGTCCAAAAAGAACAAGTTCAATTGCTAGTATTGCCAATTACAATACTGGTGGTGGAAACAAAAAGGCTGGCTTTCCTTATCAAGTAGGTCGCATTTCATGGACATCAATCGGTATGGGTGCTGGTAGTTTACTCAATGGCAAATGCTGTACATTAAAAAAGACAAATACCAATCTTTTTCCTTTAGCCAGACAATCTAGACCAATTGGTGTATCACCAGCAGCTATTCATTATTATAATTAGATTTATCTAGGTCCCTGATTTCATAGGTTCTCAATATTATAATTATTTTTATAAAACAATATAATGATTTCATATTCATCATTATATTGTTACTGAATTTGCTATGCGTATTATTATAGATGAACGTGAAACCGCTTTATATGAAAAATGTGTCGAATTGATATCTAGGCAAACCAAACCAACTGATGTAAAAATCGAAAAACAGGTTCTCCCTATCGGCGATATTTTGTTCAAAACCAATTTGGATAGAGATTTATTGATTATTGAGCGTAAAACTTATATGGATTTGTTAGCATCAATCAAAGATGGTCGGTATGAAGAACAATCTTACCGTCTATCAAATGCTTTAGATATACATCCTCATTCCGTTTTTTATTTGTTAGAGGGGTTTTTAACACAAGTATATAATCCAGTTGAGCGTAAAATTATTTATTCAGCAATGACGAGTTTACAGTTTTTCAAAGGATTTAGTATTCAACGTACGGCGAATGTATCAGAGTCAGCACAATGGATTTTATATATGGCGGAAAAGATAGACCGCGAATTTACCAAGGGACATTTTCCTTATTATTTTTTACAACCTTATACTAATGCGCCCAAGAATGGTGCTAAGAATGTTGTAAATAGCATTATCGATTATGAAAATAATGGTCAAAATCAAAATGAAAATGTTCTCGATAATACGATAGTGATGAACGATGTTCCGGGGAAAGTATTGACTACCGCGAATTATTGTTCAGTAGTTAAGAAAGTGAAAAAGGATAATATTACACCAGATAACATTGGTGAAATAATATTATGTCAAATACCAGGTATCAGTTCCGTTACTGCGATTGCTATTATGAAACAGTTTTCTAATTTTCCTACTTTTATAGAAGAATTAAATAAAAATCCTGGTTGTTTAGATAGTATTGTATTAGAATCGAATGGTAAAATGCGTAAAATAAGTAAAGCTGTTTGTGATAATATTCGTCGATTCTTATTGAGTTCTTTTCAGGATGGGAATCAACCGTAGAATAGGATTTTTTATTTACGACGAGAACCACGTTTTTTATGAGCGGTCTTTTTATGGTGCTTTTTGTTATGTTTCTTGTGGTGTTTCTTTGATTTCTTTGATTTTGATGATTTTTTATGGGTTTTGCGTTTTCCACCGGATTGGTCACTTCCTCCTCCAGCACGCGGTTGTTTTGATGATCTAGAACCAGATTCTGGCATACGTTTACTTGTTGTGCTTTGACTGCTGGAACTTGTACTTGGTGCTGCGAGTTTTGTTTTTAATTGGCCTAATAATATTGGTAATTCTTCGTCATTAATGACTTGTTCTTTATTAATTCCAGCAAGAAAACTTATAACTATTTCTTTTTTTTCAATATCATCACCAGCAAAAATAGTATTTATTAAATTTATGAATTCAACGCAGATGGTTGACCTATTATCACCAACAATTCTGCCATATAAATTTTCAATTATTCCATAAAAATTTATTATATCATTGGATTGATTTAATTGACTTGCCTCAGACAATGTTGTCTCAATTTGCGAATTTAAATCGCGCTTTTCGGATTCTACCATTAATTCGCCAATTTCTTTGTTTTGTTTATATGTTTCATTAACAACTTCCATTTTTAATTTCAAAGTTTCCATTAATTCTTTATTAATGTCCTTATCAATGTTTTCAATTACAATTTCATTCTTCAAATATTCAATTTGACTCATCTTGTTGTAATAATTCATTAAAAATGTTGGGTTTAATAATGCTAATATTTTGGAAGCTTCTTCTGGATTTGATAAAATATATGTACCAATGGCAGTAGATGCCGCTCCGATTATATTAGTGTATAAATTAAACGGATTATTCCAAAAACGCTGACCACATGTTAGTGCTGTAAACCCACTTGCGATTGCTGAACCAAGTAATTTTGGTCTAGTTAAAATTATTTTTAATTTAGATGGCAAATCAAGTGTGGTGTTTATTTTACCTAATTCTTCTATAATTGAATCTACTATTTCTTTGAACGCCTGTGTTCTATTATATTCTTTTGTTAAAGCTTCTTCTCCTGTCATCATTATGGGTTTTGATTGTTCTTTGTCATTATCTTTTGTTGAAGCTTCTTCGTCTGTCATCATTGTGGGTTTTGATTCTTCTTCGTCATTATCTTTTGGTTGACTTTCAATAGATTGTTGGCTACATTCTTTTGTTATTCTAGAAAGTGTAACACTGTTTTCAACACTTTGAGTAAATATTCTTGCTACTATTGAATCGAATTCATTGGCTTCATCCTCACTAATAAATAAATCCGTTGGTATGTATTCTTCCTGATCATTAAAATTAGACATTATTATTAAAATATATATTATAATAATAAATAAATTCCACCTAAAATCTACTATAAAATATCTTTGGGCATATGGAAATTTGTTATACTAGGATAAAAAGTGGTTTTTGGAGTGGTCAATACCGGACGCGTTACTTGATTCTCTAAATATTTTCCAGAATCAATCATCTGTTGTGTATAAATAGTTCCTGCCCAATTAGGGTCCATTGGATTATCACTTATTTTATTTGTTTGTGTTTTATCATGAATTATGTCTAAATTAGTATATACCCCAATATATTGACTAGTAGGATCAAATCCCGGATAATTATTCGCATTATATGGATAATTTTTACGATTCGCATCTGTTACCGTAACAATTTTGTTAGCATTATCATTCAAATTCGACATTTGTGGTAACCCTCCTTGTAAATCGAATGGGCTCGGTCTCAATCTAAATACATCTTCGCCTTGTGTATTAGATTCTTGTTGTAAAAATAATACTGGACAATTTATTCCTTTTGAACGTTGTATCTCTAAATAATTTATATATTCGTCCAAATTAAAAAAAGGAATAGGATTTTTACCATCTACAATTGGTTCATTTTTATTGTATAACATCAATACTTTCCCTTTTCTTACTAACAAATTAGGACATTTTGAATTGCCAGAATCATCATTCGATAATGTTGCGATTTCACTTTCTAGTGTTTCTAATTTAGTTGTCTTCAAATAAAATGTTGCGTATAAATACATACCTAACAAAAATGTTATCAATAAGAATATAATAAAAAATAGGGTAATTGGTTTCATTATATTATAATACAAATACTTATAATATACAAAGAGGAAAATTCCAATAATTATTGTTTTATTTAGTAAGTTTTTCTATCGATATTATATAAGTAACGAAAATGTCAAAGGGTTATCACAAATCGAAAAAAAATCATAAAAAGAATATCAACGCAAGAAAAACCATGAAAAAAGAGAACAAAAGAAAAAAACCAATTATTGTCGGGTTGATTCATGCTGAATGGTGCGTTCACTGTAAAGCTATGAATGCGGACTGGGAAAAATTAACAAAATTTCTTAAAGGTAAAGTAGCAAAGGTGGATGATATTGAATCCACGGATTCTGACAAAGAAACCAAAATCAACGAATTGAACAACAAATATGGAGGTGAACGTTTAAATGGTGATAGTTTTCCAGTTGTTTTCAAAATTCAAAATAATAAAATCCAAATATATAATGGAGAACGAGATTTCAAATCAATGAAATCATGGGTATTCAGTGAAAGCGAGCCAAAAGAAGTTCTAGAAATTACCGAAGAACGTGTAATTGAACCTACTCAATATAATGGTAATGAAGCTCAAACGATGGTTATGAAATTCATGGAACAAATTCGAGGAGGATACAAATATAATACTCCAAGAACAAAGAATTCCAAGACTACTAAAACATCAAAAAAATCTAAACAAATGTAAACAAATATACACCGTTGAATAATTATTCGCTGTTCGGATAATTATTCAACTAAGTTACCAGTTACCGATTTGAATAGAGCACCCCATTATGGGTGCGGATTCAAATCCTCACTGGTATAAATTCTATCAAAAAATTTATATTTTATTCTATATTTATGCTACAAAAAACGCCAAAAAATTGATAAAAATTATTGATAATATATCGAATCCATTTAAATATAAAACCAATACTAATACAAAATGATATCAGAGACCAAATCATCAAACAAAAAACTAGCTATTGTAAAATCATTTCGATTGTTTGATTTCAATACCTATGATGAAATACCGAAAAAAGATAACGAAAATAGTAGTGGAAATGATTCAAATTCAGATAATGGTTCCAATGATGACCCATACAAACGTAAATACTCAGCGAAAGATGAAAGTGTTTTCGTAATTCAAATGTTTGGTATCAATGAAAAAGGAGAGACCGCGTGTTTATATATTAGTGATTACGAACCTTTCTTTTTCATAAAAGTCGGTGATAATTGGACAGAATACAACATGAATTGTCTTATTCGAGAAATTCAATCCAAACTAGAAAAACGATATAGAGAATCGATTGTATCATACGAACTCGTAGATTACCATAAATTATATGGTTTCTCTGGTGGTAAAAAAGGTAAATTTATTCGAATCGCATTTAAAAATACCATTGCTATGAGAAAAGTGAAAAATTTCTGGTATGCTTATGTTAAAAGTGAGGATGGTGATGAAAATCAGCGAAAACAGGTCGATTTCATTTTTCAAGGCGCCAAATTGGAATTGTATGAAAGTAATATTCCACCACTTTTAAGATATTTCCATATTCAAAACATCAGTCCATCAGGCTGGGTATGTTTCAAAACAAATCGTGTTATAAAACCATCAAATAATACAACCACTTGTAAATATGAATATATATGTCCAAAAAAAGAATTGGTTCCTATGCCAGAAAAAGAGGTACGAGTTCCATACAAAATATGCAGTTTTGATATTGAAGCTAGTAGTAGTCATGGTGATTTCCCATTACCTATTAAAACCTATAAACGTTTAGCGACTAATTTGGTCGATGCGTTCATAAGGCAATCACAATTCATGGACATAGAAAAAGCCAAATTATTACTACAGAAGGTTATTATGACTGGTTTCGGTTTCGATAGTTTCGATGATGTTGATTTAGTATATCCAAAAAATCCTCCTTCCAAAGAACGTGTAAAAACAATGATAAAAATATTAAATGAGGAATCACTAGAAAAAGCGAAAAAATCAAATACAGAAGAGGATAATTCCAACTTATTGACGATTGATTCTATTTTCGAACAAATGAAAGAATTTCAACGAGCCACGATGGAATCAGAAGGAAATGATGGATTGGCAGATAACGAAACATCGCCAGGTGCCAATACATCGGGGGTTGACGCTGTAGCATATTCACATAATAAATACAAAAAGAAGACAAAAATAGAAAAAAAAGCCACTATATTCGATATATTACTCAGTGATTCATTCGATAGAGATGAAAAAGTACAAATCACAAATGAAGTATTAACCCGTCTATTTCCTCGCCTAGAAGGTGATAAAGTAACATTCATTGGCTCTACATTTATGAGATATGGTGATAATGAACCATATCTAAATCACTGTTTAGTTTTAGGTAGTTGTGACGACGTAGATGGCGCTGTAATCGAAAGCGCTGAAACAGAAACCGATTTATTGATGAAATGGACCGAAATAATACAAAATGAAAATCCGGATATTATTATTGGATATAATATTTTCGGGTTTGATTATGAATTCATGTTTCGTCGAGCACAAGAAAATCATTGCGAACACGATTTCTTGTTATTGTCGAGAAAAGTCGGCGAATTATGTGCTAACTCACCACGTGATTCTCCAAATGAACTCACTATCGAAAATAAAAAATTAGTTATAGCAAGTGGTGAGTATGATTTGCGATTTTTCAATATGACAGGTAGATTACAAATTGATATGTATGCGTATTTCCGTCGTGATTTCAATTTATCATCTTATAAATTAGATGATGTAGCCGGTCAATTCATTAGTGATGATGTAAAGAAAACCGCGTGTGTTGAACATCCTACATACGGTAATGCTACCGAATTATATAGTCAAAACTTGATGGGTCTCCATGCGGGTGATTTTATTCACATCGAATTAAGTAGTTTTACATCAGATTATTATAAAGATGGAAAGAAATTCAAAGTTTTGGAAATACTCAATGGTGTTGAAATAAACGAAACGATAAAAGGTAAAGAAGTAACCAATAAATACAACGTCATTTTGATAGGAGGTCACGAAGAAATCGATAAATCGAAATCCATAAAATGGTGTATGGCAAAAGATGATGTAACACCACAAGATATTTTCCGTTTATCGAATGGTAATTCGAGCGACCGTGCTATCGTCGCTAAATACTGTATTCAAGATTGTAACCTAGTTCATCATTTGATGAACAAAATCGATGTTATTACTGGATATGTTGAGATGTCTA
>Ga0114968_10001704_pt1 | contig 16899 bp, 9 predicted proteins | sample M_130807_EF_Meta_FD_87020 | JGI IMG/M metagenome (GOLD analysis project Ga0114968, IMG submission 87020) | Freshwater microbial communities from Lake Montjoie, Canada to study carbon cycling - M_130807_EF_MetaG | ecosystem: Environmental > Aquatic > Freshwater > Lake | place: Lake Montjoie...
AAACAATAGAAGCAAAACTTAAAAAATAAACTTTTGAGTCAGGCTAATTCAAAATGGTTTCACTCACCAAAATTTTGGTGGGCTTTTGGTGTGCTCTTTTCTGCAATTTTAATTGATCAACTCATTAAAATTTATGTGAAAACACATTTTATTTATGGTGAATCTTACCCAGTTTTTGGCAACTGGTTTAAAATCTATTTCATAGAAAATGAAGGTATGGCCTTTGGTATGAAACTCTTCGGAGGTGGTACCATTGGCAAACTCATCCTCACATTCTTTAGAATCATTGTTTCGGGATTTGGTATTTGGTATCTCACTGCAATTATTAAAAACAAAGGTCATATTGGCTTACTCATAGCCGTTTCACTCATTTTGGCGGGTGCAATGGGAAACATTATCGACTCGGTTTTTTATGGATATTATTTTGGCGATAGGGCCATGTTGCCTTGGGAAACTACAAGTCATTTTCTGAATGCTTATCCAGGGAAATGGTTTGAAGGACAAGTGGTTGACATGTTCTATGCACCGATGTGGGAAGGTGTTTTCCCTCATTGGATGCCGTTTTGGGGAGGTGAATTATTTACCTTTTTCGCCCCAATTTGGAACTTTGCAGATGCCTGTATTACCATTGGTGTTGCCATTATGATTGTAGGACAAAAGAAATTCTCCTTACCTTCACCATCAATTGTTTTTAACAAACCCGAATCCCAATCAGAAATAAATACCCAAGAAAATTAGTCTTCCTAAATTTCAAAGGTTAATTTTGCAATACTTTCAATGGAACTTTCTTTAAACGAACAACAGCTATTACGCAGACAATCTCTTGAGCAATTAAGAGCATTGGGCATTGATCCTTATCCAGCAGCTTTATATCCAGTAAACACTACTGCCGAGGAAATCAGAAATGAATATCCCACCAATCCTGATAAATTTAAGCAGGTTATTGTTGCGGGTAGAATGATGGCCAGAAGAATCATGGGGAAAGCTGCGTTTGCTTCTATTCAAGACAGCAGTTCTAAAATTCAAGTGTATGTGAATAGAGATGAAATTTGTCCTGAAGAAGACAAAGAAATGTACAACACTGTATTCAAGAAATTGCTTGATATAGGCGATTTTATTGGTGTTGAGGGATATGTTTTCACCACACAAACTGGTGAAATTTCTATCCATGCAAGCAAAATTACTTTACTTTCAAAATGCCTAAACCCTCTGCCTCTTCCAAAAGAAAAAGACGGTGTGGTTTATGATGCATTTACTGATGCTGAATCTCGTGCGCGCATGCGCTATGTAGATTTGGTTGTGAATTCACAAAACAAAGAAACATTCATTAAACGCAGCAAAATTGTTCAAAGCTTGCGTAATACTTTCAACGACCGCGGTTATTTAGAAGTAGAAACACCAATTTTACAAAGCATTCATGGTGGTGCCGCTGCACGTCCTTTTGAAACGCATCACAATGCCCTCGATATGAAACTCTATTTGCGAATTGCTAACGAGCTTTATTTGAAAAGATTAATTGTAGGCGGATTTGATGGTGTTTATGAATTTGCTAAAAACTTCAGAAATGAAGGAATTGATAGAACCCACAATCCTGAATTTACAGGTTTAGAAATCTATGTAGCATACAAAGATTATTTCTGGATGATGGATTTCGTGGAAGAAATGATTGAGAAATGCGCTATGGATGTAAATGGTTCAACCACTGCAACTGTTGGCGAAAACGAAATTTCATTTGCACGTCCTTACCAACGATTAACCATGGCAGAATCTATTCAGAAATATAGCAATTTTAACATTGAAGGAAAAACAGAAGCGGAATTAGGTGAATTTGCAAAATCTATTGGTTGTGAGGTAACTGCACAAATGGGTTATGGCAAATTGGTAGATGAAATATTTGGAGCATCTGCAGAAAAACATTTGATACAACCAACTTTCATTACCGATTACCCAATTGAAATGAGTCCGCTTACCAAAAAGCACAGAAGCAAAGAAGGCTTGGTAGAGCGTTTCGAATTGTTTGTAAACGGAAAAGAAATTGCAAATGCATATAGCGAGTTGAATGATCCTATTGAGCAGAAAGCACGTTTCGAAGAGCAACTCGTATTGGCTGCTAGAGGCGACGAGGAAGCTATGGCTATGGATTTAGATTTGATTAGGGCCCTTGAATATTGCATGCCACCAACCAGTGGTTTGGGTGTAGGTATTGATCGTTTAACCATGATGCTTACCAACCAATCTTCTATTCAAGAAGTGTTGTTTTTCCCTCAGATGCGACAAGAAAAATTCGATTAAACAATGTTTGAAATTGGGGCTGATGAATTAATGATTCTCAATCTTTTAATTCACGCAGAAAACGCCGAAAACATTATTCAAGAATCGGGGCTTCCCCAAAAAGTAGGCATTGATATTATTCGTCAATTGTTTCACTATGGGTATATACAATCTTTGAATGCTTCAAATCAACGCCAAAATAGCTTTGATGTGGATGGAATTAAGAAAACCAGATTTCAACTAACTGCAAAAGGCATCGACGAAATTAACGCATCGAAATAGTCTCTAAAAAAGTTGTTTTGACTCCACAATGGGAGTTTTCAACATTTTTGTGATAGTTTGTGATAAACTTCCCTTCAAAACAATTCAATTGTTCGACCAAAGTTTTTGCGGCGACCTTTGTTTAATCTATATTTGCATAACTTCAAAAAACAGCCAAACACTAACATGTCTGAAACAGTAAAAATCATTCTAGAGGGAAAAGAAATTGAACTACCCGTTATCCTTGGTTCTGAAGGAGAAAAGGCAATTGACATCAATAAATTAAGAGATTTAACCGGTTATATTACCTTAGACATTGGTTACAAAAACACAGGTGCCACAACCAGTAAAATTACCTTTTTAGACGGTGAAGAAGGTATCTTAAGACACCGCGGTTATAGCATCGAAGAGTTGGCAGACAAATGCAGCTTTTTAGAAGTTTCATATTTGCTACTACATGGTGAACTTCCAACAGAAGCGCAACTTAAAGATTTTGAAGATAAAATTTCTGAACATACTTTGGTAAACGAAGGTCTAGAAGCCATGTTCAAAGCTTTCCCAACAGGAAGCCACCCAATGGGTCAATTGAGCAGCATGATTTCTGCATTAAGTTTGTTTTATCCAAAAAGTTTAAATCCACACAGAGATGAGGATGCAATCAACCGTACTGTGATACGTTTGCTTGCTAAAATGCCTACCATCTGTGCAATGATCTATAAAAAACGTCATGGTCATCCTATTGTTTTCCCAAGAAATAATATGGACTATGTTACCAATTACCTGAACATGACCTTTGGTCAAGTTACTGAACCAGATTATGTGCCAGATCCAGTAATTGTGAGTGCCATGAACAAACTTCTCATTCTTCACGCCGACCACGAACAAAACTGTTCTGCAAGCACCGTAAGAATGGTTGGAAGTAGCCAATCAAATTTGTATAGCAGTATTTCTGCTGGTATCAATGCCCTTTGGGGTCCATTGCATGGAGGTGCCAACCAAGAAGTATTAGAGATGCTTGAGCAAATTAAAGACGATGGCGGCGACGTTGAAAAATGGATTAACAAAGCAAAAGACAAAAACGATTCATTCCGTTTGATGGGATTCGGTCACCGTGTATACAAAAACTTCGATCCTCGTGCTAAAATCATCAAAAAAGCATGTGATGACGTTCTTGAAAAATTAGGTGTGAGCGATCCAATTCTTGAAATTGCTAAGAAACTTGAAGAAACTGCGTTAAACGATCCTTACTTCGTTGAAAGAAAGTTGTTCCCTAACGTTGATTTCTACTCTGGAATTATTTACAGAGCTTTAGGTTTCCCTACAGATTTCTTCACAGTATTGTTTGCTTTAGGCCGCCTTCCAGGTTGGATCAGCCAATGGCAAGAAATGCGCAGAGAAAAACAACCAATTGCACGTCCTCGTCAAATTTATACCGGCGAAGCTCCACGTCCTTTCGTGGAAATGAAAGACAGATAATTAAACATTTCATAAATTTTAAAAGGTTGCTCTGAAGCAACCTTTTTTTGTTTAATTCAAACCTAACATCGTCCCTCCAAATAAAAAACGCCATTTGTCGAACCTTTCACAAAATTTATCGCATTTTTATGTAGTTAAAACGATGTTTTATAAAGATTAACGTTGGTTATTTTACCTTTGTACCAAATGTTACGCAGAGCCGTTTTAATTCTCATATTTTTTACAATCTTTTTTCAGGTCAAAGCACAGAAATACACGTTAAGTGGTTTTGTGAAAGACAGTGCAAATGGAGAAACCATCAACAATGCATTCATTTCTATCAAAAACAACAAAACATCAGCTGTTTCAAATAACTACGGATTTTTTAGTTTTACCATAGAAAAAGGCAATTATGACATTTCAATAACGGCTGGCGGATTTAATCAATACGACTTCAATGTTGAACTAAATAAAAACAAACAAATTACCATTGTTTTGCTTCCCGAATCCGAAACCATCAAAGAGGTAAATATTCGGGCCAAAAAAAACGACAATGTTAAAAAGATAGATATCTCAACCCAAACAATTAGCGGAAAAACCATTAAAAAGATTCCTGCGTTTTTGGGGGAAGCCGATGTGATTAAAAGCGTTCAACTTCTACCTGGTGTTACAACTGTTGGTGAAGGGGCTTCAGGCTTTAATGTGAGAGGTGGGGCAATCGACCAAAATTTGGTTCTGATGGATGAAGCACCTGTTTTCAATTCTGCCCATCTATTCGGATTTTTTAGCATATTCAATCCCGATGCCGTAAAAGATGTTCAACTCATCAAAGGTGGAATTCCAGCAAACTATGGTGGACGTTTGAGTTCTGTTTTAGAAGTTATTACCCGCGATGGAAATAAAAAACAATTCCAAGCCAATGGCGGTGTAGGCACAATTTTCAGTCGCTTTACACTCGAAGGACCAATCGTAAAAAACAAAGCAAGCTTTATGGTTTCAGGAAGAAGAAGCTATGTTGATCTTTTGGCCAAGCCATTTTTAAATTCAGGTTTGAAAGATTCAAGATTCTATTTCTATGACCTCACAACCAAACTGAATTACAACTACAATGCCATGAATACATTATTCATTTCATCATACATTGGCGATGATGTATTTTACGCAGCAAATGCTTTTGGAGTAAAATGGGGAAATACAACATTAACCGCACGTTGGAATCATATCTTTAACAAAAAACTATTATCTAACTTTACCTATTACTATAGCCGTTATAGATATAACCTTGAATTTGGTTCAAATGATGCCTCATTTAATTGGTATAGTTATATCATCAATAACAGCGCAAAAGGCGATTTGAAATATTACCTAAGTCCCAAAGTTGAAATAGGCACCGGAGTACAAAGTACTTATTATCAATTTATCCCAGGCAATGCCACTTCAATTACAAATGGTGAATCTAGAAGTTTCAGTTTGCCCGACAAATACGGTATGGAAAACGCCGCTTATGTAACTTCCGATATCAATTCAACTGGCAAATTTTCGGTTCGTGCAGGATTGAGAGTGAGTCAGTTCATATATTTGGGTAAGGGTAATTATTACACATTCAAAGATCCTTTGGTGGGACAAAGAAAAATTGTAACATCAACCAGTGTTGCGGGTAATAATGAAGTGATAGCCAATTATTTCAATTGGGAACCGCGTGTGGGATTCAAATACGCAGTAAACAAATCTGCTTCCATTAAAGGAGGCTATAACCGCATGGTGCAAAACTTACACTTGATTTCAAACACTGCTGCCAGTGTTCCTTTCGACGTTTGGACACCATCTACAAACAATATAAAACCTGAAATTGCCGACCAATTAACAATGGGATATTTCAAAAATTTTAGCGGTCAAAACGATTACGAAGCGTCGGTTGAAACCTATTACAAAGCATTACAAAATCAAATTGATTATATAGATGGCGCCAATTTATTACTCAACAGATATCTAGAGGGAGAGTTGTTTAGTGGCAAAGGAAGGGCCTATGGTTTGGAATTGTATTTAAAGAAAAATACAGGAAAACTTACCGGATGGATCAGTTATACATTATCTAAAAGTGAACGTCAAGTTACAGGTATTAGCAATGGCAATTGGTATCCAAACCGTTTCGATCGTTTGAATAACTTATATATTGTTGCACAATATAAACACAGCGATAAATGGGAATTCGCAGCAAACTTTGTATTTAGTTCTGGGACGCCTACTACATTTTACAGTGGGCAATATAATGTTCAAGGATATACCATTCCGGATGCCGGCAACAATACAAGAAACAACGTGAGGAATCCAAATTATCATCGCCTTGATTTATCAGCCACCTACAATATTAAGAAAAAGAAAAATTGGGAATCTAGCTGGGTATTCTCTGTTTACAATGCATACAACAGAAGAAATCCATTTTCCATATATTTCTCTACCAACTATGGAAATTTAGGTCAGAATAAAGCAATTCAATTCAGTGTTATTGGGGGATTCATTCCAGCGATAGCTTATAATTTCAAATGGAGATAAAACACATGAAAGCAATCAAACAAATCAGCTTCATTTTATTCGCGATGTTAACATTGGGATCATGCGAAGATATTATTAAAGTAGATGTTACACAGTCACAAGTGAAACTTGTCATTGACGCATTTGTAAATAATCTTGATACGGTTCAAAAAATACGTTTAACAAAAAGCATCAACTACTTCGACTCGAGTAATACAGAACCTCCAGTTACAGATGCCACAGTCATTGTTGCAGATTCAGCCACATTAAAGATTTTCCCATTCATATATACCTCAAACGGAAATTATGAATGGAAACCAAATAAAAATACCGGTGATACATTCACAATAGGTCATACATATGCGTTGTTGGTAATTACCAAAGAAGATACGCTATTGAGCTTTTCGCACATGAATCCTACAATTGTCAAGTTCGATAGCATAAGAACCGTTCCAACAGAAGGCAATGGTCCCCCACAAAAAAAACCCGGAAAATTTGTAGAATTATTTGCCAAAGACTTAACAGGACCAGGCAATTACTATTGGATAAAAACCTTTAGAAATGATTCCTTCATTAATGAAGTACGTAGGTTAAATATATCTCAAGACATGGGAAATGGATCGCCTCAACAAGATGGAGGTTTATTCATTTACCCAAAAAGATTCAGCGGACTCAACCAATTTGATAGACCTTATTTCGATGGAGACAAGGTGAGGATTGAAGTCCATTCAATCAATCAATTGTGCTATTTCTGGTTAAGTTTGGTTGCCAATGAGAACCGCAATAGCGGATTGTTTGCAACTCCTCCTGTAAACATTCCAAATTATTGTTTCTATTCAGTATCGTTCACGGATCCGAGCAACCCTTTCAGCTTTAAAATAAAGGATCCCAAAAACCCACACCCAGTAGGCGGATTCTTTTGTGTAAGTGAAGTAAGGACTGCTGAAATTGGGATAAAGATGTAGGCTATTTATTAAACCATCTCTTTTACCTTATTCCTCAATACTTCTAGTTCATCGCGTAAGCGGGCAGCATCCATGAATTCCAAGTTTTTAGCAGCGCGGTTCATGTCTTTCTCTGTTTTAAGAATCGCTTTTTCTAAGGCCGGTATATCCATGTAAGCAATGATTGGATCTGCAGCAACAGACATTTCTGTTTCATAGAAATTGTAAGCCTTTGGATCATCACTAAATACACCATCTGCTACTGCAGTTTGACGGAATATTTCATCTTTCGACTTGATTACCGTGGTAGGTGTAATTCCGTGGTCTGTATTGTATGCAATTTGTTTCTCACGGCGGCGGTTCGTTTCATCGATAGTTTTCTTCATGCTCTTGGTAATTTTGTTTGCATACATAATTACCTTTCCCCTGTCGTTTCTGGCAGCACGCCCTATGGTTTGCACCAAACTGGTTTCGCTGCGCAAAAATCCCTCCTTATCCGCATCCATAATCGCCACCAAACTTACTTCAGGCAAATCAAGTCCTTCCCTCAATAAATTTACACCAATCAAAACGTCTATCACACCCAATCTCAAGCTGCGCAAAATCTCAACCCTCTCCATGGTTTTCACATCGCTGTGGATGTAACTCACATTGATATTTAATTTGGCAAGATATTTCGTTAACTCTTCGGCCATTCTTTTGGTTAAAGTGGTAACCAAAATACGATCACCCATGGCAATACGCTTGTCAATTTCCTCAATCAAATCATCCACTTGGTTATCCAAAGGACGCACTTCAATTACAGGATCCAATAGGCCCGTAGGACGTATCAACTGCTCAATAATCACCCCTTCAGATTCTTTCAATTCAAAATCAGCTGGCGTGGCACTTACGTAAATCGCTTGGTTGATCATGCCGTAAAACTCTTCAAACTGAAGAGGTCGGTTATCCAATGCAGCTGGTAAGCGGAAACCGTAATCTACCAAGTTCATTTTCCGAGACCTATCACCGCCATACATGGCTCTGATTTGAGGGATGGAAACGTGGCTTTCATCCACCACCAAAAGGAAATCTTTAGGGAAATAATCTATCAAACAAAATGGCCTATCTCCTGCATTTCGTCTATCGAAATAGCGGCTATAATTTTCAATACCATTGCAATACCCAAGTTCACGAATCATTTCTAAATCAAAATTCACACGCTCTTCCAAACGTTTGGCTTCTAAATGTCGGCCCTGCAGTTTGAACTCTTCCAATTGCAAAACCAAGTCATCTTGAATTTGGTAAATTACCGATTCAAGTCTGTCCCTTGGAGAAACATAAATTTGTGCAGGATAAATGGCGCAATCTACCAAATTCTCTATTTTCTTGCCTGATTCAGGTTCGAAACTATACATTTCTTCAATTTCGTCACCAAAGAAAATAATACGGTAAGCAATATCATTATAAGCCAAATGAATGTCTACCGTATCTCCTTTTACGCGAAAAGTAGATCGTTTAAACTCAGCCGTAGTTCTACTATATAAACTTTCTACAAAACGATATAATAATTGCTGACGGGAAATTCGTTGTCCTAAATTCAAACGAATGATGGTATTCTCATAATCAGAAGGATTACCCGCACCATAAATGCAACTGACACTGGCAACAACAATCACATCTCTTCTTCCAGAAAGTAAAGTTGCTACTGTTTTTAAACGCATTTTTTCAATTTCCTCATTGATATTTAAATCCTTCTCAATGTAGGTATTGGTAGTAGGAATAAAAGCTTCCGGTTGGTAATAATCGTAGTAACTTACAAAATACTCAACCGAATTATTTGGAAAAAACTGTTTGAATTCTCCGTATAGTTGTGCCACCAAAGTTTTATTATGACTCAACACCAAAGTTGGTTTTTGAGTTTGCTGAATTACATTGGCAACAGTAAAGGTTTTACCCGAACCTGTAACTCCTAAGAGGGTTTGTGACCTAATGCCATCATTGATACCCCTCACCAATTGTTCTATGGCTTGTGGCTGATCACCTTTTGGTGTAAATGGTGATTCTAATTGGAATTCAGGCATGCCGCAAAGTTACAGAGAAAACGTCCCTCAAAAGAAATAGATTCTATTGAAGTACAAATTTCTTCGAACGGAATTCACCGTTTGAAGTCACAGTTAACGTGTACATTCCTTTTGGCAAATGCGATACATCAAAAGTAGCTGAGCGGTTTAATAACATTTCCGACTTAACCAATTGTCCAAGTGAATTATACAATGAAAAAGTTGCATTTTTTGCAAATAATTCCGACAAATTTATATGGACAATACCTGTGGTTGGATTCGGATAAAGTTCAAATCCGCCATTATTGTATTTTTCAACGGCAGCAGGTTTTTGCACGGTTACCGATTTGGCCTTTTGAACACCCACACAACCAAAGCTGTCTGTTTCAGTCACTTTGATAGTTGCGGTTACCGGAGGTGTATTCCATTTCACAACAATTTGACTTGTTGTTCCACCCGATAATTTGGTACCACCAGTAATTACCCAGTTGTAAGTCGATTTGTTTTTGGCAACCACAGCGTTGAATGTATCTTGGGCAGAAAGTGTGGTTGATTTTCCAACCACTGTAATGTCAACAGGCATTGGCAATACTGTAACTGTATCCATAATTGAATCGCTACATAAGGTACCCAAACGCTCTATCAATTTCACACGATAATTGCCTTTCAAGGTATATTTCTTATAGCCCACTTTCATGGTATCTAGTGCACCTACCCCATAATTCCATTCATGCTTCAATGCTTTAATCGGCGTAGATACATTGGTGAATGAAAATGCATTGGTAGCCAAACATTGGCTATCGTTATTCACTGTGAATTTGGCAAATGGCTTGTCATACACAATAATTGAATCGTTTCTTGATTCAACACAACCATCTTCGTTTGTGATCGTTAATGACACTTTAAATTTACCCGCATTTGAAAAAACACATTGGGTGGTTTTATTTAAAGTATTCATAGTGGTATCACCAAAGTTCCAAACTGCACTTTTAATTAATCGACCAAAGCTGTCTGTGGTATTCTTGAATTCCATGGGAGTACCCAAACACGTAGTTGTGTTTTTGAAATCAACTTTCATGCATTTGGTATAAACATACCACAATTCGTTTCCAAATTCCGGGTGATCTGCTGTAAAAAACAACGTATCGTTGTGCAATGTCAATAATGAAGGATTTGTGCTTTCTAGTCCTTCATACACTTCAGTAAGCATAGAAGTTGCTTTGCCATTGGTTTTCCAAAGCTCTTGACCATGTGTTCCATCGTTAGCAGAAAAGTACAACCATTTGCCAACAGGCGTTAGGTTTAAAACATTTGAAGTTCCACTTCCTTTTACAATATCACTCACCAAATAGGTGCCGTTTTGTGTTCCATCGGTTGCCCAAAGTTCAATGCCATTTGTACCATCATCGGCAAGGAAATACATCAATGTATCAACCACAACAAAGTTTGAAGGAGTACTACTTCCTGATCCTGAATTGATATCGACAAATAAAGATGTTCCCGCAGCAGTTCCATCGGTTCTCCATAGTTCACGTCCACTGCTTGCGGTAGTTGCTGTGAAGTAAATATATTTTCCAAACTTTTTCAAATTTGAGGGACCTGAACTGTTTGCACCAGTAACAATGTCCTTCAATAATTTTGTTCCAGAAGGAGTGCCGTCTGTGGTATAAAGTTCACTACCATAAGTATTATTACTTGCTACAAATAACATTTGTGCAGTATCCAAAATAGTTAAATTGTTTGGATTGCTAGAACTGTAACCAGAATAAATGTCCTTCACCAAAGAAACAGTATTTGTTTTAGATGCCTTATACAATTCAACACCAGTACCAGAAGTTCCATCAGAGGCACAGAAAAAGAGCTGGTCTCTGAACACCGTTAAATTTGAAACCCTATCCCCGAGTTTGCTAATGTCTAGGGTCATTACTTTTGAACCATAATTGGTTGGAGTAACGTAATACAAATCGGGATAAAAACTACTTTGGTTCCAAGTGAAATATACCTTTCCATTGAAAGATGTCCAATTGTCGGGTTGACCATAATAGGTACTGCTCACGGTAACTTCCGTTACATTAATACCATCAGAATAAAAATGCTCACCATAAGATGAATAAGGTTCGGTGGTAAAGAAAACCTTACCATTTACACTTTTCAATTTTCTTGGAGTAGATGAATAAGGCGAGTTGGTACCAATATCCTTCACCATTTTTGTTTTGGTAGAATCTCCAGCGCTGCGCCAAAGTTCATCTTTGTAGGTTGGTTCATTGGCGTTAAACATAACTCCACCAGGATATTCGGCAATGGATGTAATGCCGCTTCCCAATGTTCCGTTATTTACATCTTTCAATAAAACAGTTCCAGAATTAGTTCCGTCTGATGTCCACAATTCTCTGCCAACTATATTGTCGTTAGCTGAAAAATAGAGTTTATTATTCCAAGCGTAAAAATTTGTAGGTTGACTTGAACCTGCAGCACCAGCCCAGATATCTTTCACTCTAGAAATTGACGTACCCTTGCATTTGAAAAGTTCTATATCTCCATAATTTGGGGTTTCTTGCGCGGTAAAAAACAAGGTATTGCCAACAGCAGTCATATTGTTGATTTGGGCATCCGTTTGAATGGGATATAAATCTCGAATCAATCCAGTTGTTGCGGTTGTTCCACCACAACGGTGAAGCTCTCTCCCATTATATCCTGTAGCTGTAAAATACAAAATAGTATCAACTGCAACTAAACTCAATGGTGCAGAACCCGTATTTCCTGGGTCAATGTCTTTCATCAAAAAAACTTTTTGCCCATTGGTACGAAACAATTCTTGTCCTACCGTAGCATTATAGGCCGAAAAATAGAGCCAGTTGTTACACACTGTGAGGTAATTTACGCTAGAGTATGCGGTGGCAGTTGCAGAAGGTACTTTTTGTGTACCGGTGTCTGTGCCATCTGATTTCCACAGACCTAGGTAAGTTGCGGGTGTGCCTGGACATGAAGCATTGAAGTAAAGTGTATCTTTATAAGCAGCGAGTGAAGAAATACTAGAACCAGAAGTTCCAGGATAAACGTCTTTCACCAAATAGGTTCCATTGGCAGTTCCATCGGTACGCCAAAGTTCTTGACCGGATGTCGATGAAGTGGCAACAAAGTATAAAATATCTTTACAGATTGTATATAAATAAGGTTGGGAGTTTGCAGTTCCCGAATTAATATCTTTCACCATATAAGTACCAGTATCTGTTCCATCGCTGGTGTAAAGTTCATAATCACCGCTTGCACTTGCTCCTGCAGAGAAATACAATTTATTTTTGTAAGCAAACAAACCAACAACACCAGAATTACCGGTTCCGGTTCTAATGTCTTTTACCATCACAGGCGCTGAAGCACCGCTATCAAGCTTCCAAAGTTCACGTCCAAATTCAGCTGTAGTAGCAATAAAAAACAGGGTACTCCCAACTTTGGTAAGCGCTACTGGATCAGATGAGGCTGTACCTTTAACAATGTCGGCAAATAGTTTTGTGCCAGCGGTTGTTCCATCTGAGCGCCATAGCTCAGTTCCAGAACTTACATGGGTTCCGTTGAAATAAAAATAACCACCTACAGCACAAAGGGCAGTTGGGTAACCATTTAAATAAGTGGTGTTAATGTCGCGTGTTAACTGAGGCGTTTGGGCATTGGCAGAAGTTGCCATTAAAAAGATCGTCCAAAAAAGCATTTTAAAAAATTGCATCTTCAAAGTTAAGGTTAGCGCTGTAAAAAATATGAATGGAATGGAAAAATATAGAAAGATTCGATAAAACTGCAGAGAATTTAATTGACATTTTTGGTCAATTCCAATCTAATTTATTTGCGTATCTTTGCAGTAATGCAAGAGGTAGTAAAAAAACCAGAAGAACTAAGCAAAGATGCATTTATAAATCAAGTTCTTGACGATTATCGCATTGCCTTTGAAAGTAGACAGACTTCATTAACAGGAAGGAAAGAAGTACTTACAGGCAAAGCGAAATTTGGAATATTTGGAGATGGCAAAGAGGTTGCTCAGTTGGCAATGGCTAAAGTTTTTGAACTTGGAGATTGGCGCAGTGGCTATTACCGCGACCAAACTTTCATGTTTGCAAAAGGTCTTTCCAACGTGCAACAATTTTTCGCACAACTCTATGCAGATCCCTCAGTAGAAAAAGAACCAGCCAGCGGCGGTCGAAGCATGAACGGGCACTTTGCTACCCGTTTGCTCGATGACAAAGGCGAATGGCTTACCCAATCGGACCGTTTTAATGTGAGTGCCGACATTTCGCCAACTGCGGGACAAATGCCCCGTTTGCTTGGATTGGCAGTTGCTTCAAAGCTTTATAGAGAAAACAAAGACTTACATCAGTTTACTGATTTTTCAAATAAAGGAAATGAAATTGCTTTTGGAACCATTGGAAATGCATCAACCTCGGAAGGTGTTTTTTGGGAAGTTCTAAATGCTGCTTGTGTAATGCAAGTCCCAATGTTAATGAGTGTTTGGGACGATGGATACGGAATTTCTGTTCCTGCAAAATATCAAACTACGAAAGAAAATATATCTGCCATTTTAAAAGGTTTTGAAACCGATAAAAATGGTACGGGGATGGAAATATTTCATGCACGCGGTTGGAACTATGCTGAGCTTTGCAATGCATACAAACAAGCCGCCGATGTTTGCCGTACGAAACACACCCCTGCTTTGGTGCACGTTACCGAGGTAACTCAGCCTCAAGGACATTCTACCAGTGGTAGCCATGAGCGATATAAGTCTAAAGAACGTTTACAATGGGAAATCGATTTTGATTGCATTACCCAAATGCGCAAATGGATTTTAGACAATCAATTGGCGAATGAAAATACCCTTGAGGAGTTAGAAAAAACTGCCACTGATTATGTGAAAAATGCGCAAAAAAGTGCTTGGACAGATTTTTCAAGTTCTATAAAAAGCGAAACTGCCGAATTTGTTGCTGTGATGAACACCATGATGGTGAACAACATTGAGCGTGAAGCAATTGAGCAGATTTCATTGGCTTTGCAAAGTATCAAAGATCCAATTCGCCGCGATATTGGAAATGCATTGCACAAATGCTTAAGAATTACAGTCAGTTATAACCCGGCTGCTCGCCAACCTTTGTTAGATTATTTGGCGAAATTTAACGAGTTAAATGGCAACCGTTATAGCTCTCACTTAACCAGTGAAAGCCAATACAATGCACTTGATGTAGCAGAAATTCCTGCAACTTTTTCAGATGAAATTGTTGATGGTTACCAAGTTGTTCGTGCTTGTTTTGAAGCAAACATGGACCGCGACCCTAGAATCTTCGCTTTTGGTGAAGACGTAGGTAAAATTGGTGATGTAAACCAAGGATTTTCAGGTTTGCAAGAGAAATTTGGCGAATTGCGTGTTACCGATAAAGGGATTCGCGAATGGAGTATTTTGGGTGAAGGAATTGGTGCCGCTATGCGTGGACTAAGACCAATTGCTGAAATTCAATACTTAGATTATTTGTTATATGCTTTAGAGCCAATGAGCGACGATTTGGCAACTTTGCAATATAGAACCAAAGGTGGACAAAAATCTCCAGTTATTGTGAGAACAAGAGGACACCGTTTGGAAGGTATTTGGCACAGTGGTTCTCCAATGGGAATGATTATCAATGCCATTAGAGGAATGCATGTTTGTGTTCCACGAAACATGACCCAAGCTTCTGGTATGTACAATACCCTTTTGAAATCTGATGATCCTGCCTTGGTAATTGAATGTTTGAACGGTTACCGTATCAAAGAAAAAATGCCTACCAATATTGCAGACTTTACAGTCCCTCTAGGAAAACCAGACATACTTCGCTTTGGTGAAGATGTTACTTTGGTAACCTATGGTTCATGTTGTCGCATTGCTACCGAAGCAGCAGATATGCTTGTAGAAGTGGGTATACGCTTGGAAATTATTGATGCACAAACCTTATTGCCATTTGATATAAACCATTCAATTGTAGAAAGCATTAAAAATACCAACCGCGTGGTTTTCCTAGATGAAGACGTTCCGGGTGGTGCTTCTGCTTTCATGATGCAACAAGTTTTAGAAAATCAAGAAGCTTATAAGTATTTAGATAGCAAACCATTAACCATTACCTCTAAAGCACATAGACCTGCTTATGGTAGTGACGGTGATTATTTTTCTAAACCAAGTGCCGATGAAGTTTTTGCTTCTGTGTATCAATTGATGCACGAATCAAATCCTGCAAAATGGCCTACCCTATTTTAAAACAAAGTGGCCCAACCTGTTATTCATCCATATCTAAGATTAAGTGGACTTGAACCGTTTACCTTAACTCCCGACATTAACTTTGTAAATATAGGTGAAAGAACCAATGTTACAGGAAGTAAAAAGTTTGCCAAACTTATATTAAATGGCGACTATAATGCCGGCTTAGATATTGCGCGTCAACAAGTTGAAAATGGCGCTCAAATTATTGATATTAACATGGATGAAGGAATGTTAGATGGTGTGCAAGCCATGACAACATTCGTGAATTTAGTTGGCTCTGAGCCAGATATTTCTCGTGTGCCTATCATGATTGATAGCAGCAAATGGGAAGTGATTGTGGCAGGACTTAAGTGTTTGCAAGGAAAAGGAATTGTAAATTCAATTTCCCTCAAAGACGGAGAAGAGGCCTTCTTGAAAAAAGCTTCTCTCGTAAAACGTTATGGTGCCGCAGTTGTGGTTATGGCTTTTGATGAAAACGGACAAGCCGATTCATTCGAGAGAAAAATTGCTGTTTGCAAACGCAGTTATGATTTGTTGGTTGGGAAAGCAAACTTCAATGCCAATGACATTATTTTCGATCCAAATATTTTAACCGTTGCAACCGGTATTGACGAACATAACAATTACGCAGTTGACTTTATCAATGCCACCCGTTGGATTAAGCAAAATCTTCCAGGAGCTAAAGTTAGTGGCGGTATTTCTAATATCTCTTTTTCTTTTAGAGGGAACGACCCTGTAAGAGAAGCCATGCATTCTGCTTTCCTTTTCCACGCCATTCAAGCTGGTTTGGATATGGGAATCGTAAACGCAGGTATGATTGAGGTTTATGAAGAAATCCCTAAAGACCTTCTTACCCATGTTGAAGACGTTTTGTTGAATCGCAGAGACGACGCTACCGAACGTTTGGTAACATTTGCTGAAACTGTAAAAAGCAAAAAAGTTGAAAAAGTTGAAGAGCAAGAATGGAGAGGATTTCCTGTTGAAGAACGACTTAAACACAGTCTTGTAAAAGGAATTACCGAATTTATTGACCTAGATACCCAAGAAGCGCTAGACAAACTCAATGACCCTTTGGGTGTTATTGAGGGACCTTTAATGGCAGGAATGAACTATGTAGGTGATCTTT
>Ga0114968_10001705_pt1 | contig 16884 bp, 16 predicted proteins | sample M_130807_EF_Meta_FD_87020 | JGI IMG/M metagenome (GOLD analysis project Ga0114968, IMG submission 87020) | Freshwater microbial communities from Lake Montjoie, Canada to study carbon cycling - M_130807_EF_MetaG | ecosystem: Environmental > Aquatic > Freshwater > Lake | place: Lake Montjoie...
CCGCTCGATTCATCGCACGTGCTGATGAATCAAATTCTCCACCGTGTATCCGGACGCGGTGAAGAAACTTATTTAATTATGCTCGCGGTATTAATACCGCCTGAGCCAAAATTTGGGTCTTGCTCGCGTTGAGCAAGAGACGAGACGTGATCGTCTTAGGTGCGCCAACCAGGTCGTAGCCACGGTTGCCCACGGCAATAGACAACTCTGAAGTTGGGGTTGAGAGTAGGGAAATTGTAACGGTCATAAGGTACTGGCCATTGGACATACGCTCAAAATCGACGCTCGTGGCGCGAGCTTCCGCTACCGCCCAGATGCCTTTGATTCCGAATGAAACGTAATCGACCTCATACTTTGTGCCGTTGCCATCGACTGTAATGACCTGGTCGATCATCACATTGGGTCCACCCACAGAAGTGATGGCTTGGGTGGCCAAAATTGTGCCTTGCTCGGTTGCCTCAGGGACGTTGCGGTTTACGCGCATCTTGCCCAGGGCGCCGGTCTCAGCTGTAACCGTAAAAGCTGTTGGAACTCCTTCTGGATCAAGGCCGGGCCATGAAGCCTTTGCGCCTTTGATGTAGAGGCCAGAGACCATTGTTGAAGACTTCTTGGCTGGCATCGAAATAGAAGGTGCAGGTGATGCTGCTTCCGTTGTTTCAGAAGGAGCTGAAACCTTCGCTGTTGAATCTTGAGGTGGCACAATTGGCAGTACGCCCTCTTGGCCGGTAAGTGAGTTAAAGCCTAGAAAAGCAGTGACAACTAAAAGTAATGAGAGAGCGACCTTAGAAGACTTAGCGGCAAGAACGGCTGCCTTCTTATACGTGGTTGAAAGCATGTCGAGAGCAGTAAGGCCGCGCTCGTGATCGATAACAAGTTCTGAGAGAACGCGACGAAGGGAAGTGCGGGCGCGAGAAACAGTGTGGCGCACAGCAGATTCCTTGATACCAAGCTCTGCTGCGATCTCTGAAGTTGAACGACCTTCCATCTCCCACATAACCAGCGCTGCGCGCTCTGCTGGTGAAAGAAGGGCTAGAGCCTGGCGAATAATTGCAGCATCTTCTGCCTGTGAAAGAACTGCTGAGTGATCTCCTGATACCTGCCATGCAGCCTCTATTTCAGCCTGGGCATCATCTAAAACCACAAGGTTTGGGCGGCGCCCTTCCATGCGGAAGTAATCGATGCAGAGGTTTTCAATGGTGCGGTGCAAGTAAGAAAGTGCATGTTCTGAAGAGTCAAGCTCAGGGGCAGCCAACATGAACTTGATGAGTGAATCTTGAGTGATTTCCTCAGCCTTAGCTGAATCTTTCAATACGCGATTGGCATGCGCGAGTAGTTCTGAACGGTGCTCAGTGTAAAAAGCCCCCAGTTCAGCAACCGTCCATACGCTAAGTGCCACTTTTGGACCCTTCTTTAACCGGTTCTGTCTTGCAGAGCCCAGCCGTCGCCGCCTCTATCCTCTACTACGAATCCCATCCTAGATTGTCGCGAGGATGGGACAAAACGGACAAAACGCCTTATAGGCCCATCAGGTTTGCTTGTTTATCAAAATCAGGGACGGTCTCTCGTAGGTGTTCAAAGGTTCCAACTGACTTTATTTTTCCCCCGGATAAATAGACCAACTGGTCACAATTCCTCACCGTAGAAAGTCGATGGGCAATCATGACCACAGTGACTCTTCCTTTAAGTTTGTTTATCGCAGATGTCACGTCATACTCAGTTTGGCCATCTAGAGAACTGGTCGCTTCATCAAGAACAAGAAGTTTGGGCTTCGTAAACATTGCTCTTGCTATTCCCAGGCGCTGTCTTTGGCCTCCGCTTAATCTTGCGCCGCGTTCGCCAACTTCCGTTTCAAGGCCTTGCGGCAGACTCTTCACGTATTCATCCAGTTGTGCCACTTCCAGAGCATCCCAAATCAATTGATCCTCGATTGCTTTGAGTGAATAACCCATTGCTACATTCTCTTTAATCGTCCCGTTGATTATCAATACATCCTGGGGAACATAAGCAATAGAACCTGGCCATATTTCTATCGCCTCAGAAGGAGAAAACCCTGAGATACTGACTGTCCCTGAATCTGGGGGAAGTAGACCTAAGGTCAAATCCACAATTGTGGTTTTGCCTGCTCCTGAACCTCCAACAAATGCCAAAGAACTTCCTTCGAGAATTTCAAGTGATGCACCGTTGATAGCCAACTCATTTTTATTTGGGTACGAGAAACACAGGTTTGACATTGAAATTCTTGGAGTAAATCCGTAATGCTCTGTTTCAACTGCATCGGTAGATGATTTGAATGTGGATACATTTTCTAGGCTCTCAATCAAGTCCAAGGTTGGCCCAGCGGTACCTAGGGAGCTTTTAATAACAAGTAGTCCTTGTTGAAGTCGGAGTACTGCAGGAGCGATTCTGGTTCCTGCAGCTAAGAAAACAGAGAGGGTTGCTACTGCGTTTGATGCATCCTGAAAAATAAACTGAAGAGCACTGATGAATAGCGCTCCCAACACCATTGTAACTTCGATGACGTATTTACTCACATTGGGCAAGAAGGAAACTTCCGCAACTACATTTGCAAGAGAAAACCGTAATTCTGCAATCTCCTTTGAGTAGAACTCGCGGCGATTACGAACAACCGACTCGCGGTAAGATTTGAGCACTTCGTCAATTTTTTCAGAACTGGCAATTGTAAATTTGGCTTCATCTGCACCGAGTCGGCGAGCGCGTTTATGTAGAAGCCAATACATAAGTATTCCTATGATGCCAAAAAGTGTCGTCGTTGAGAGTGCGATAAGTGGATCTACTAAAAATAGCCCAGTAGTCATTATGAGTAGTAGGGCTAAGTCCGGAACTAGATTTGCGGCGCTTCCTAATACCCCTAAGGTGATTGCATTAACCCCGTGAGTAACCGAGTAAATGGTTTCTTGGGAACTCCTTTCCTGAAGCTTGAGAAGAGGCTGTGAAAGTAATTTTTTCACCAAATCAGATGAGACTACAGCCCCTCTACGGGAGAGAAAATACAATGTTTTACGAATGAAGAAAACAGATATCAATGTTCTTGAGACTAAAATGATACTCGCGAGAATTCCAAGTATTGCCGCCTGTGATTGAAACTCAAATGTATTAATTTGTAGAATCTCTAAGAAGGACTCTATGCGATTGCCCGGTTGTTTTGCGGCCACGCCATTTACCGCGAGCGCTCCAAGAACTCCAATTAAGGCAACTCCGAGCAAATCCAATAGCCCCATAAAAACTTGTAGTCCCATGACGGCAGCAATTTTCTTGCGATCTTTTTTTGGCAAAACAGAGGCAGCACGCCGAACGGTAGATACCTTGAATCTCTCTCGTAAATTCACCACAACCCCATCTTAAATCGCTTTAGGCTACCGTGCCCGAATACGCTTCCAGTCATCTGGAATTAGTTTCTCTGGGTCTTCTAGATTCAAGAACCAAGGATTTGGAGCAATAACCTTTGCCTGCTCTCTATAACTTAAAAATGCTCCCCACCAGCTGAATGTGGAGTTTCCAATTACATATCCATAGCCAAGTCTCATCAATTGGAGTACCTGAGCTGAGGTGAGTCCAGCCTGAGGAACCCAGAAAATTTGCGCAAGTAAATCTTCTGGGAGCAAATTCTTTGCTTTTTCGGGTTCATCAGAAAAGGCCCAGATTGAGCCAAACTCGCCAGAATCCCAAAGTTCTCTGATTGATTCTTCATAGTATCGAACAGAAAGTACCCCGAAGTCTTTCTCGTTTAAATAATCTCCTAACCGAATGTGAACAATTATCGGTCTCTCGCTCTCAGATTTTTTACGTAGTAGCGAATAATCTCGCGATTCCTCTGTGGGTCGCAAGCTTTGCATTATTTTGTAAACGCCTGGTTTTTGTGCCCATACATATGACTGGAAATAACCGATCAAGAGCTTTTTAGGGTTAGTCCTCGTTTCGCGAGAATAACCAACCCCATTCCCGATTTCTAACCTAACTTTTATCCCCAATTGAACTTGTAATGAAAATTGCGATAAAAAAATTATGCTCGCTCTAATTAATCCTTTCTCGTAAGAACGTGGGGAAATTCCCATCCGAAGGACATAGCCAGCCATTTTTTGTATTAACAAATTAGCTTTCGTTTGAGTCGGATTCATGATTTCGACATGTTCAGGCAACTCAAAGCCTTGAATTTCTAAATTTCCATAGCTATCTCGTCGTGGTTGGCCAAGTGATTGAACAATTTGTATACGAGCATCTTTATTCTCTGCTAAGGCTCGCGCCAATTGAAACATTTGATTTCCAAGTCCCCCAGTTAAGGAAACATACACGCGTTCATTCTTCATCGTGTCTTTAGCTTTGATCTTAGGAGTAGGTTTATTGATTTTACGAGAATTAACGGGTTTCTAATCCCATATTCGTTGATAGTTCTAGCGCAAAGTAGAAATAAAGTTTTTTTACCACCGCGAGGCAGGTTTTTTAGCCCGGTGAGAGTTTGATTCAAGAGCATTGTCAAAGCAATAATTGATTGATTGCCAGTAAAATTTCCCATTCTCGAAGAGATTAGTGAAATAGACTTATTCAAATCTCTCAAAGACTCAACATTTCTAGTTGCTTGGCCTGGATTTCCCGCAAAATATGTATAAAAGACAGCCTGTGAAAAAGTGATTAACCTATTTGAAAAATCATATTGAAGTAGAAAAATTTGATCTTCAGCCATCAGAAAGTGCTCAAATCTCAAATTTTCAATAGACTTTCTCTTGAAGATACACCGCCAGAGACCTGGATCGTTGGCAATCTCTAAATAAGAACCAATCTGTTTTGGCTTGCTTATTAAATTCCCCGGAGCGACTTGCTGAATCTGATAGGCACCAATAATCACGTCAATTGAATCTGATTGAAAATGGCATGCCGAAACTGCCGCTTTTACATTTGGCCGATCGTCTGAATCCCAAAAGCTTAGCCAGTCCCCTTTGCATTTTTCTATTCCGAAGTTTCTGGTAGCACCTGGTGACCCAAACTTCCCCTCATAAAGTTCAATCGCTGGATTGTTTATTTTCGAGACCAGATTGCTTAGCTCAATTCCTGTTTCTTGGTCTCGAACATCATGCACCAACACTACTTGAACAGTATGGCGATTTAGAATCCTAAGCCAACTTTCCAGGTTTTCTAACTGGCCACTCATGCTAGTGACCGGAACGACCACTGAAAGAGTCGGTTTACTATTTTCCAAACCGAGGGCCCCATGTAATCACATAGTTATCTGCACCGGTAATGGGTTGCTCACTATGTATTTGTATATCACTTATTAAGCCCTGTAATTCACTGAGAGTAATTTTTCCCGTAGATCTCCCTGAATGATTGGTTCGACCACTATTCATAATCATGTATCCCCGCTTAGATTTAAGGATAACTTTTTCAAGATACATTTTCTGTGTTTCTAACGGCAGCTCGGAAAATGCATAGTTACTTATGACAAGATCGAGCACATCTTCATGAGAGTCATCATCTAATTGCTTCATAACTATTGAATCTGATGAATGAATTTGTTCGATGTACTTGATTATTAATTCTTGTACATTAGGGAGATCGTAAATAAAATATTTTTTCACACCCCAAATTTGTTGGATGGATAAATATTGCCCACCGTATCCGGCACCAATTTCAGCAATTACTGCGGATTTAGGGTCACCAAAATGTGCTCTGAGTTCCTGGATTACCGCGAAATATCGCAGCGACGTTGGACTTATATTTCCCAAGATTGGGTATGTATAAACCCAAGGATCTCCAACAGTTTCCTTTAAAGCACTTGGGAAATTATTTAGGCAATCTCTCCCTCCAAGTTCAATTGCCCGTTCTAAATACATTTCTCCTAGTTTGAAATCTACATGCTCTAGAATCTCTCGGTAATTATACATCCGTCGAAATCTTTTAAACTTAGCCTCATCCTGTAAAATTTCAAAAACTGCCTTTTCGTAAAAAGTCACCTGGCTATCACTTTTTGCCACACTATCGCTAAACAAAGGCAGCTTAAAATATTGTCGTATTATTTTATTTCTCACCCGGAATAAAGAGTTTGAAATTACAAAACCCAAGCCTTTCATTCTGTTTGACAAATTTTAACTCGATTCCTAGACGGGCGTGAATTAATTTTATATGCTTTACGCCAAATCTATGTGCATTTAAGAGAGATGAGGCTTTAGTGAAAAACGGTGTCTCTTTCTCGCTGCTAATAATTGCCTATAAGCGTAAGAGTAATGTTGAGGAGATCATTAAGGCTGCGCTCAATAGCGAAGTTTCCTCAATCTATGTGTCAATCGATTGCTATAAGGCGGGGGATTTTCAAGGCAAAGTGATCTATGATGAAATTGTTGAACTGATTAATAGCTATTCGACAATTTATCCTGGAAAATTTTTCATGCTTAAGCGGGAATTCAACAGAGGATGTTCTGCAGCAGTATTGTCTTCAGTTGATTGGTTTTTTTCTAATGTGGTAAATGGTGTAGTTCTTGAAGACGATTGTATTCCTAGTAGGGACTTTTTTGAATTCTCTGTTTACTCATTCGGTATTCTTGAAACCGAAGAAGAGGTCTGGCTGAGTTGTGGAACTCAATTCACTCCTGAATCAGTCACGAGAAACATTCCGTCGCTGTGTTCCTACCCCTTAATCTGGGGTTGGGCTTCGACAAGCTCTAAGTGGTCTGAGATTCGGAAGGCTTTAATAGATGACTTGGATGGGCCAACACTCGGAAGTTTCCGCTACGGCATTCAAGGTCTTTATTGGATTTCAGGAGCGAGAAGGGCCAAGGAAGGATTTGTCGATGCCTGGGACACTCCTTTGGCATCTGCAATGTGGCAACGAAGAAAAATGGCGCTGCTGCCAGGTGTTAACCATGTTTCAAATCGCGGTATGGATGACCATGCAACCCACACAAAAGAGCTTAGTGTCTGGCTTGATTTACCCACTGGGGAATTCCTATATCCATCCCAATCCCCTGTTTTCTCCCATGAAGTCAGTAACTGGTTATCCAAGTATTTTTATCGAATTTCTTACGCTCATCCAGTACGTAATTTCATGCGTTATCTTTTGGACGTAGGAAAGATTCCTCCATACGGATCACTATCCAAGCGTTGGGAAGAAGCCAATACGGATTGGGCTAAGTCGCTCGACGGGAATCTGAATAAATTTGCTTAACTCTGCGCCCGATTTTCGCTTCACTGTAAATCTCCGCGGCGCGGTTCCTGATTCGCTCTCTATCTAAATTCCGAGTCAAGTTAGCAATAATTTTCTGAAGTTCAGAAATATCACCAAGCGGGAAGGTTTTTCCCAGCCCAGACCTAAGCATCTCAGGTATTCCACCTGTTTCACTACCAATTACTTGAACACCAGACATGAGAGCCTCGCCAACAACATTTGGTGAATTATCCTGAGTGCTGGGGACAACCAGGGCGTCCAAAGAACTCAAAATGGTTGCCATTTCAGCATCCGAGTTAGCTTCAGTTTGAATTCTCGGTACGCGATCACTCAACTCATGTAATTTACCTTTTCCAATGAACACTACAACTATATTCTTAGAAATGAGAGTCTCCGACATTGCATTTAGAGCAGGTAGAAGGATTTCTAAACCTTTATAGGGGTTGGACAAGTAAGCGGCTGCGAATCCAATAAGAATAGTTGAATTGGATATTCCATTCCTGACTCTCCAGTCATCAGCAGCTGAGGTTTGGAAAATATCGGGAATTGGATTATTAACAACATGTTTTTGGTTGTTTTTCAAAATTGTACTCTCGCCTATCAAATTAGCAAGCCAAAGTGAGGGACTTATTAGGTGGACATTTTTCAACTGTGACGAGTTGGTTTTGCTAAAGAATTCGTTTCTAACAAATTTATCAAAATTTGAGTTGACTTGAGGACAATTCTTGCAGATAGTTTGATAATTCTTACAATTTCCAGAATAGTGACATCCACCTGTAAATAATCTTTGATCATGTAAAGTAAAAAAAGTTGGGACTCCAGTAGCTACAAGCCTGAGGATTGATTGAGTGTTAAGTAGATTATAAAAGGCATGGATATGATAAACATCAAAATTACCCTCGATAACTTTTTCTACATTAACCCGGTTTATTGACACCGGAGTCGTTAATTCCTGTCTTTTTTGAACTAATGAAGTCTGCAAAAATGTCAGGGCGGAAGACGTCACTCTATCTTTTAATGAATCTCGCAGCATTCCAGCAGCACCCATATCGTCTTTTTGATTATTCGTGAGAAACGACGATTCAACACCAACGCGAATAATTGATTCATGTAGTCTCAAGGCTGCAATTCCTGCACCACCATTAATTGAGGTCGCAAGTTGTAAAACCTTCACCAAACGATCCTGTCAATTACATGAACTGCATCTGAATTTGCCCAGTTCATTTGTTGTGAAAGTCCATGCTTTACGAACGGCTGTTCAATTGAGTCTAAGGATAGGTTGACAACGCGCATGTCATTTATACCGATGAAGGGATAGTGAATAGAGGCCTGGGCACGCTCTCTTCAATTCTGAAATTTTCTGTACCACTTCCTCATATGTGTCGGTGACCGCGAAATCCCATCTTATAGAATCTCTTGAGATTCCATAATTTGAAAACTTCGCATAGGCAATATTCCTTGGATTCTCTTTGATACGTAGGTCTCCAATTAGCTGCCACTCGCTTGGGAAAATGTTGTTCTCCGAAGTGAAGTTCTTGTACGAGTCTTGAAACTTGGTGGCAAGTGTCACGATCCCGTCACCACTCTTAACAAGTATCTGAAGTTCATCTGCCACCAATACCTGGTGATGGGCAACAAATCCAAGTCCGGATAGCTGCTTCTCGCCCAAAATTATTTCGTTGAAATTTAGGTGCCTCAATAAATATTCTTGAGCAACAATTAGTAGTGTTTTATGTCTTGAAGCCCAAATCCGCTTACGAAGTAAAATTGTGTCACCGTCTACAACCAGTGATATGCCGGCTGTAGAATGCAAACCACACAATATTTTCAGAACTTCCATTCGGGGAACACTAGACATAGTTTTCCAAGATTCATCAAGATATTTTGTTAATAATTCCTCATCAGAAATGAAGTTTGCATATAGATTCAAATTCCCAATTATTTCATCGACCATAGATTTAATTTCTTGTGGTCCAATAATAAAAATGCTCTGGAGGTTTTCCTTGATACTTAATTGAGCGGCCAATAATGAAGTTGGTAATATTTCAAGATCTTTATTGTGTGTTAAAAGGTAAAGATCAATAGGTGACTGAGTTTGTTTACTCAATGGGTCTACTGGCAATAATCTTGTCAGCAATAATCTGACCTTTGATGTCTCCGCTTTGGCTGAACTTCCGGTTGCCTTTAGGGCAGCAAGCGCCAACCTAGGTATAAAATTCGCTCCATCCATCTCAAGTTTGTCTAGCAATTCCAGCGGGTATCTCCGCACTTTGCGAATAAGAGATATGTCAGCATCTTCAGCAGTCAGACCGCTAAGCCATGAAGTTTTCGACTCAATATGCCTCTTCATGTTGCGAGTCTATTCTGAATAAGTCTTGGGATAAGGTTCATCCATGCGAGAGCTCAGTAAATCGATCGCTCGGCGACGAGCCAATCCAAGATTTCTCACTGATTACTTTGTTGGGCGTGGAGTCGATATCGGTGGAAAACCCGACCCCCTAGTCCTATATCTAGAACTTTTTCCGCTAATGACGGATGTCAGAATTTGGGATTTGGAGGATGGTGATGCGCAGTTCATGGAGAGTGTCACTGACTCATTTTATGATTTTGTCCACAGTTCGCATTGTTTAGAGCATATTGTAGATCCGTTCGTTGGAATTCAAAACTGGTTTCGGATTTTGAAGGTCGGGGGTCACTTGATCATCACAATTCCGGATGAAGATCTATATGAACAGGGGGTTTGGCCAAGTACATACAATTTAGATCACAAGTGGACATTTTCCATTAACAAAAAAGATTCATGGTCACCAAAGTCAGTAAATGTCTTTGAATTAATCTCAAGCCTTGGCGACGAAGCCGAAGTTAAAAAAATTGAGCTCCTCGACTCTGGCTACAGGTACTCGCTCCCTCGCTACGATCAAACATCTACACCCGTCGGTGAGTCAGCAATTGAGATAATCTTACGAAAAAGAAATAATCTTGAATTGAATAATAATGGATACCGAGGTTCGCAACCACAACCAACCGAATCGGTTCGTACTTATTTAAACCAGTATATTGATGATTATCGACAAATGAAGACAGCAAATCTTTCAATTACACCTTTCACGAATACTGAGGAACTGCGGTGAAGAACTACTTTACTAATTATTTCCATGAAAGCGCTGAGGTAATTGCTTCGTTACAACATCTTGAACCAGTGCTACTTGAAATTACGAGCGAGATCATCGAGAGAATAGACACTGGGGGTAAGGTTTTCTGGTTCGGCAATGGGGGTTCTGCTTCCGATGCACAACACCTTGCTGCTGAATTGGTGGGGCGATTCGAAAAGAATCGAAAGCCAATTGCTAGCATCGCCCTAAGCACGGATACTTCTGTCTTGACGGCTATTGCTAATGATTTTGGATTCTCCACCATTTTCAAACGACAAATTGAGGCTTTGGCTAGCAATAAAGATGTTGTGATAGGAATTTCAACGTCGGGTAAAAGCGAAAATGTCTTGCTAGGGCTTGAAGTGGCCAAAAATCTGGGGGCACTAACAATTGGCCTAACGGGATCAATGACAGATGCAATCTCTCCATTTTGCAGTCGCGTTCTCTCGGTTAATTCAACAAGAACATGCCATATCCAAGAAGCCCATATCGCCATTGGGCAATCCATGTGCGGACTTATTGAAAATTACTTTATTGACTAATGCTCGAAATTCAACACTTCAACTCTGGCGTTGGTCCAACTCACCTCATTCTAGACCGCGATTCCACATTAACAATTGACTCCGGTTACACCTTTCAGCTTCACGATTTCGCTTTTTTAGAGGGAGCCGTTGATGCCCTTTCACTTGCGAAAAAAATGAATATGACAGTCTCAATTGCGACCAATCAAAGTGGTGTAGGCCGTGGTTTATTCACGTCCAAGCAATTATTGGCGTTTAATCTCCACTTAAAAAATCAAATCTACAACCAAACTGGATTGCAGCTTTCGTGGATTCTTAGTTGTACCCATGTTGAAGACGATCTATGCACTTGCAGAAAACCCAATCCTGGTATGTTATTAAGGTTGATGCAACTATCTAATATCTCAAATGAAAAAACGGCTTTTTTTGGTAACTCAGACTCTGATCTGCTAGCAGGACGCAATGCAGGAATCTACTCAAAAATTGCATTTGGAATTAACTTATCTGAGGCCATTATGGAATGGGGTGAATCTCTTGATTCTAACTAAGGCTCCGTTGCGTGTTTCATTTATTGGTGGTGGTACTGACTACGAGTCTTTTATGAGGATGCATGGTGGATTAGTGGTTGCGGCCGGAATAAATAAAAGCGTCTACGTCAATATTCTTGAATTACCCCCGTTTGCTCGTGAAAAATTCAGATTTACTTACCGAATTACTGAAAGTGTAGAAAGAGCCTCGGACTTTCGACATCCCTCTGTACGCGAAACGCTTACGGCGCTTAATTGGGACCTACCCTTAAATATTGCAACAATGGCAGATGTACCTGGAAGTTCAGGGCTTGGCAGCTCATCTGCCTTCGTAGTTGCACTAAAACTCGCCTTGGATACCTTGAAAAACATAGAGTGTAGTCGCAACGATTTAGCGGAATTTGCCATTGATATTGAAAGGCGCCGACTCAAAGAACCTGGTGGTTTTCAGGACCAATATGAAGCGGCCTTTGGTGGATTCAAGGCTTTCAGATTTAGTAAAACGGAGTGCCAAATTCATGATTTTTTGCTGTCTGACGCTCAACTCTGCGACTTATCTAGATATTTCAGCCTAGTAAGCGTGGTGGGGGAGCGGGTTTCCCCAGGACATGCAATCAATACTGCTCATGCTAATACTGAGATACTCCTTGAAATGTTAAAGGCCACAGAAAATGTTGTTGAACGCCTGAAGCTCATAAATTCAGTTGAAGATATCGCAACCGTGTTGCAGTCAGCAATAACAATTGACTGGGAAATCAAACAAAATTTTTCAGCTGGGTTAGCCGATGACCGTGTTTCGGAAACCATCAAAGTCTTGAGGAATCTAGGAATTATATCCGTCAAACTTTGCGGTGCCGGAGGGAGTGGCTTTTTACTTGTCGGGCACGAACCTGGGCTCAGGGAACAGCTAGTTCAGAAATTTTCTAAGGGATTCGTCATGTCTCCTGAATTTGTCAGTCACGGGGCAAGGGTGTTGCTAAGGTGACTGGCATCAGATTTATAGTTAGCACAAGATAAGCAGATCCAAATAGCTCTGTAGCTCCGGTCGGGTAAGAATCAACCTGCCATAAAGATTTCGGAAAACGCGCTCTCTATCACAGTTTGCTCATTGGAAAGTTTGGGTGATGGTTGCAGCACTCCTAAGAATCACCAGAAAATGCAATTTTGCGTGATCCACGTGGAACTTACAGTCTCCTAACACATTTCTAGTCATTTACCTTTCTGTAGTAATCGATTGATTTTGCGAGTCCCTCTTGAAGCTCAACTTTAGGAAACCAGCCCAAGATGTTCATTGCTTGATTGATGTCGGGCTGTCGCTGACGTGGATCGTCACTTGGTAACGGTAAGAACTCTAATACACTCTTGGACTCGCAAACTTTCAAAATAATTTCTGTGAGTTCCAAGATTGTAAACTCCTTTGGGTTTCCAAGGTTGACGGGTCCTGTGACTTCTTCGTTCGAATTCATTAAGTTAATCAATCCATCAATAAGATCATCCACATAACAAAAGCTTCTGGATTGCTGGCCGTCACCGTAAATTGTGATTGGTTGATTAGACAGCGCCTGCATCATTAAATTACTGATTACTCGGCCATCCGACGGGTGCATTCGTGGACCGTAAGTATTAAAGATCCGAGCAACTTTTATTTTGATTTTTCTCTGGCGGTAATAATCAAAAAAGAGCGTTTCGGCACAACGTTTCCCCTCATCGTAACAGCTTCTTATTCCAATTGGGTTAACTCTCCCCCAATAACTTTCTGTCTGTGGGTGCACATCGGGGTCTCCATAAATCTCGGAGGTTGAGGCTTGTAAGACCGTGGCATTGTTCCTTTCGGCGAGTTCTAGGACATTGATTGCTCCCATTACGCTTGTTTTTGTTGTCCCAATAGGATCAAATTGGTACTTTGGTGGAGAAGCCGGGCAAGCCAAGTTGTAAATCTGATTAACTTTCAAGTAAATAGGTGTCGCAACATCCGCTGTGATCAGATCAAAGTTATCGAATTTTAAAAAGTCTTCAATATTTTCCATTCTTCCCGTAGAGAAATTATCAAGACAGTAAACGTGATTTCCTTCTGCAAGCAATCTTCCACATAGGTGACTACCCAGAAAACCTGCCCCACCAGTTACAAGAATTTTCAATTTGTCATACCCATCTTTCTAAATGTCCGATTCAACACGATTGACTACCTCTGACGCTATTTCAACACAGTGATCAATTTTTCCAGAACAAACATCTATAAATTTCTCTGTTCTCATGCGCAGCTGTGAAATTCTTTTGTCTGTTTCCTTCACATCTGACTCAATGGACCGAACAGTTACTAAGCGTTCTTTGATGAGAACTTTATTGCTTTTCGTAAACCACTCCCTAAACCGATTAACTAATGCACTCTCTGCGCCGTCAATCAAATCCTTGTGAGTCTGATCCCACAGACTTGGATATTCTTGTCCTGTAAAACGCCCCATTACACTCGGGACTGGAGCGTACAGAAGATGAGTGTTTTGCCCAGCCTTAGGAAGGACCGTTAAAAAATCGCCGTCAATTATGGTCATGCCAATTCTTGGAATGTCAATCTCTGCTTCTAATACTAAGGTTTTGTGAAATTCGTACCTCCTTGACACTAGGCCTTCTTCGGGTGAAATTGTTATCCGATCATGACCATAGGTAGCACGGACAATAAAATCAAATTGTCTCTCCGCACTATTCTTGTCTTGTACAACCCATTTTCCGCTTACTTTTCGCATACTTACAATTTCATTATTCAAAAATTTGATAATTTCCAATTCATCCATTTCTTTTTTTAATTGGTCCCTAAGAAGTGAAACATCAATAACCCCTTCCTTGTTAAGGTAGATTGCTTGTACTCTTGATGAAGAAAATCCCGATTCTGCTAAACTATCTTTTGGAACTGTAGTCATATTTATTCCAGCAGCTTTCACAAAATCTAAAAACCCACTTTGATCTACGCGTGAACCTTTATTTGCCAGCGCGTAGTAGTTCATAAAATTAAAGTCAACTGAGTTTGGAAATCGTCTCAAGAAACTTAAATAGCCCTTTCTCGACTGAATGGCTGTTTCTAAGTCACGTGGGTAGTGGAAACCTAGATGCAATCTTAGAACACTCTTTGGCGTCGCTCCCATTAATATGTCAGTTTCCTGATCGAACAAACTAACCTCGAAATCACGTTGGGCCAGTTGTATCGCAATCTCAGATCCGAATATCCCTGCACCGATAACCGCCACTCTTCTCATAAATAGCTCGGTCCAATTTCAATCATCTCACCATTTATAAATTTATTCTTGTTATCAATAATGTTAAAAATCTCCCTGGCTGCTTGATTGATATCTAATAACTTATTGTTAGATCTAACCTTGTGGCTCTCTCGTACGTTCGTATCCATTTCCTCATACATAGTACTACCTATAATTAGACCCGGAACAACTGATAAAAATTTGCTTTCAGAATGTGCAGTTGCATTTAAAGATCTTAGCGCGGCACTCACCCCAGACTTAACTGCGGAGTAGTAAACGTCAAAACTTGGATACTTTGCAGCTCTCGAGGAAATGAAAATAAAGCAGGACGGGGTTTCCTTTGCTAGTTTCTCCGAAAGTGTTTCGAAAAGTTTTATTGGGTTTAGAAAGTTCGCTTCAATATATTTTTTGGGACTTACGTTACGTTCTCTCGTCGCCCCTGCCAAAAAAATAACTAACTCAAAGTGTCGATTTTCCAGTTGTCTTACAAATTTTTTGATGGAAGAATCTGAGGAAAGGTCTAGCTCCAACCATTCAGAGATTTCTCCATACATCTTCTCACTACTCCGATATGTCCCAGTTACCTGATATTCTCGATTTTGAGCCAGCGAGACTAACGCCGGCCCGATACTCGAGGTTGCCCCAATAATCAGGAGATTTTTAGATGCACTCAACCGGATGTTCACGTCAAGAGCCTATCAAACCTTCACTTTCTACACCTGCTCCTCGGAGTTTTCAACGATCCATACGAATTCGCTGGAACAAATTTCGGTTCCGGAATGCCACAAACGCGCCCTATATATCTGGAGACTCCATTGCTTCACTAACAAATTACTATGCATACGGAAAACGTGATAACGAACCTCTAAATTATGAAAGATTGCAGAAGTCAAATTCAGTTTTTGTTAATAGCCATAGATTGCAGGATTTTCTAGAGGAGATTAAGGGGTTGGAGCTAAACAAATTCACCCTCGTAACTGGGAATAGTGACCATAATTTCATCCAAAGGCAGGAGTTGCCAACTCAAATCAAATTATGGTTGTGCCAAAACAATGCTATGCCGGAAAGGGATAATCTCTTAACCCTTCCCATCGGAATTGAAAATATCCGTTTAGGTCGCCTTGGTTTACCAAACTGGTATAAACGACCTAGCGAGAATTCCATCCACGACAAAATCTTAGTGCCACCAATGTCACCAACTAATCCTTCTAGATTCATTGCAGTTGAGCATGCGAGAGCAAATCCGAAGCTTTTTGACGTTTTTACGGATTACCTTTTCGAGAATGATTATTTTGAGTTGACTCGTAAGTATTTGTTTATTTTATGCTGCGAAGGAAATGGATTCGAGAATCATAGAATTTGGGAGACCCTCTACCAGGATTCATTTCCCGTAATGGTAAAAAGTCCATGGTCTATCTCACTTGAGTATTTGAATCTACCGATATTGTTTGTCGACTCTCTGGAAGAGATAACCAATGAAACACTTGCTAATTTTGCAAGTGTAAATGCTAATTTTAGAGCTAAAGAATGTGCTCAACTATGGACACCGTATTGGAACAATCTAATCCACGCTTAATACGTTTACGGTAATTAGGTACAGTTAAATGCTTTGGTCAACATTTCAAGATAAAGTGACGGGATATATGGTCATTTGACGCAAGGCGCTTAAGCCTGACCGTAGTGAAAATAATCAGTCCAGAACCACGACACCACCCGGGGTGACCAGGTGCACAGCAACAATTCCAGACTGATCATCATTAGTTGATGGATCTACCCATTCAATAGTGACATCACCAAGGGATGTAAGAATGTCTTCCTTAAACCAAGAATCTGCTAGTTGATCCGCATCTGCAATAACAATCTTTTCTATCTCGGCGAGCGGTGTTCCATCTTGTGATGGGTGATCGGCAGAGAGCCACTGAATAAAGAATGGGAACTCTCTTGTATCAGTAATCTCTTTGACACCAATTTGCTTCCACTTAAGATCTGTTCCGTTTGGTCGTGTACGGTGACCTTCTGTTGCCTCACGGCCAAACTTTGTAGCTATTGGTGCGATGTCTTTTGTGCTAAAAACCCAAGTGAACCAACCGCCACCTTCGTTTGCCTTCTTTGATACTGCCTTACCCCAAGGAGTTTGCTCTGTTGCTGGGTGATCAAGCGGACATACAACTTCTATGTATTGACCGTTCTTAAGTGAGGCAGTGAAGTTACGTGTACCAAAGCGTGGGTGGATACCACCATCTACAAATGTGCTGCCTAGGC
>Ga0114968_10001708_pt1 | contig 16875 bp, 23 predicted proteins | sample M_130807_EF_Meta_FD_87020 | JGI IMG/M metagenome (GOLD analysis project Ga0114968, IMG submission 87020) | Freshwater microbial communities from Lake Montjoie, Canada to study carbon cycling - M_130807_EF_MetaG | ecosystem: Environmental > Aquatic > Freshwater > Lake | place: Lake Montjoie...
ACCTGGCTAGTAACCAATCGAGAAAAGAAAAATGTCACACAGGTGGAAACCTGGACTAGAGGTGACCTCACTGCCACCCGTGAAGTAGGCTGGCGTTGGGGAAAATGGAAATACGACACCAAACCAGATCTCAGTATCTATCGGGAAGACAATCAGCATGATGTCTATGACTTTGGTGATGTCACTGATGGCGATCTAGATGACGGCTGCTGGTCAGAATGGACCTGGCCCGAAGATATGGATGCAGAAGAAGCAGAACGCCTGGAAGGCATCTACGACGAAGAATACGATGAAGGCCTTGAAAACGAAGGCTGGAGTCTGGACGATACTGAGACGTTTGTCACAGGCCCGCTGGATGTGGAGTTCGTGCCTGACAATTACCAGAAGAAGCCAGTTGTGATCCAAGCAGTCAAGTTCACTGGAGAGAACGAAGAAGAGTTGCGTTTATTCTGCGGTGATGCACTGGGTACTATCACTGCAACTGAAGCACACATCCGCACACTGGAAGATGGTGCAGCACATCAGGTAGAACACATGGCAACTGTGGGCGACTATATCATCAAAGGAATCAAAGGTGAGTATTATGCCTGTAGGCCGGATATCTTTGAAGCCAGTTATGAGACGACCTGGCGGAGTTATGAACCACATGAATGAGGATGTACTATTAAAAACGGCATACCAGAAAAACTTATGGTAGTGCCGGCCTTTGGTGTTGACTTTAGTTACATCTACCAGTATACTGGTAAAACTACAGGACAGGAGTGGTAAGATGACAGATACAGAAATTATGACCGACTATGAAAAGAGCGTTCGCCGTGGTGAGCTCATGGTAGCTCGTTACCAGATGGAGCATCCCACATATGACCGTGTAGCTGACTTGCTCACGGACCTACAAGCATACTGTGAGCATAACGGCATCCATTTTCCTGATGAAGTGCAGGAAGCCAACTGTCAGTTGGATGCAGAAAAGTCACAGAAAACATGGCACAGCGTCCAGTTGTAAAGAAGCCTGTGGTACCAGAAGACACCTGCCCATACATCGATATGGCACAGGATCTTCTGGACAAGATAGCAGCAGGAGATAATGCTGACTTGCGTAGCGATCAAGCTACACTGGCTACAGCCTTGTTGGAATATATCAGAGAGAGCAATCTCAGACTGAGGACCAGCAGTAAGTTCTGGCATGACAAATATCGCCCTTGACAACTGTGACTGATGTGTTATATTCTATTATAAGCAGAGGAATTGGTGATGAACAAGCGTATTGAAAAACTTGCTGAACAGGCTGGACTAAGATTTACTCAACTGATGAGCAATCCAATGGTCCCTGTTGTGGATGGTAAAGAAACAGATTTGGAAAAGTTCGCCGAGTTGATCGTCCGTGAGTGTGCTGAAATTGCCAAGACCGCAGAACCTTATAGATCAGACGATCTGATCCTAAGACACTTTGGATTAATCGACGACCCAACCTGGATCAAATGATGAACATCGATGATTTGAAATATATCTTCCGTAAGGAGATTGATCGCAAGGATGAGTATCTCTACTTCATGTTGGAGGATGCTGACGCAGAATACGACAATACCGTTATTCGACACCCTGCCGACGAACTCGAAGATCTGGTGCCCTTGTTAGACTGCTTCATCTATACTGAAACAAAAGAGATGCCAAGGTTCACGAAAGGGTATATCCAATGAATGATTATAACCCAGACCGTTGGATCGTAGTCAACTTCGTTAACGAAGGTGAACGGTTCAACAAGGTGTTGGCAGAGTGGAAGGGTGGCTACCTAGATGGCGATCACTGGCAGATGAACAGTGGCATCACAGCAGTGGAAGAAGACGGCGACTATTGGCTTTTCCACGGTGCCACTGGCAGCGTCTATCGTTGCCACAAGCATCGTTATGGTGTCACAGGTCTAGCAGCCGGCGTCTTGCGGAATTTGCTTGACAGGAACTCAGATTCTGTTATCATACAAGCATTACCGGAAGATACCGATTGGTATCTATTAGAAATGGTGGAGAAGAATGTTTAAACATTATTGGAATATCGTGATGGATGAGCGACATACAGGCAGACACACCGTGATCTGAATCGTAGTTCAGATGGGCAATACGCTCTCTATGATGACTACTGGGGCTCTTAAAGGCCCTGCTGTGAGCCTAATAACAAGTCCTACAGATGTGCTATTATGAATTATTAGCAGATATATAAATACTATATTTAGAGGGTTAAAAACTTATGAAACCATTGACAGAAGCAGATTTACGCCGTTTGGCTGGCTTGCCTGAAAAACAAGTTAAAGAAAATACAATCGATAATTATGAAATTGCTGATATCCTAAGTGATCTTAAAGAATATGAAGACGATGAGTATATGGAATTGGAATTTATGATGGATCATAACTTGGATATAACAAGCCATCCTAAACTACAAACATTTTGGATGAAAAAACGCGGAGCAGTTGCTGAATATCTAGGAAGATTACTTAAAGATTTTGTTGATGATTTCGATACCGTGCCTCAGCTAGATGATGTTGCAACATGGACAAATTATGTTTACAACGGATTCGACGTGGTTTTCCGCAACAACCCAAACACACCACAGATTAAACAATACTTAGAAGCAAACAAAGAACCTTTTATTAAAAACCTGCTAATTAATATAAAAAAAGCAAATGGTCAGTCTGAATCAATCAGTTTAATTTTACGCATATTGAATACAATAGGAATAAATTGGCCAGAACTTAAAATAATATCTAGAACACCCTAACCAGAAATATAACTTGACACATCTTTAGATTATGCTATTGTAGACAACATAACAGGAGAAGAATAATGTCAGGTTACCGGACATATCAGCGTATGCAGGATCTGCAGCAACAGTGCGATAAACTGGGGTTCTTGCTGGACGGCACCGATCGTCATGGTTTGGGATTGCACGGACATGGTGACAGAGACATCTTCTTCCTGCGTGTACCGCTGGACAATGGCACCAGCCTGCCCATCTATACCCGTGGTATAGTATTGTTTGCTGGCGATCTGCCAGAATGTGAATGTTTTGTGCGTGGCTGGGAGAGGCATCAGGAATACACCACTGGGCTGGGCCTTAACAATAAGATTGCCACAGCAGAACGCCGGACTGCTGATCATTATAGGGGTGAGCGTATCAAACGAGCTATCATGGAAGGCCGGGACCCAGGTTACAGCGGAGTATTACCGGATAATGAGATCAATGCTGCTTATTGAAAAATCAATGAATAAGGTATTAGTACAGCAAATCTATATGGGTGATAGTGATGATCCATACCTGATGGCTGCATTTCCTCTGGCAGATTGGGAAAAGACAGAAAAAGGCCAGTGGGTTATAGCTAATGCACAGGAACAACCTGTGTATCATTGTGCTGTAGATCCTGACAGGATGGGCTATCGGATCCAAATATCAGCCAAACTCACTGATGAATCTGAAGCAATCATGTATCTGCGTTGGGGAAAACCATGAGAGATATAGAAGGCAGAATTAAGCTGATTAAGCTAGACGCCAGGTACAATGGGCATGGACTGTTCAAATACCTTGTGCAAACAGATAGTCGGCCTAATATGGCATTTGGCTATCGTGGCTATATCAAAATGGATCATCTCACTCTGAGAGAATGGTGTTGGAACCAGTGGGGACCCAGTTGTGAATGGGGCATGTACCATGTGATGCAAGCTCATGAATGCCAGAATACTGACTGGTGTTGGGATGCAGATGATCATAAATTGCGTATATTGCTAGCAGATGATATGCAGGCAACACTATTGTCATTGGCGTTTGGTGCTGCATAAATATATGCACGATGGTAGATTTAGCAGACCTTAAAACAGAACTATTTGACTATGTGCGCTTCAGTCTAGGCGATCAACTTGTGGATGTGGAATTAGATCCAGATCACTATGAGCAGGCACTTAAACAAGCCATAATTAGATATCGTCAACGTAGCGCAAACAGTGTGGAAGAAAGTTACAGCTATCTGGAACTGATAAAGGATCACAACACCTATCAGTTACCTGATGAAGTAATCAGTGTTCGCAACTGTTTCAAACGCAACATTGGTGCCAACTCAGGTACCAGCAGCCAGTATGAACCATTTGAAGCAGGCTTTGTCAACTTCTACATGATCCAGTCAGGCCGTGTGGGCGGGCTGAGTACATACTTTGCCTACAGCAGTTTCCTTAAAGAAGCTGCCAAGATGTTTGGTGGTTACCTGAATTACAACTTCAATCGTGTGACAAAAGAAATTACCATCATGCGCCGTCCACGTGCAGATGCTGAAACTATTCTGTTGTGGACTGAAAATTACAAGCCAGATGTCACATTGCTATCTGATATCTATAGTAAACCCTGGTTACGAGAATACACATTGGGCAAGTGTATGTTAATGTTGGGTGAAGCTCGCAGTAAGTTTGCCACATTGCCAGGCCCTCAGGGCGGCAGCAGTCTTAATGGCACTGACTTGCTAGCTCGTGGCAAAGAAAAAATTGATGCGCTGGAAGTTGAACTAAACAACTATATGGACGGTCAGAATCCTATGTGGTTTGTAATTGGATAATTTGACTTTAATATAAAAACTGTGTAAAGTATTTAAATGATTATAGGCATCACAGGTTTGATAGGAAGTGGTAAAGGCACAGTTGCTGATATCCTTCAAAACAATCACAATTTTGTTAAAGTAAGTTTTGCTGACAGTCTCAAAGACTGTGTGTCAGTGGTATTTGGCTGGGACAGAGCACTGCTGGAAGGCGACACTGATGTGAGCCGTGCCTGGCGAGAGCAGGTAGATCCTTGGTGGGCTGGCAGATTGGGGTTTGCTGATCTCACACCCAGATGGATATTACAGATGTGGGGCACAGAGGTATGTCGTGAAGGGTTTCACAGAGACATCTGGATTGCCAGCATGGAAAAGAAATTATCAGATTACAGCAAGAACTATGTGATTCCAGACACCCGATTCCCCAATGAGATAGACATGATCCAACGCATGGATGGCCAGGTATGGTGTGTCAAACGTGGCACAGAACCAAATTGGGTAGGTAAATATCTGCGTACAAAGAAACCACCAGCAGATATTCATCCCAGCGAATGGCAGTGGTTGACCTGTGAGTTTGACTTAACTGTTTACAATAATGGCACCATTGCCACACTAGAAAGTGTTATTAAAGAGCATGTATAAACTACACACTTAACAGAGATAAACCATGGGTTTTCTGATATTACGCTAAATATCTGCAACAACCATACAGAGGAAACACCCCATGGCAACTTTACAATCTCCAGGCGTTAGTGTATCAATCATCGACCAGAGCAATTATGCAAGCACTGGTCCTGGTACAGTACCCTTTATCCTGCTTGCAACAGGACAGAATAAAACTAGCTCAGCTGGTGGTATTGCAGCTTATACCACAATGAGTACAGCTGGACAAGTCCAGTTAGTAACCAGCCAGAAAGAGCTGTTACAGAATTATGGTTTGCCCAGCTTCCCAGTAGACGGTTCAGGCAACAGAATTTATGGATCTGAATTAGCAGAATATGGTCTAATGGCAGCACACAGTGTGTTGGGACTGACCAACAGTGCTTACATCCTACGTGCTGACGTAAACCTGTCACAGTTGAAAGGCAGCGCAAGCCGTCCATACGGCAATCCCAATGGTGGCAGTATTTTCAATGATACAGCCACAACTGAATATGGTGTCTTTGCATGGAATTCAGGCACACAAGAATTTTATCATGTGACTCCCACAGTGATAACTTCAGCCAATGCTGCTACAGCATTAGTTCGTGGTACAAGCAACCCAGCTAGAAGTTTTGGCAATGTAGGTGATTATGTGGTTGTTGCCACAGACATTAAAAACCCTGTGTTTGTTAAAGCATATGACAACACTTGGAACCCAGTGGGCACAGCAGATTGGATTGCCAAGACTCCCACAGTTGTTGGTACAAATGTAGTCACTAGTACTACATTGACAGCAGCTACCTCAATCTACATCAACACTGTGGAAATTATTATACCTGCACCAGCTGGGTTGGCAACTAACCCTTCACTTGCTCAGGTAGTTGCTGCTATTAATGCAGCAGTTGCACTTGCTGGCAATGCCAACATCTTGATGGGTGTCAGAGCTGATGTAATTGGCGGTAAATTGGCAATATTTGCCACACGTGTTGCCAACAGCACTGGTGCACTTGTTCCAGTATTGGGTGTTACACCACCACCAGATGGCGCTATTGCTATTGCCAAAGGTGCTGGTACAGCAATTACAGATTTAGGTCTTACAGCTGGTACTTTCAATGGTCCGCTATTTGTTTCACAGCCTCACTATAATGTTCCAGCTTGGAAAACAACAGATGTTGGTACTATTGCTGGCGCACAAGCAGTATTGGGTGCTGGAGCAAATACTGGTAGTATTGCTAGTGTGTTCATCACTAATCCAGGTTCAGGGTATGCTGCTGTGCCTACAGTACAGATTGGTACAGTATGGGCAGCTAATGCTCCAGTTATCCTAAACCAAGACATTGTAACACCAGATGGATTGCATTATCGTGTAAGCACAGCTGGTATTTTAGCTGCTACTGCACCTGTAGCACCAGGAACTGGTTTAAATGTGACCAATGGTTCAGCAGTGCTGACACAACTGGGAACAGCGGCACAAGCGATTGCCACAGTTTCAAATGGCAGTATTACTGGTGTCACAGTGACAAATCCAGGTTCAGGTTACAATAGTAGCCCAGTTGTTAGCTTTGCTACTCCAGCTGGTCAAACTAGCCGTCCCACAGACAGTGTATGGTTAAAGACCACTGCGGTTAACCAAGGTGCAAACTATAGCATCTATAATTATAACAGCATCAGCGACACTTATGATGCACTAACAGCTAGTGTTATTGTAGGCAATGCTGCTACAGCAATTAATGCTCTAGATCCAGCTCAAGGTGGCCTGGGTATCCCTCGTGGTACAGTATATGTTCAAACAAACTTTGGAACAAGTGCTACTGGTCAGCTAAACTACCGCATCATGCAGAGAATTGTGCAAGGTGCTACAGTAATCACTGGGTTGAATACTAATCCTACATTTACAGCAGGCGATAGCTTCTGGTTAAGTGTAAGCCAAGTTGGTGTTGCTTCATATACTACACCAGTGCAGATCATCATGATAGCACCAACAACTGGACAAAGCAGTGTGGCTATGTGTGCTCAGCAGGTAAATGCAGCTAATATTCCCAACCTGGTAGCAAGTGTCACAGGCAGCAACCAGATTGTGTTAACACACAAGACTGGTGGTGAAATTAGAATGTATAATGGTGTGAACACTCCGCTGAACACAGCTGGTATCGTATACAGCAGCAGTCCTGGTGCAGTGAATACTTCATATGTTCTGCCAAGTGATTCAAGTGCTACTACAATTATTGGTTCAAACTTTGCTTATGCTCCTGCGTTTAACTTGTATCAACAAGACACACAACCAATTACTGCACCAGTTGATGGCGCACGTTGGTTTGCGGAAACACCCATTGAAGTTGACATCATGATCAATGATGGCAGTCACTGGAGAGGTTACCACAGCAGCAGATATACCACTGATAGCCGTGGATTTAATCTACAGAACACTGATATTAATGGCATAATCATCAGTAGCACAATGCCTATGACCAAATCCAACGGCAGTAGCCTACTAAGTTATGGTGATCTATGGTTAGACACCAGCGATTTAGAAAACTATCCACTGATCAGCCGTTGGCAGAATGTACTGGGCACAGACAAATGGGTAAGCATTGATGTCAGCAACAGCACAAGCAGCGATGGTATGTTGTTTGCAGATGTTCGTTGGGACATGAATGGCACTGTTGATCCAGCATTGGATGCAAAACCAGCTATCTCAGACTTGTTAACTAGTGATTATGTAGACCTGGACGCACCTGATCCCACATTATATCCACGTGGTATCCTGTTGTTTAACACACGCCGCAGCAGCTATAATGTCAAAGAATATCAGAGTGCAGCATTTACACATGCAAACTATCCACTGATGCCATTGCCAGCAGAAGCAGGTACTTGGCACACCGTGAGTGGCAAGAAGACCAACAATGTTCCATATTTTGGTCGTCGTGCTCAACGTAATGTCATTGTTAGTGCAATGAAAGAAGTGATTGATATGAATTCTCAAATTCGTGAAGATCAACGCTTCTTCAACCTGCTGGTATGCCCAGGTTATCCTGAACTAACCAGTAATTTGATTGTACTAAACAATGATCGTCGTAACACTGGCTTTATCCTAGCAGATACTCCCATGGGTCTAGCATCAGATAGTACAAATGTGCAGAACTATATCACTAACGTCACTGGTGTTAATGATACCAGCGAAGATGGTTTGATGAACGAAGATAGCTACACTGCTGTGTTCTATCCCGGCGGTGCTATCACTAATGCACTTGATGGAGTAGGCCAGGTTGTTGTTCCAATGACTCATGCTATCCTACGCATGGTTGTTAAGAGCGATCAGAACAGCTATCCATGGTTTGCACCAGCTGGTAGCACACGTGGTACTATTGACAACGTGTCAGGCATTGGTTATGTGGATCGTCTAAGTGGTAAGTTCTACAAGATTGGCACAGGCCAATCACTGCGTGATCTATTGTATTCAAATCGTGTTAACCCAGTTAGCGTATTCCCGAGTGTGGGTATCCTTAACTATGGTAACCGTACACGCCAGTCAGCTGCCACAGCGTTGGATCGTATCAACGTGGCACGTTTGGTCAATTACATCAGATACCAATTGGAAGTATTGACTAAGCCACTGGTATTTGAACCCAACGATAAGATCACACGTAACGAAGCTAAACAGGCAATTGAAAGCCTAATGAACAGCCTGGTAGCACGTCGTGGCTTGTATGATTACCTGGTAGTTTGCGATGAAACAAACAACACACCAGCTAGTATTGACCGCAATGAATTGCATATTGATATTGCCATTGAACCAGCTAAGGCGGTTGAATTCATCTATATCCCAGTGCGTATCTTGAACACTGGTGCTATTAAAGGCACCAACATCAACAGCAATGGTCTTGCCAACAGTTAATATTTGGTAAATTAAACAAGGAGAGCCGCCTCAGGGCGGCTTTTCTGCTTTTGGGCTCATGGAAAAAGGTCTGTAACATCATAAATAATACTATAAGGAGATAGCAATGGCAGTTGCATCATTATTAAATCTAACAGTACCATTGGCAAGTGACCAGAGTGCCACCAGCCAAGGCCTGTTGATGCCCAAACTAAAGTATCGTTTTCGTGTTACTTTGGAAAACTTTGGTATCACCAGTCCAACAACCGAACTAACCAAACAGGTTATTGACTTCGCTCGTCCCAACCTAAACTTTAATCCATTTGCTATTGACATCTATAACAGCAAAGTCTATCTAATGGGCAAGCCAGAATGGCAACAGGTTACCCTGAACCTACGTGATGACAGTGCTGGTGCAGTAAGTCTGCTGGTTGGTGAACAAGTTCAGAAACAATTTGACTTTGCTGAGCAGGCAAGTGCAGTATCTGGTATTGATTACAAGTTCATCACACGTTTTGAAGCATTGGATGGCGGCAACGGCACAGCTACACCAAATGTCCTGGAAACTTGGGAACTTTATGGTTGCTTTATTGCTGAAGTTAACTACAACAACTTCGAATATGGCAGCAATGATCCAGCAACCATCAGTTTGACTCTGCGTTATGACAATGCATTGCAGACTCCAATTGGAACTGGTGTTGGTAAAGGTGTACCTCGTGGACGTGGAACTGTAATCACCGGCTAAGGTAAAAAACCATGGCTGGATTGGCGAGTTATATATTTGGTAGCATGAAAAACGGAGGTCTGCATGATTACAGTCATGCTGCCCAGATCTTCCGCTCCAGCAATTATACTCGTGCGCCCAAAGAAAAATGGATGTTCCAGGTTAACTTTATCCTGGACAGCCAAAATAATACATTTGATTTAAGCCCGGCAGAATTAAGTTATCTGGTAAAATCCGTAGAACTACCCAAGTTTACTATGGATACCAAACACATGAACCAGTACAATCGTAAAACCTGGGTTCAGAATCGTATCAAATACGAACCAGTAACTATTAAATTCCATGACGATAACATTAATGGTCTGAGAGAATTCTGGCGCAGCTATTACACATACTATTTCACAGATGGCAATTATCAACAGAATACCTATGCCCTGGATGACAGGTATACAGACAGTAATTCTCCCAGCTGGGGGTTGGATAGTGGTACAGAAGGTCCTTTCCTTAGCGCAATTGAAATATACAGTTTACATGGTGGAGTCAGTAATCTCATAACACTGATGAATCCTGTTATCACCAGCTTCAATCATGACAGTCACGATTACAGCCAAACACAAGAGTTCATGGAAGCTACCATGCAGCTACATTACACTGGCGTCACATACAGCCAGGGATACGCTGCTGGCATAGCTGGCTTTGGTGATCCAGCAGGCTACGATACAACACCCAGTGACATCAGTGGCATGTATAATGGTTATGTGATAGATCCTTCTACTGGAAATCTCATACAAGCTAATGGACAATTTCTTAATCCTGGTATACCAGTAAATGCTCGCCGTAATATAGGTGGGTTTTATAACCCCACCAGTAAGAACGGTCTTACTTCAGCAGAAATTAGTAGTATATTACGCAATCAGAATATACAATTAGATCAGTTTGGGTTTCCTGTGGCAAATACACAGTTACCCACTTATAGCCAGAACACCACTTACATAGGACCTGGCAGTGCCACAGCCATTAGCAATGGGCAACTGCTTAATAGTAATGGAATTATAAGTTATCCGCCTGGCACTGTGCAAGACTATCTGGCTCAAATGGGGTATAATCAAGCACAGATTTCTTATGCTACCAAACAAAGCCCATTGGTTACTATTGCCACTGCTGTGGGAACTAGTCTATTAACAAGTGCCATAAAGAGTCTGCTTGGTGGTGGTAAAGGCGGTTCTAATAGTATAGCGAAAAGTCTGTTTGGCAGCACTGATGCAAGTCCTGCACTAGCTACAAGTGATACTGATAATAATGCCATAGATACAACCAAGACTAATGTGCCCATGCCACAAGCTAAATCAGCTAGTCCAAATGATCCTTATGCACCTGGTGGGTATGAGAATGGCACTGGAAACAACCTAGGTGGAACACCCATTGTAAAAGCTGATTATAACAACAAAACTTTCCAAAGCAACCAAAATATCAAAAACTATGAAAGTGGGTATTCAGGTGGTGCGGGTCGTGGTGGCGGTGATGGCTTACCTCAAGGTGTAAACAGCCCATACGGTGTAAGTGGTATTGCCACAACTAAGAGCGAACAGCTGGGTAAACAAATTATTGGTATTGATGGTAAACAAGCACAGCTGGATTCACAGGTTGCTAGCGGACAAATCAGTGACAGCATTTATGAACAAAAATCAGCTGCATTGGCAGCTCAGCGAAGCGATCTAACTACACAACAGAATATTGCACAGATACATGAAGCTCAGATACTTGAACAAAAAGTAACTCCAGATGCTTATGCAGAAGCTCAGGATACAGCCGCAGCAGAAGCAAAAGCATGGGACACCGCAGACCTACCACCAAATACTGTTGTTCCAGGATCAACAGAAGATCCATACTTTAATAATGGTGGTAATGGGGGTACATATATAGCACCATATCTATACGATCAAGAATCAGGGTTAACTTACCCTAACCCAGATTATCAACCCGCTAATAATAATCCATATGATCAAACTCCCACAACACCACAAGACTGGAACGATCCTAATCAAAATCCCTATAGTGCTCAGAATACACCTGATACAGCAGAATATGAACCATATACATCAGATTATTCATCAGCTAATGAATATACCCCAACTGACGATTACAATGTGGAATAAGGAATCAACAAATGGCTAATGTACCTAATACCAGTACAAATCCTGACAGCGCACAAAACTTCTTTAATGGCTATTTCAGCCAAACACTACAAGTGAGTAGTGCTGTATACGGACAAGTTAACGGTTTCTTCCTAGCTAGGACCAGTAACCCTGCGGTAGCCGATAGTTTAAGTCAGGCTCTACTTACATTAACTTATAATAACAATTTAGATCCACTGGTAATGATTGCAGAATTTGATAAAACAGCAAGTGAAAGCGATTTAAAGAAATTATTGATTAGTTTCTTTAATGCCAGCAAAGGTTCTACAAGCAAGCTGGGCTACTTTAACAACCGACAGAATAACAATTTAATAAAAAGAAGCATACTAACATGAAATATAGTCAGGGTATATTCTATCCTAAGAATCCTGACAAATATGCTGGCAAAGGTAGTATCAAATATCGCAGTAGTTGGGAACACACATTCATGACATTCTGTGATACCAATCCCAACATCATAGCCTGGGCTAGTGAAGCTGTACAGATTCCTTACTTTAATCCGCTTAAACAAAAGAAAACACATTATGTGCCTGACTTCTTTATCAGATACCGTGATGCCACTGGCACAGAAGTTACTGAATTGATCGAGATTAAACCTAGTAAAGAAACTAGTTTAGAAGCTGCTGGGCGTAGTGTGCGTAATCAGGCGTTTGCTGTAGTCAATCAGGCCAAATGGCAAGCAGCAGACAACTGGTGCAAGAGCAATAACATCACTTTCCGAATAATCACAGAACATGATATGTTTGCTGGCTCATCTAAAAAACGATAACTACTATTATGACAGAAAAACTTGAAGCCCTCTTTCATCTACCACCAAGTCCCAGTAAAGAAGTGTCAGATGCACTTGCCACAGCCACAGCTATAGAAGCTACTATACCGTTTCAACCAGAAGATTCCATGGACAAGGAGTTGGATCAGTTGGCAGATCAAGCTGTGGAAAGTTTTGAAAACCTACAGAGTTTGGGTATGAATGTGGAAGCCAGATTTTCAGCACCTATATTTGATGCTGCCAGCAAGATGTTAGGTCATGCTATCACAGCCAAGTTAGGTAAAGTGCAAAAGAAGTTAAAGCAACAAGAGTTAGCATTGCGAGCAGAAAGTTTAGCTATGAAAAAAGCATCAGTCAACGATGAAGAAACACCAACCATGCAGGCCACAGTATTTGACAGGAATGACCTTCTCAAAACTTTCGGCAAGAAACAATAAATATAGTATAGAGGCATTGTTATGAAGAACTTCAAACACTATTTGATGGAAAGCGCAAAGAAGTATGGTTTCAGAGCCAAGCTGGCTGCAGAGCTAGATAAAGCTCAAATGGAGTCATTACAACATTATTTGGCCCGTTGGAACTTGGAAGCTATCAGTGAACCCAAAAGATTGCCCATTGCAGAACAGCACATGGGCTTTGATCATTTGAAAAACACTGAGATGTACATTGTGGATATGGTTGTAAACTATCCTTGCACTCCGCAAGAAGTACAAGCAGCTATTCATGAAGCTACAAAGATTCCCCTGAGCCATATTATGGTATTAACCCCTGAGCAGGAAGTGATAGCCGCTCCCATTGCTCCAGAATCAGATGAACCTATTCTTACTAGTGATTATCCTGCACAGAAAGCACCACAGTTGCTAGCTGATTTGGCCAATGCACTCAAGAGCAAAGGTGTAGATCAACAGTTTGCCACTAAACAGATGGGCAAAGCAAAAACCTCAAACGATTTACCACAGGGGACAAGCAGTCCAATTGGTACACTTAAAAACAAATTACCGTTTCCAAAGGCGGGGAGAAAATAATATGAATATGATTGATGTAATGAAACGTCTGCAAGAGATCACAGACCGTAGTCCTGAAATTGCTCAGGCACTGGATAATGTCAGCAGAATGAACGCTCCGGTCAAGGAAGGTATTGAGATCAAAACCAGTGGTGATGATGCTATATTGGCACAGATCCTTAAACTGGCTGGTGTTGTTGGTGGTGTTAATACTCCTGACATGGCAGCTGGCCCTGGCGATATGCCTGGTGGTCCATTAAGCAGCCCAGATCCAATGGCTGGCGCAATGAGTTCAGATCCATTTGCCAGTTCAGACCCTTTAGGTAGCTTAGACTCTGTTATGGGCATGGGCGATATGCCTAACCTGCCAGTACCAATGGATGGCCCAGTGGACAGCCACATGGACAAACCAGATGAGCTAGGTGATATTACCAAACTTGCTGGTATTAGTAAGCCTGCAATGGGTGGCGGTCTTCCGGGTGAACCAGAAGACGCACACATGGAACCCATGGATGAGCCCATGGACATGGATATTGAAGTTGGTGCAGGTGCAGACGATGGAGATATTGCAGCAGCAGAAGCAAGTGGTAACCGTCCTTATCCTAACAGCCCACATGAAGTGGTCAAAGGTCCAGAAGCCAGTTATCCTAATGGCAACGATTTAAACAGAAAGAAGATCACTGCACCTAAGGTTGCTGGTGGTGACAATCCTATGCACGTAGCAGTGACATTTGACTAAGGAACGATTATGAAGTTTACAGATTATCTAAGACAGACTGAAAGAGCACACAACGCACCAGTTACAGGCGACACTGTAAACTTTGAAATCAACAGTGTAAAAGCTATCAGTGCTACAGTTGTAGAGCATACTGATAACAGTGTAACTGTACTACTAGATGATGTTGCATGGAAGCAGATGGATAATATGCATCTGTTAAGTGAAGGCGCACGTCAACAGATGGCAGAATTTACACTGACATTTGAGCGTGATGGAAAACAAATCCACAAAAAGTTCATGCATCAGCCTCCCATGGAAGCTGCTGGTATTACACAGGACTTTGTGCGTAACATTGCCAAGAGCAACCGTGTACATGAAACAATGTGTGGTGAAGGTTATAAACTACGTCGTGCAGAAGCTCGTCTAATTGAGACAGATCAATTGCCTGAATCAGAAGTAGTTGTAATTGCTCGTAATCAATCTGCAACAGAAGCTCGTGTCACATTTGAATGTGTGTTTAAGAAAACCACAAGTGACCGTAATAGAATGTTCCTGGAAAGTTATGATTGCACCAGTGCAAAGTCAGCTAATCACTGGAGCTTGCCAGTGAAAACTCGGGGTTAATATGAGAGCCAACGAATTCATTGCTGAAACTGCCGATAGTGATTTTGACCCTGTGTATCAGGCCGCAATTAAAAATGCTGTAAAGTTTCCAGATCAAAATCCCAGCACTGGCTCAGCTTACCTAAACTATCGTTTTGGTATTGCTTTGGCTGGGGCACCTGATTACCCCACAAAAGCAGCTGGAAGCATCAGTGGTGATCCACTATTGAGTACCTATACTGATGAAGAATTAATGATTATTAATAGTGCTGCTAAAATGGTGGGTAGCAAAGGCATGAAAAGACTCAGTAACAATCGCAGCACTGAAATAAGCAACACAAATATAACTAGTCCTGTACCACAGAACTCTGGCAAGCTGATTAAACGCAAGTCATGAAGCAGTATCAGATTAACACACAGAACTTCAGTGCAGATACAGACTGTGTGTTATCTCCAGATGACCCCCTGCATGATATGATAGCTGCCCAATACATGGGTGGTTTAAATTCTGCACAAAGAATCAATGAGCGCAAGGCAGAAGTGGCCAAAGAAACAGCATCTATCAAAGAACCGCTGCTGCAATATGCCCGTGACACTGGTATTAGACCAGGAACCCCAGCCTGGTATGCTCTAATGGGCGGATCACCTACAATTAAAAATTCCCGGAAAAAAAATGAAGATCCGCGATATCATAACAGAGAAAGACCAGAGCCTGGGTTATGCTACCAGCCAACATGGAACTAAACTGCACAAGCAGGAACGTAAAAAAGGCATTAAACCAGGTGATGCCAAATGGTTTCAATTATGGTTTGCCAGACCTTTTCTCACACATGAAAAACCGCCAGGCAGCAAGCGTTAATTGATATAATCTGCCCAGCTAGGGTGTTTAAGATCATACTTGAACCGTTTGCGACGAGCAGTCAGCGTCCAGTAATCAGGTTTAAATGGTTCCCTTATGGGTTTGATCAGCTTGCTTTTCTTCTTGCTGTTACATGGTATACAGCTTGTAACACAGTTTTCCCAATTGGTCTTGCCACCTTTGCTCATAGGCTGCACATGATCAATGTTCAGCTCATGATAATCAAAGGTTTCAGCACAGTATTGGCACTGGAACAGATCCCGAAGGTACAGGTTACTGCGACTAAAACGCACTCCCTTCTGAAAGGCATGATAATCTTTAGTGATGGCCAGTGCCGGCACTTTGAGCGTGGTGCTGGGACTGTGAACTTCCCAATCTGCATAACATTCCAAAACTTTGATCTTGTCCATGTAATGCAGTTTAACCGCCTGTTGCCAGGGGATAACACTAAGGGGAAGCCAGCTGAGTGGCTGATAATTTGCGTTCAGTATCAATGTGTCTGACATATAATGTATTTACTTCCGTAACTATTACAATTCCATAATAGTTTATATCGCACGTTTGTCAAGTTAAATAACTTATGGGGATAATACCCAAGGAATACTAATGGCTAAATCTTTAGAAGGCGTACTGATAAAAAAGGCGCACAAGAGAATCAGTTACACAGAGCAGGAATTATTGGAATTTAGCCTGTGTGCTGACCCAGAAACCGGTTGCGATTATTTCCTCAGAAACTTCTTCTATATCCAGCATCCCACTAAGGGGCGAGTTCAATTTGCGCCATTTGATTATCAGGAAGAATTGCTGGCCAACTATCATGAAAACCGTTTCAGCATCAACATGCTGGGTCGTCAGATGGGTAAAACTACAGTGGCAGCAGGTTATTTACTATGGTATGCCATGTTTATACCTGATAG
>Ga0114968_10001710_pt1 | contig 16864 bp, 22 predicted proteins | sample M_130807_EF_Meta_FD_87020 | JGI IMG/M metagenome (GOLD analysis project Ga0114968, IMG submission 87020) | Freshwater microbial communities from Lake Montjoie, Canada to study carbon cycling - M_130807_EF_MetaG | ecosystem: Environmental > Aquatic > Freshwater > Lake | place: Lake Montjoie...
GAGAAGCCCGGTAATTTATTTGATATTAGCTATTATAAATTAAAAGATGCATTTAATAGCCCAACAGAGACAAATGTTAATAATGTTAATAAGTATAGCTTTAATTATACTCCAGAATGTTATAGTAATTGTGCAAAAGGAAATTTTCCTATACCGAGTGTAGGTTCACACGTATGGGTATTCTTTAATAGTGGTGACCCCTTATATCCCGTAGTATTCGGTTCTTCTTTTGGCAGCGAAGACTGGAAGAGTATCTTTAATATACCTACTACTGATACACCTGAGCTTTCTGCTAAACCTGATCACGGTTTAGATTATCCCGGTGAATATGAAAACAATCCTACTAGTACAAAATATAATGAAGATACTAGACAGATTGAAGGCGGAGAGTATAATATTAATACTGAGACCTACAGAAACAAATACGTAATAAATCAAAAAGGCGGTACGATAGCTTTTATTAATTCTGATAATAGAGAGTCATTAAAATTTTCTCACTACTCCGGTTCATTTAAAGAATTTAATAATCAGGCAAATATTGAACTCGCGACAAATAATGATCAAAAGCTTGTATTGAATGATCAATTTCTTACTGTAAGAGGAACTAGAAATGAATTTACTCAACTCGATTACGATAACATAGTTCAGGGAGACGTCTTTAAGAAGATAGGTAATCTAAAAGCTGATCTACATAAACAATGGAAAGAAATATACAGCGATATAGCAGAAGTAAAGAGGTTATTTGATATACAAAGAACAGATTACGCCGAAAGTAGTAATAGTGATAGATTAACTTCTAAGTTTCAAAAAAAGAACGGAAAGCCGGATAATTGTCCTGTTTGTAATAAAGATACAAACAAATATTTTGTATATAATAATTCCGTGCTACCAAGTTTTTTAAATATGGTCTTCCCATCAACTGCAGATGCTAGCGGTGATTTTGTTTTTGGTCTTTCGTTTTCCAGTTTAGGTAGCGTTATTAATAGCGTTACAAATTTAATGAACATTGGTTCTCCGCAACTTGCATCACCGCTTACAAATTTAGGCTTTGCAAACGGTCCAGGTTATATATTTGGTGGTAAATGTCCTGCATGTAATGGCACAGGTATAAGTCCCAGCTCACAAGGTGGTAAATTTACTAAGGATAATAGAAAGCTACAACTTAACGCTTTATATAGAGATAATATTGTTAAGTTAGCAGAAATTGAAAAGCAAATGGGTCTCGGCGGCAGCGAAATAATTGATATTACAAAGCATAAAATTGAAACAATCGGTATGGTTATGAATGATTTTGGTTCTATCAGAGTAGATCCAAAAGGTAAGATGTATATATCGGAAGTTAAAGTTCATGAATTTGGAACGTTTTATAACAGAACACCTACACCGTTAGTAGAGTTAGTTCACGTTGACGATTTACCTGGTGGTAACTATACACTTAATGTATGTAATCGTTATAACGTTCTCGTTGGAGCAGGCGGATTAAACCTTAAATCTTATGGCGTTGTTAATATAAGCGGTTCAATTACTAATGTAGCAGGATCACAAGTTAATATTTCTAGTGAATTAGAAACAAATATAGATGGTGGAAAGAGATTATCTCTTACCGGCGACGTTGTAAGCATAAAGCAACGAGATGGTAAGCAGGTAGTTGTTGAAGGCTCGTTAGGTGTAACAAATAATGTTGTGATTGCAGGCGGTCTGCATGTTGAAGGAGAGATAACATGCAATCATTTGACGCATCCTATTGAGCTTCAGAATACTGAGGGTGCTACATGCTTTGCAGCTCCAGTATCGGATATAACCAATCAAACCGGGGCTTGTATTGGTTTTGGTGTGTTTAATAATAACGTCCCTATACCAGTACAAAAATTAGGTACAACGTATTACAAATATAATCCTGCACCATCATATACAGGCGCACCTTGGATGGGCTTCACTGATGCACAACGTATTTGTGGAAGATTGTTTAAGGAGCTTCCTATTGGGTATGCTAAGAAAGGGACAATAATTAGTGAAGGTATCGACCCGCAAGGAGGTACTGTTACTGTTACTAATGTTGATGATGTACCTGTATACGCATCTGCTACAGGTCTACCCGAAGGAGGTGATACACCTGTTTACGGCTCTGGGCCCGGTTCAGCTGGCCCGTGGTCACCCGTAGGTGCTGCACCATTTGATGGCTGTATAAAGGCAGTATTTACTGGTGGTACAGATCCAAGACTGTTTGGAAGCTCGCTAGTACCTGCTACAATGCCTATTATGGTCTTTGGTGCAGGTAGAGATGAAGATTGTATTAAAGTTGCTACACATTCACATGTCTATAAGACTCATCCAAGCACGTTAAAGCATAGAAATGCAGATGTAAGAGAAGTTGCAGCAAATAAAGACGGTCCAATAATGTGTGAACCTGTAAGCAACAGACCGACTAGCGGTTAAGAATTTCTTGTCCCCCAAGAGACCGTTTCATTTAAACAAGATAGATCTTTGCCACCAGCATAACTAATTGCACTCTGTAAATCTTGTTTTATCTCTTCCAGCTTTTCTTTGTAGGTAAAGCTATCAGTTTCTAGGAGCTTCATAGTACCTTCAATGTTCTTCTTGTCAGTTTTATTATGTACACTAGCTGATCCATAGTATTGCTTATATCTATGCCCGTTGCTATCCTTTATTATAAGAGCAGGACTATCTGTGCATGCTGCAAAAAGAGATCCACACATAACCATACTTGCACCTGCTACTAAAGCTTTAGTAATGTCGCCATTACAACTTACACCGCCATCTGCAATAATAGGAATATTTCTATCCTTAGCACATTCCAGCATACAGCTAAACATAGGATATGTAAACCCCGTTTTATCTTTTGTAGTACATGCATATCCCCCTCCTATGCCAACTTTTACTGCATCTGCCCCTGCATTATGCAAGTACTCAACACCTTGAAATGTAGCTATATTACCAGCTATAACTATTGCCTCAGGCAAATTATCCTTAATTATTTTAATTTGATTTGCGACCTTGGAGTGATGACCGTGCGCAACATCTATAGTAACAAAATCTACTCTAAGCTTATGGTTAGCTAAATTATTAATTAATGCTTTATCTTTAAATTGTATTCCTACGCTAATTGAAACATTATTAAAAAAAGCTTCATTTGCATCTCTTACAAAAGCAAAAATATCATGATCAAACCTATGCATAATGTAAAAATAATTTTTAGAATCTAACAGTTGACAAGTATCAAAATCAACACAACATTTCATATTAGCAGGCACTACCGGCAGATTAAATTTCTTACCACAGAACTCTCTAGTAGTATCTATATGTGATCGCGATATAATGTCGTTAAATTTCGGAATAAGGAATATATCCTTATAATGATAACTCGGCATTACTTAATTATAATTTATTTCTACCTTTTTTCCAGTTATTTCTATGCTTTGAAACCCAGTCAATAAGTGCTCGCTCAAAACCAACATCACTACCTGCTTTTTCAGACATATACCATTTGTTTCTTAAAATTTCTTCTCTTTCCGCGGTAAACTCTTTATATAAATCTAAGCCGCGAAAATCGACGTCAATAGATGACAAACCACTCACATAATTATTTATTCTAAACAAAAAAATATACTACACTAGTAACCTTCAAAAGGTTCCCACCAACCCACCCCTAGTGTAACTAAGTACAACTGCTCCTTCAGAATTTATTTATGTCTCTTGCAATAACTTTTCTTTTAAAGTATCAAAAATATTTTTACTTTCTTCTTGCGCTTGTTGCTTTAAATTTTCGATAATTGGTATCACTGTATTCTTTTTAAGCATCTTCAAGAAGTCATATTTAGCATCTATACCAATAGGTTTAAGATACAGATCGCAGATGTAAAAAAGAATAGAGAGCTCGTCTTCTGTTAAAGAATTTAGCGTATAGCTATAGATCATAGTTTAATATTATCAAATATATCTTCTGAAATATTAGTATCTCTTGCACCAATCTTATATGCACTAATTTCTGTCTCTTGAGGTGCAACCTGCACCTTGCTGCTGTCTAAATAACTATCAAGCCATCCAGAGATAGGATTAGTTTTCTCATTAAAAATCTTTTTGTAGCCTAAAGAACGTAAGCGATTATCACAAAGCCAGCGAGCATAACCACCAAGTACTTCAGCATTTAATCCTAGCAAAGAACCTTTTTTAAACAGATATTCAGCCCACTCCATTTCATTCTTTGCAGCTTGCTCATAAAACGCATAGATCTTATCTTCATTACGCTTAACCAGACCTGTAAAGCCTTCACGATCATCATCGCGTAAAATCTTAATCAAATTCTGCGTAATACTAAAATGCTGTGATTCATCACGCTGAATAAATTTAATTATCTTTGCATTGCCTTCCATTTTCCCACGATAACCAAAATAAAAGCTACAAGCAAATGAAACATAAAACACTAGACCTTCCATACAGTTAACAGATAAGATACTATCAAAAATCTTCTCTTTAATATCTTTCTTGTCTTCGGAGCCAAGAATTTTATCAAAATTATTTCTAATAACCTCCGCTCGATCAACAATTTCTTTATCTTCCATTACGCTGTCAAAAAATGCTGATGCATCCGGATGAACATTATTAAGGAGATAAGAATATGAATAGCTATGAATGCCCTCAAAATGCGCCCAAGTATTCATACAAATTTCTAATTCAGGATTAGATACATAATCTTTTAATGAATGTATAGAACGAGAGAGCATACTGTCGCCCAATGTCTGGAATTTTAAGTTATTATCGAAAACAAAACGCTCCTCACTTGTAAGCTCTTTATAATCATTACGATCTTTCTGTAGTGAAATTTCATGAGGCCACCAAAAGAACTCTTCTTGCTTTTTAAATAAATCAAAGAAAATAGGATACTTGAACTTATCATATCGTTGTAAGTTTAAATCTTCGCCAAGAAAGAGAGGTTGCTTTGTATAGTCAATCTTCTTTCTATTTAAAACAGTCTTCATAGTAACATTATATACTTATAACTTGCAAGCTCCACTAGCGCAGTCATTATCTATAGCTATCGATTGCTCTTTATCACCGTCATCAGTATTATTATAATAAAGGCTAATCAGTCCCATGCTATATGCATACATTAATTCTTTCATTACTTTACTATCTGGTAATATGTTGTTTGGGTAGTGACTATATGTATAATAAATGTTAGTTGAAATAGCCATGTCGATATATTTTTGAATTACAGAACTTACATTTATTATACCGGTATTATCTTTAAAATCGAAAGCGAGTTCGTAGTTATCCTCATATTTACCTATACCGGGTACGAGTACAGGAAGCTTCCCCATTTTAGATGTCTTATATGTTATAAGTGATCTTACCGGCTCAATACCGTTAGTTGAGCTCTGGATAACTGAGCTTGATTCGCAAGGCATACAACAAGAAAGAGTTGAATGTCTCATTCCATTTTGTTTTATACGCTCTCTTAACGCATCCCAGTCAAGAGCTAACTTACGTTTAACTATATTATCGACATTCTTTTTATAAGAATCTATCGGAAGAACACCTTTACTATATTTAGTGTTTGCGTATTTCTCACATTTTCCTTTCTCAACAGCCAACTGAACGCTTGATGAAATAAGATAGTATTGAAAGTATTCCATCCATTCATCAAGTGTAGATAAAGCTGCCTTGCTATTATATGAGAGTTTATTCTTAGCAAAAAATGCTGCTAAATTAGTGATACCAATACCAATGCTTCTTCTTTTTTTAGCAAAGTTTTCTGCAGCTTTATTAAAATATGTTTGTATGTCAATTATTTCATCTAAAAATCTTACTGTTAGATCACAAGTTTTTTCTAGATCTTTCCAATCTTTTATCTCCAGCATATTAATAGCCGATAAAATGCACATGCCAATTTCAGCATCAGGATCATGAAAATCCTTTAAAGGTATTGTCGGGTGAATAACTTCTGTACAAAGATTGCTCATAGTAACCTTGTCAAGCCAGGAGCTATGTTCATTGGCACTATCTACATTAAGAATATATATTCTGCCTGTTTCAACTCTTTCTTTTACAATTAAAGAAAATAGTTTTCGTGCAGATATCTTTTTCTTTTGTTTTATTTTTTTATCATTCTCACACTCTAGATAAACAGAATCAAACTTTGAAGTACCCCATGCTTCCATGAGCTGAGGTACAGTATGCGGACTGAACAAAGTTACATCTTCATTCTTTATTACCCTATCATAAAATAATTTTGAAAGACCGACAGTATAATCTAATTTTCTAACTCTATTATCATCTGTACCTGCATTATTCTTCAATACAACAACATCATCAATCTCATAATGCCACCATTGAATATTTGTTGTCGCTGAACCGCCTCTAAGCCCGTTCTGCTGCCATGCTTTAACGGAGGCTTCGTAAATCTTTAGAAAGGGTATAATACCTGTATGTACTACTTCACCATTGTTTACAGGTGAGCCTATGGCCCGTATCTTTGATATATCGATACCGATCCCACAACGGCTTGCAGTAGCAATTGAGATTGCTGTACCTGATGCAGTAATTGACTCCTTATTATCGTCAACACCAATCAAGCAACAACTCGCATATTGACGCGAGTTGGTGCGTATACCTGCCATGACCGGTGTAGGTAAATTAATTTTATGTCTCGATATTGCATTGTAAAAACGTCTTACATACTCTGAACGTGTCTCTTGTGGATAATTTATAAAAGAATAGCATGCAATAAGCATATAAGCAAATTGTGGTGTTTCATAAATGACATCTGTTACTCTATTTTTAATAAGATATTTGTCACACAGTTGCTTAATACCAGCATATGTAAAAATTAAATCACGATCGTGATCAATGTATTCACCAATTTTGTTTAATTCTTCTTCTGTATATTTTTCTAAAATAATAGGATCATAAATCTTATTCTTAATGCCGCTATTAATAACATCAATTAACCGCGGCGCATGGCGTCCACCCCATACATCTTTTCTGAGCTGGTAATTGAGTAGCCGACTAGCCACTAGTTGATAGTTAGGCTTTTGTATTGAAATTAAATTTGCCGCTGAATCAATAATGACTTGATGTATTTCACGCGTAGTAATATTTTCTTTAATATTTAATTTTGCATTAATTTCAATTTCGGAAAGACTGACATCACTAACACCATCAATAGCCCATCTAATAACTTTATTAATTTTTTCTATATTAAATTTTTCTTGTTTGCCATTTCTTTTTTTGACAAATATTTGTGTGCTCATTTTAGGGGTAAATTATTTAAAAAAATAATTAAAAAAGTATTTATGCATTACTTGCAGTAAAAGCTAAGAATTATTATACTTTTTTACAACAGCGTGAATAAAATTTTTAGTGCTTGTTCCGCACTTATTTTTATTACTCAAAACATAAATAACGGGATAACTTAATGCTTGAAATTTTGCTATATTTTTTGTATCTAAAAAGCTAGAATAAATTTCATCAATCGAAAATTTTTGTGAAGAAAAGGTATTTAAGCATTCACTATCGATAGGGTATATACCTTTTTGTAAGAAAGCAAAACAATTGTTACATGTTAAATTAAACTTTTGCAGTAAAGCTTTATACTCTGTAGGATTTATCTCCTCGTTATCTGTAAGCCCAAGCGCTTCAAGTGAGCTAATTAAAGATATAAATTCTGATTTAATAGGTATTCTTACACCACGAAAAAACTTTGGCATCATAGTTTCCTTAGGAATAAAATGAATTACATCTGTGGACTTATATTGTTGACTTACCGTAATCCGTTTTTGATCGTAAAGATTTTTTAATTGAAAACCGAGCATTATAACTGGGTAATCACTATCGCTTAAATATGAAAAGGAGTCGATTTCTAACGGCTCATTAACTAACTCTACATCAAGTAAATTCATATAAAGAATTATATGAACTGTTTTTCGTAGATCAACTAAACCTTTTTCAAGAATTCAGTAAGTAATATTACTACTATTGAAGTGATCGATGCAAGTATTGAAGTTGTTATAGCTGTTTTAAAGCTCCACTTGTGCGTATTCTCCGCTCTCTTTTTATCGAACTCTTGTTTAATTTGATACGATATGTTATTAAACTTTTCATTTACTACTTCGGCAATATTAATAAATTTTAATCTCATTTCTGTCTCGAGGTTATCAAGCTTATTATCTAAATTATCACTCAATGCTGTAATACGGCCATCGAGCTTTGTAACTTGGTTTGTTAAAGAAGGTGCACCGTTGCCTGTATAAACAGTTTGATAGATATGTTCCATATCTTTCTGTAACTTTGTAAAGTCAATTGTTGTAGGTTTTTTTGGCATATTATGAAATTTGAAATGAATACGACAATATACCACGAGGAAGTGAATAAACCTTACCTCTCGTTGTACCAGATTTATCTTTTACTACTATTGTCATTTTATCTTGTGTAACTACCGGTCCATTAACAATTTCAACGCTACCGAGGTTTATACTATAAGTCTTAACACCCTTAATGACATCAAAGACTTCTATCGTATTTTTACCTACTAGAACAGCAGAATAAAGCTTAGACATATTAAGTATTTATGTAGGATATTTAACATAATTAATAAATAATAGAAAATATATGGCCGATACAATTACGAAAATATTAATACGAAAGGGTACTGATGTACAACGAAGAACGGCAGACTCAACAGGAATTATTTTCAGTAGTGGTGAACCTGGCTGGTGTTTTGATACAAAAAGATTGTTTGTTGGTGACGGTGCTTCTTCTGGCGGGTTTCCTGTTGGTATGGCTAATCTCGGTTCTGTTCAAGTATTTTACGGAGGAGCAACTAACGGATTTACTAACGAAGCACTCAATGCTTTTAATGTCTATGGAGCTGTAGCGGGAGATATAATTTATGATAGAGATACCCGCTCAATATATTCCTTAACAAGTAGTAATAATTTTCCTCCTCTTACTTCTGATTTTGTAAAGTATGATGTATCTCCTCTCTTAAACGAAGATATGCTTCAGTATAATCTTTCTAGGGAAATACAAATAAAAAATGGTGGTGTTGGACCGTCACAAATTAGCTTTGGGGTTGTTGACGGGGTTACTTTAGTAAAGACTGCAGTAGTTGATCCAATCTCTGTAAGAGATGGTGGAATTACAAATGCAAAGATAGCTACAATGTATCCTAACACTGTTAAGGCCAATAGCTCAACAACTGCTGCATCACCAGTAGATGTAAGAGTATTTCCAAGACAAGTAGTGGGAAGAACAGCATCATCAAACTTAACAGCATTTTCGTTTGATACAATTCTAGCTGAATCCTCGTTTAACGGGTCAAACGGTGTTATTGTTGATAAAACTGGTATAACGGTTAATGTTAGGCTTGATACATCAAAAATTACTATAGGATCAGCTGCAATCAACCTTAGGGTTCCTACTGTTGTTAATTCGACCTTAAGCGCATCTGGTAATATAACTTGCGCACAAGATATTATTGCCTATGCTTCTCTTTCCGATAAAAGATTAAAAAATGATTTAGTAAAAATAGAGAATTCGCTCACAACAGTTAATGCATTAAATGGTTACGAATTTACATTTAATAATGATGCTCCAGAGCATTTAGCTAATAAAAAATCTTACGGATTAATTGCGCAAGAAGTTGAAGGTGTACTACCTCATGCTGTAGATCAAAGACCAAATGGGTTTAAGGGAGTGGATTATGAGAAGGTAATTCCTCTTCTTGTTGAATGTATTAAAGAATTAAAAACTGAAATTGATAATTTAAAATGCAATTTGACAAGCAAATAAAAAAAATCTTAGAAGATTTTAATGTTTATCCGCAAGCACAAACAGCTGCTAGTATGGGACCTGACGCAGGAATGACATCTGGAGATCAACAAAATACATTCCCAAGCAAAATGACCTCTTTAAAAGTCCAGCTACCTAAGAAAAAAAAATCTAAGCTGAAAAAAAGAGTTTAGCTAAATTATTAGCTCTACCCTTAACTTGCCCCGCCCACTTGCTGTTTAAGATTTCTTCTCCAGCTTTTTTATAATTACCGTCAACAATATGTTGCTTTGTAATATTAAACTTACTTAACCGACTATACCCTAAATTAAAAGACATATCTAGGACAGCTAGCTTTACATTGCGCGGCAATCCATCAAACTGTGGGAGAAATTTCTTTGCATCACTATAAGCTGTCTTAACGTTAATCTGAAATAATGTTTTAATTTGATCATCAGTTAAGTCTTGCTGACCATTTATGACTTTATTATAATCTGCACCAATACTTTTAATTATAGCCGGTGCATCTGGTCTCGTTAAATTAAATCCAATACCAATTGTTTTCTTACCTACTGAATCAAGATAGACATGGTTCTTATGACCCTCGTGCTTTCTTATTAAATTAAGCACGTCATCAAAAGTAATACGCGTATCTGCTACATTCTGAACAATAGCAGAGGAAGGTGGAGGCGGGACATCAGAAACCGCTTCTAATAGCTTCTTTACAAGGTTGTTAAATCGCACCTAATTATTTAATTAAGTACAGCAACCTTTACTATTTTAGGATAGCTATTGGCAAAATGCTCAGCATCAGCTTTGTTAACAAAGAAGACATCAATTACAGGCATTGTACCATGTGAAGCAACTTTATCTTTTACAGCTGTACCAGTATCTACAGCTCGAACCAATCCAACATTAGGTATAATAACTTCTTTCTCATATGGTATAATACGCGGGTCAACAGCAATCGAATCACCTTGCTTAAGCGTATAGCCTGTAGAACTTCTAAGCTTCCTACTATCAGCATCTGTTGAGCCACCTCGAGCCCAGTATACAGTTAGTCTTGCTGTTAACACCTTACAGTCACTACTTGTAGTAGGTATAAGAGTATTACAAAACATAATACCTTCTTTTTTAACCTGAATAGACTTAGCTATCTTAGCTTCTTCCTTTGGTGCCAGATTATTAAGCTGTTGCTTAACATCCTTTACGGTTAATTGACGTGTCTTACAGAACATCGTCATGCTTGCTGGAGTTGTAGTGAGCAATATACCTATTACTATAGCTATTGTGGTTTGTGTTTTTTTCATAAAAGATTAGTTTGCCGAGAACGGCTGAGGCCTAAATAGGCTAAATAAATGTTTAATTATTTATTAATACTACCGGATTCCCATGGGAAGTCAAGCCATATATTGTCGTCAAAATTTTTAATATAATAATCCGGCTTGAATGAAGTAGAGCTCTTTGTATATAAGGTAGCAAATTTATAATCTTTAAATGCATACATATCAAGATGTTTCTTCACAGCATGTAGAGTATTACCTTTATCAGAAAGATCATCTATAACAACTACCTTCTTTTCTCTGTAATTTTCATTAAAAATTAAGTCAGGTACTTGCTTCTTTATTAAGCTGCCTGCTGTACCGTCTTTATAGCTTTGTAAGCAAAAGTTATACAAACTACAATCTAAATAGTATGAGATTATTGTACCGGGTACCAGTCCACCTCTTCCAATGGCTATAATTACATCACAAGCACGAATCATATCTGCAAGATATTTGCAGTCTTTATCTATAGTATTCCAACCTATATACATGTTCGACATGTAATGATTATAAACTATTTGAAATTATTTTCCAGCTATACGAGAGATGTCTTGAATAATATTATTGAAGTTTAAGAGAATATAATTGTAATCTTCCTTGAGCCCTCTTTGAGCTCGTTTTGTCATATTGTTTAATTCAAGCGCTACACGCTTACGAAGTGTATCTGTAGTTTCTTCCTGCTCTTCTCTACTAGCAGGGTACTCCATTACCTTGTATGAATAACCAGCATTCTTGGTAGTGGTATGATTAATACCTTGATCGTAGTTTTCATATATAGCTTTTATATCCTTCTTCACCTAAGTACTTATATGGGCGAGGATGAAATAAAGAAAAGAAAGAAGCTTGCCGAGAAGATTTTAAAGAACATATATTACTATAAACTCTGTGAAGGATGTGAATCGGTTATCCTTATTGATTCAATCTTCTGTCCGGTGTGTGATGGTTATCGCTTTAATAAAAATCTTGAACATATTGAAAAAGCTGTACACGAGCTAGCCAATAAGAAGCAATCGAGTGTTTTACCTGCAGATTATTTTGATGAATATTTTGGTAAGTAGTCGTTAAGATATTTTGACAAAAATATAACCTGCTTCATTATCTCTTCCTTCTTTGCAGTACCTTTTGTCTTCTTTGCCTGGGCGTATAGGTCCAGAATCTGGTCAGCAGTAACTTTTTTGCCGTCAGCTTTCACCATATATATATTTAATAAATTTTAATCTAGTTGAATTATTTTTCTACTCGAATAAACATATACATGTCAAACATTAATCCCCTCACCCTACAAGAACACGTTGCAACCTTCACTGCCGAATACGATAAGTTTTCTGGTGGTAATAATGCCGCAGGCACCCGCGCCCGCAAGGCCCTCCAGGAAGTGATTAAGTTCTCTCGTGATGCTCGCAAGGGTATCTCTGAAGAGAAGAACACCCGCAAGGCTTCTAAGAAATAATTATTTCTTTAAAGTAAGTTGTCTCTTACGTTCGCCCTTATGAACAGAGGCGATAGTACGGACAACCTCTGTAGCTCGTTCAAAGTTATCGGCCATCTTATAAATGGCTTCTAGGATATCGTATGCAATGCCCCGGGCACGGAGATCAGAATTAATCTTCATGAAAGGCACGGTATGTGCTTTTTGTTCTTCTGCTTCCGGTGTTGTAGCAAGAGCTGTCATCGGACGAGCGGGTACAACCGGGGTAGAAGTATTGGTAGGAGGCACCGCAGGAAGACCTGGTGTGGCATAAGCCTCAAAGATTAATTTACAATCACGATTCATTGTTTTGTTTTTCTAGAAGAAGACGGCTGTAATGCTTGAACACATGATTATAATATTGACTATCTGTTTGTTTGCTTACATTGGCCAGGATAGCTTCACATTCTTTAAGCTTTAGTTTATTAACCTTCTTCTTATACTTCCTGGGCATATTAGTATTTATTATAATCAATACAGTAGTATTTGATATTAAGGGTATTATAATAAAGATAGTGATTACCCAGCCATTAACAGCTGCTCCTAACTATGATCCCGAAAAGGTTATAGAAGATAGAGCTTCTGCCTCTTATATTGCCGAATATTCAGCTCCCAAGATAACTCTGGTAGATACCAAGCAGTTTAAACTAGATAAAGACAACAATTTAAACAACAAGATTAAAGCGAGACTTGGGGATCTCCAAAGAGAATATAAAGACTTAGAAGATCTATATAACTTCAATCTATTAGTAGATGAGTACCAGCATAGCTTTATTCCGGTGGCAGGGCATGTATACTATCTTTACAATCATGATGGTCACAAGTTCCTCAGTTTAATTGAACCAGATAGCTTCCTGTTATGTAAGGACAGCTTTGTATTATCTACCCGCTACAATGGACAAGGCTTTTTCGAAAGGGAGGGCGGGGGTACCCATAATGAGCGCAGCGAATCCGGCGCGGCCCAGAGTTGAGTTTTTACCAGTGATGAATCGCGTTGGCTATAATAAAGCCGCAAGTAATAAAGTTAACCAGAACAATAAGAGTTCTAATTAATAAGCTGATATTAGCATCTCGTACCTTTAGATTGGGCACATCAGGCTTGCAATCATCTGTTAAGCCTACTCGATGATCTACCGCTCTAGACCAGATTAACCAAAGCTTGTGTAACAAAGTTAACTACGCTTCTTACCGGCATCCGAACGCTGTGAACGGAATGAAGGTTTATGCCGGGTACCCAGAGGTTTAATAGGACGTATGGTGTGTTCCCGGAACATACGAGCCAATGCTTTGTTACCAGAGTTTGTAGAGTGTCTAACTATTCTTGCCATATAAATATATTATAGGTTAGTTCTTACCAAGGCAACAGTAAATTACTTCTGGTCTAACCACACAAGGAATACCAAAGGTATCGTAATGGGTGCCACGATACATCAAAGCGGGATCGGCTCTTAGATAAGATAACTCTAATTCTGCCATGGTAAGAAAGGCTATATAGTCATTGGCCATCTCCAGAGTAGTCTTCTTCTTAGGAGGTTCACCAAGAGCTGTAATGATATCGTTTAATGTATTAGTTACTGGTTTATTAGATTGTTTAAAAAAGCTGTAATATAACTTAATAATACTGTTGAGCACAATAAATACTTTAATGCCTAATGTACCCAATATCAATGATTTGAACAGAAGAAGAGTTACTACAATGAACTCATTTACAAGACCTCAAGCGGTATTATCTAGACAAAATGCTAATGCAGTTGTTGCAACAGAGATACAGCAAGATTATAAAGCAACGGTTAGACAGACTTATCCAAATGCAGTATTGGCCGAAAATTGGGGTGCAAGGTGTACAGGATTTATACGAACAACATTTAACTATGAACCATATAATGTTGTGACAGCAGCCTCTATATGTTCAGATGATAAAAATGCTCCTATATTTCCTAACAATAGCTTTGGACAGTATCCGGTATCTCTTCAATCGTTCCTGGGACCTTTCTTTGCGGGTGGTATTGGTGGTTATCCTTTCCCCGGTATTGTCGGTACCTTTGCATGGGCATCACACGTTACAGATACCGGTGCATTGTTTATCTATTCACAACCCCACATTGGCATAACAAAGGCCGGTGAAGTTGGATTCATGGTTAGACAAGGTCAATCCTCAAGATCGGCTACATGTGGTGCCGTAAACGCAGCACAAAATAGAATCATTGGACCTTTGAGCGCCACACCTCCTACATTTCCAAGTGCCGAATTTACAGTTAACGATTACCAACAGTACACATTGACTAACATTCTTTATTCAAATACAACTACCAGAAATGCATTGACAGCCAATCGTGCGGCTAATAATGATGTTAACAATCCAACCAATGCAGGCTTTGGTACACGTATGAAGATAGCCACCGATGCTATAAGAGATGCAGCAAGTTCAGTATTAACAACAACGATTATACCTGCAGCATACAGTGCATTACAAGGTGCAACCGGGGGCGCATTTAATAGTGATCTATTCTTTGCATCAGGAACCTTTATCAATGTAGACGATGGAAGTGCCGCGTATATTGATTCAACAAGCTTTAAGAAGTATGACCCCAATACACAGACGTTTACCGATTACACGTCTCAGTTTAACAGCGGATTGAGCTAATAAAAAAACCCCTAATAAGCGCTATAAAAAAATTTTGCAAAAAAAATTTATAAAATTTTTGGCATGCACCTATATAGAATTCAAAGTTTTTTTTCTGTATATATAAATTCCCGTACTGGGGGTTATATCCCCGTGGGGGGTTCTAGAACCACGGTGGTTTTAAAACACTACTGTGGTTTCAGATACCATGGTCTAGAATTAAAGACAACCTCTTGATCAACATCTCCATACCATTTATGTTCACCTTCCACATAACGTTCGATCTGTTTCTTTCTACTTAAGAAGTACTCCATAGCACTTAACGTCTTAACCATTGTATCATTCTTCACCTCTGTACTATCATTCATACTATACCTCCTATTGTATGGGCTATCTATCTACTGTCAATGCATCTGGGCGTACTAGGATTTGAACCTAGGACCAAGGCATTATGAGTGCCCTGCTCTAACCGCTGAGCTATACGCCCAATAGGTTAGCTAGGCAATGCCTCGTATCGCTTTAATGCCTCATCAATACTACAACAAGTCCAAGCCGTAATGCCCCATAACGAAGAGCCTGGATAGGTCTCTGCAGGCTCAATGTTCATACCGCCCATCACATATCCATTATGGCGTCCGATCTTAACTACCTCATAATTGTTTAGGCTACTACCCTCTCTTGTCTGTTGGAAGATAGCCTTCTTACCTTCCCTCTTCAATTGGTTGTAGGTGAAGCCCTTCTTCTTAAAGGACGTGGGGATTGTTTTATATTCTTTAGTCTCTATATTCATCATACCTCCTATTGTATGGGCTAGTTACGACCTTGGCAAGTATCCATTATGGGTTGATACACCTCACAAGGCACGAAGTGTAGCTCAATAATGTTACTATGCTTAATCTTGTATGCACCCAGATAGTGCTTGTAGCCTCCAAGCATCTGGATCCATTTGGTTAGTTCGTCTAGCTTCAAGCAATCTCCTCCACAGGATGACGTGCATCACTAAACACCGCACCCTCGGATACATATGACTGCAACAGATGCTCTACCAACTCACGCAAGGTACCTGACTCATATTGACCCTCGGCTTGTTCGGCCAAGGTAGCATCGATAGCAATGAACCTCTTATTGTTCTTCTTTACAATGCTTACACGATCCTCACTCACACGATACACATGGAAGGGGTTCTTATCATCCTTACAATACTTGTTCTTATACTTCTTAACCAAGTTAGAAGCCTTCTCATCAAGAGCAGTACGAGCATAGCCTTTGTTCTTAACCTTCTCCACTTTAAGACCAAACTCCTCAGCCCTCTTCTTGAAGTGCTTATTATGATACTGATTGCTATTACAGTCAACGATCTCTTCTACATTATTCTTATAATGAACCATCTCGTGGATGACCGTCTCACAGATCTCTTCTACCGATCGTTTCAAGGTATCGGCAGTAATATTAATCTCGGGGAGAGTCTTCTTACCATCTTTCCAGCGTCCCTGCCAATACCATCCGTAGTACGATTGTCGTCCACGGTTAGGGATAAGCGTGAACACAGGCGTATCCAAATTTGTATCGAGCTCTTTATTAAAGAACTCAAAAGCTTCTACTAGTTTATCGGTTACCGTACCTGTAATATTATTAGACATAGTCGTTAACCCTCTCGAC
>Ga0114968_10001712_pt1 | contig 16861 bp, 22 predicted proteins | sample M_130807_EF_Meta_FD_87020 | JGI IMG/M metagenome (GOLD analysis project Ga0114968, IMG submission 87020) | Freshwater microbial communities from Lake Montjoie, Canada to study carbon cycling - M_130807_EF_MetaG | ecosystem: Environmental > Aquatic > Freshwater > Lake | place: Lake Montjoie...
CGAAACTCTCTTACGATCCGGCGTCCCGGCAATGGCTCACGGTGGCCGCCGGCGGGAATGTGAAGACACGACGCCGCCGGCGATCGGTGGACGAGCCGTCGCTCCTCGACACGCCGGAGGATCGCAACCGGCGCGACGAGCGACGTAAGCTCGACCGGCAACGCGAGGAGCGGGACAAGCGGAAGGCCGCCCGGGCATCCGACAAGGTGGAGCATGTCGACCAGCTTCTCGCGATCGCCCGTGAGCTTGTCGAGCGGGTCCACGGAGCCAGGACGTCGAGGACGTTCGGGAGCCAGGTTGTCGGCATCGTCCGCGAGCGGTCGACGCGAAAGTCGAACCGACTCACGCCGGCGGAGGACGCGATCGTCGTGAGGGCTCTGGACGAGCTCGAGCAACGGTACGGCGACGAGCGGCCGGGGGCGGACCTGGCCGCCGCTACATCGCGACAAACCACCCCGCCCCCGGTCATCGTTCGCGGTCGGAAAGTGAAACACGCCGGCAAGCTCCTGGCGGACGTCCTCGAGCGGTCGCTCCCCGACGACGCGATCATCTCCGCCGGCGCTCTCGACCTGGTCCGCAGGATTCACGCCGGGACGCTCGACCGGCTTGTCCTCCATGTCGAGGAGCTCGACGGGGGCGAGACGTCGAGAGTCCCGGAAGCCGATCGACGCGTCCGGGCGAGCGTGATCGGGACATGGGAGACACGGCTCCCGCCGGAAGCCGATGTCCTGGTCCTCGACGGTACGGTCGACGCGGCCGCGTTCGCGAAGCGGCTCGGCCGGGATGTCGACGAGCTCGCCCCGCCGGCGAGGATCCGCCGGCAGTCCCTCGCGGTCCAGCTACCGCAAGACATCACGGCGGAGACGTCGCCGGCGAAGGTAGCCGCCGCCCTCGAGCAAGCGGTCCGGGCGCTCCCGGACTCGCGACGGCTCGGCGTGATTCTCTTGAAGTCCCATCGTGATCGTCTGTTTCCGCGGGACCGCAACGGGAACGACATCCGGACCGCATGGTCGAGGGAGTGTGTCCCCGACGACGTCCTCGCCAGGATCGCCAGGGACGAGAATGGGCGGCTCCTGGTCGAGCATTACGCCGGCGGTCGCGACCGGGCATCAAACCGTTGGATCGAGCAAGCCGACGGGCTCATCCTTCTCGGGACGCGCCGCCCGCCGTCGGTGTCGGTCGTCCAGGAGCTCGCCCGCCGGCGGGAGGACGCCGCGATCGTCGCCGGGTCGGCATGGGGCGCCGTGGCATGGGAAGCCAAGACGAGAGACGGGACCGTCGTCCGATGTCGGGGGCGGGGCTACATCGACGCGACATGGGCCGCCGCCGCCCGGGCCGTGACGCTCGCGGGGCTCATCCAAGCCCTAGAGCGGGCTAGGACAGTCCTCCCGACTGCCGACGAGCCAGGGGGCCGCCCTGGCGGTATCCCGGTCCTGGTCGTCTCCTCGGAGCCCGGGCTCGGGCTCCCGGTCGTGTCGGAGCTCCCGGCTGCCGTGTCGAGGGGGGCGCGACGGGTGGTGGAGACCGTCCGGAAGCTCCTCGACGAGCCGGATCGAAGGACGAACCTCGCCCCACGGCGAGAAGATGGGCAAGAGACTGGCGGTCGCCCTATAGCGTCGATGATAGAAGCGCGGGGCCGGACGACTCATTTCGAGTGGCAAGATGGGCAATCTCCGCGACCATCCGGAACCGGGTCCGCTTGTGCCAAAAACGCTATAGAGACCGTCCTATCTTCTATAGAAGAAATGGCACAAGCGCACGAGCCACCGGACGCCGGTCCCGGGACGGAGCCGGGGTCGCCCGACATCGGCGCTCTCACGGTCACGGCTAGGCGTGTCCTCGACGTTGTCGTCGGGATAGCGGGCAGCATGAGAACCGCCCGCCGTTGGATCGCGGAAGCTCTGGCCGCCGGGCTCGTGACGTCGACCGGCCGGACATCCGCGACCCGCTACGGGCTCCCGCCGCCCTGCGAGATCCCGGACGCCCTGGTCGTCGAGCCGGAGCCGATCGTCGTCGAGGAGCCCGTCGAGGTTTGGACGGAGCCAGCGGGCCGCAACCGGTGGCCGTCGCTCGACGCGTCGCCGCTCGTCGGGATCCTGGCTGGCGGACCAGCGATGTCGAGGGGAGCCACCGGGCCGCCGGCTCTGCTACCAACGGGACCAGCGGCAGCGTAGGCGGACCCCTCGCGATCATGCGGGGGCAAAGCGTGACGACGCGACATCGGAAGCCAGGACAACGAAGCGACTTGTGATCGGACCGACGGAACCTTCGGGGTGAAGGTGGCGCTCGAGCTCGTCGAGACCTAGGGTCTGACGTCGAAACATGGTCGAAGCGAGCACGAAGACGGACGCGGCGAGCACGTTTGAACCAATGTTTGCCAGTGTCGGACAAAACGCGGAGCCACTGGAAAACAAGTACGAAACGCACTCGACGCGCAGAAAAGACTAGAAAACAAGTGGTTTGGATGCCCTGCCACTTTGGCTGTAGCGTTTTGCAGCGGCGAAATCAAAAGGTACTTCCCAGCCTTGGCACGCCCCCTGCCCCGGCTTCGAACTCCCCCTATGCGTCGACTCTCCCCTCCCCGAAACCCAAAAAACCCTAGAAAACAAGCCGTTTTCGCGAGTCTTTCGCGATGGTCTCGCGAGCGCTTTCGACCGTTTTCGACACCTGGCAGACGGTCGTGAACGCGTTCCGACCGTTGGCGAGCCCCTACATTGAACGGTATCGGCGGAGCCGTCGCTCCGCGTTCGACTTCGGAGTCTCACGGTATGGATGCGACAACGTTCCTCGACCCTGCGACAACCGCTCGACGACTCGGCATCGCAAAACGGACGCTCGAGCAGTGGACCGCCCGCGGCGAGGGGCCGGCGAGCGTGAAGACCTCCCCATACCGCGGCGCGCGACGTTGGTATCCGGTCGCCGCGGTCGACTTGTGGCTCGCGCAGCACCGACACCAAACGTCGTCGACTCGCGACAGGTGAACGACTGTACATCGGTGTCTGCTACAATGGCGGTAGACCCGTGAGACAGTCCGCAACGGGCGGACGCCGCGGGACATCGCCAGGAGACTACCCCGATGTCGGTTGAGACTACCGCTTTCACGCGATCCCAAGCCGCTCAGTACGTCAATCTCAAGCCCTCGACGCTCGCGCTCTACGCGACCGAAGACCGCGGCCCCGCGTTCATCAAACTTTCGGCCGCTCGATCCGGTCGAGTCCGGTATTTGAAGCCGGACCTCGACGCGTGGCTCGCGGCCGGCGCTCCCACGAACAGACGCGGAGCCAGGCCGCCGCAATCTCCGGCCGGCAGCTTCTCGCGGCCAACCGGCTCGTCGGTCCGCGGGTCTGACGGCAAGTTCACGGCCAGGAGACATCCGGGGCAGTAGCCCACAAATGCGGCGACCCCGGTGAGGGCTCAATCTCACCGGGGCCGCGACGAAGGCCATAAGGGGGGCCAACGCAATGCAGACGACATCCTACGCGGCTCCGGCCGCCAGTCCATACCAGGATCCCGAAGCGGTCGCCCTCGGGCGGCTCGCCGCCAGGATCCGCAGACATCACGACGCCAGGACACCGGAGGAAGCCGAAGCCGTGACGTCCGCGGCGCTCGCCCGATGGCGACTCCGCGACCGAATCTCGCTCCAGCTATGCACCGGATCGGGGGCCGCATGATCGAGGCCGACATCGACGCGTATCTCCTCCGCAAGATCGACGCGTACCTCCTCCGCCAGGCGGACGCGTATCTCCGGGTCGTCGCGCCGACAGAATGCCCGCAGTGGTCCGCGTGTCTCGTCGTCGGTTATGACGAGCTCGAGATCGACGCGGCGGTCGACGGCGAAGACTCCCGCGGCTTGTCGGCTCACGGTATGGATCGGTTCGCGGCGTGGCTCCGCCAGGACAACACGCTTGTCGGTCGACCCGTCTTCGCGCTCGCGACCGGACGAGTCCCGCCGACGCTAGAGGGGCTCGTCGAGCTCCGCCGGACCAGCCTCCACGAGCTCGCTCACGCGGTGCTCGACCGCCAGGCGGACCGCGATTTCAACTTCGAGCCGCCGGTCTACCGCCCCTGGCTCCACGAGCGAGTACGCGCAGCTCGTCCGACGTTTGGCTCCAAGAGGGGTCACGGGCCGGACTGGTGGCGGGTGTTTATGACTCTCGTGGCCCGCGGCGAGACGATCGCGTCGCGGCTCATGCCGATCGAGACCGTCGAGCCGTGGGTCTCAATGTACGGCTACTCCGCCGCCGGCAACGCTCGCCAGTGGGTCGACGCTGCGAAGAGCGACCCCGACTACCTCGACCTTCCGCTCGTGGAGCTACCGGCGCGCAATACGCCGGCGTTCGACGAGCTCCTCGCCCGTGTCCCTCACGCCATACCGGACACTCCGTCCGGCGTGGCCGCAACCTTAGGAGCATGACATGCCCGCAGTCCTCGACATCCGATCCGTACTTCAGCAGCACCGGCAAGCGAAAGCCGGCGACGTTCAAGAGCTCGCCCGCCGGCTCGGCAAGGGCGAGACGGTCGACCCCGAAGAGGTTATCCGCGCGACAACGTCGGCGGGAATCGACGACGACACCTTCCTCGGGTTCGTCGACATGGTCCGCCGGCGAGAAGAGCTCCGGCAGACGGCCGCCGGGATGAAAGCCCACGAGCAGGAGCTCGCCGGCGTCCGGGCAACTATGGCGAAACACCGCGTAACGCTCGACGAAGCCCAAGCGAGATACCGCGCGGCGATTGAACCGCTGGCCCGCCAGGAGGAGGACGCGCAAGCTCGCACGATACAAGCTCAAGCGGCTCGCTCCGCGTTGACGTCCCCGGCGAATACGCCGGAGTTTCTCATCGTCGCGATTGAGTCCGCCCGATCGGCTCTCCTCAAAGCATCGACCGCCGTAGCCGAGAAGACTCGCGTGATGGAGAAGGAACAGAAGCGGTCGGACGAAGCCCGCCAGGAGCTCGACAAGCACTGGGGCGGCGCCGAAAGAGCTCTCGACGCGTTCGAGAACGCAAACGCCCGACGCGACTATCCGGCGGAATGGTCTCGACTTTGTGAACAGGCAAAGTACGGAGCTCATCGAGCCGGCGTCGCCGGCGAGGAGCTCGTCGAGCTCGTCACCGCTCGTGATGCGGCGGAAAAGGTTTTCAACGAAGCCGAGAAGACCGCGTTCGACTACTAGGAAACTCCCGGCGGCTTACACCCTCCGGACCGCCGCCGCGAGTGTTTTCATCCTCCACTCGCGGCGGGCGGAGCCGGATAAACCTTTGGAGCTCACGACATGCGACACACTCCACACTCGACCGGTACGGGGCAACTCGTGGAAGCGATCCTCGCGACGGCCGCCGCCGTTGGTGATCGTCAGCGGGCCGCCCAGGTGATCGAGCCGCTACTCCAAGAGCTCCGCCACAAGCTCCGGACGTCGTCCCTCCCCGGCCCCGGTTTCATCACGACCTACGCCCCGCCGCCGGTCGGCAACGGAGAGACGGTCGCGTCGACGCTCCATCGGTTTTCGTTCGGGCTCAATGCGGTCGCCCTGGCTCGCGCGCAAAACGTTGGAGCAACCGTCGACCAGACGATCGCCGGGACGGTCGACGATGTCCGTCGGGCGGCGCTCTCGCGGTGTCGAAGTTGAGCGACGAACTACGCGAGCTCTACCGGCTCTCGCGACCGGTCCGCGACGCCACCGGGAGGACCGTCCTCGAGCCGATCACCGGTACGCTCTTCGACACCTGGCGAGCGGCAAACATGGCCGCCCGGGCATCATCAAAAGCCTACGCGCCGGTCGTGACGGAATCGATCCTGGTCGACGCTCGAGGGCGGGTCGTGTTCCCGCCGCCGGCGACCGTGAAACGATGTCGGACGCGGTGGCATGTCGCGCCCGTCCTCCGGTTTCAAAAGCCGACCGCCGGGGACAAGCCGACCGGCTCCGGGAGCCGCCGCCGGCGACGCCCTGGCAACGGCAAGCCGTGACGCTCGCGACGGTCGCGGAGACGCGTTCGAAAGTCGCGTTCGTGACATCGTCCGGATCGTGTCACAAGTCGCCGCCGATGTCGCGCCGATAGCTCACCTTGTCGGGCTCGTCGCGGTAGCGTTGCAATGTTGCAACGGTCGGCCGCGGCGGCTCCCGGCGGGGGACGTTGCAATCTTGCAACGGTCCTCCCGAAGTCCTCGGAGGGGAGGGTCGGAGTATGGCTTTCGTGGTCGGAGTCGTCAGTCGAAAAGGTGGACAGGGGAAGTCGACACTCTCCGTAAGTCTCGCCGCCGTATCGGTTTCCGCGAAGAAGTCGAAAACGTTGCAATCTTGCAACGCTACGATTCTCGTCGATGCCGACTCCCAGGGGTCCGCGTCCCGATGGGGGCTCAGTCCGGAAACGTTCGCGAGTCTGGGAGCGGTCTCGACGGTCGCCGCTTTGGAGTTTCCGACACGCTCTTCGGGCGGCGCAGTGACGCGAGACGAGCTCCTCGAGCGCGCTCTCCCGAAGTGTCTGTTTCCGGTGTCCGGTGTCGACGGTTTGTCGATCGTCCCGTCGTGTCCGTCAGTCCATCCGGAGAACGCGAAAGAGATCGTCCTCTCGTCGCTCCCGGCGGACATCGTGGTCGTCGATACCGGGGCCGACACTTCGACCAACCTGGTCCGGTCTGTGATCCAACAGGCCGACTACCTTGTCGTGCCGACAGTGTGCGAATTGTGGGGGGTCGACGCGCTCGACATGGTCTTCGAGGAAGTCCGGTCGTGTGGTCGCTCCGACCTGTTCGCCGGCGGCTTGTCGGTCGTCATATCGAAGCGCGAGCGGAACAAAGTTCACGACGTCCTCGAAGAGAAGATCCGCGAGGGTCTCGGGAGCGTAGTCTCGTCTGTCGTTGTGCCGAAGTCTGCGACCATTTCCCATGTCGCCGGCGGACCGCAGTATCTCACCGCTCGACACGCTCTCCGGACGCTGGTGTCCGACTTGTGGGCCGAGATCATTTCCAACACAAACACGAAGAGGGTAGCCGCATGAATCACCCCGCTCTGTCTTTCGGCGGACTTCGGTCGACGCCGAAGCTCGAGAAGCCCACCCTCCCGGTCGACTTACGGTCGATCCCGCTCGAGCTCGTCTCGCCCAGTCCAAATAACCCGCGACGCTCTATGGACGACGCGAAGACCGACGAGCTCGCCGCGTCGATCCGGGACCGTGGCCTCCAGCAACCGATACGGGTCCGGAAAGATCCGGCGGACTCGTCGCGGTTCCTCATCGTCAGCGGACACCGACGGTTCGCCGCTCACCAACGGAACGAAGCCGCCGACATCTTGGCGATCGTCGTCCCCGACCGCTACGAAGAGCAGGACGCCGACATCGACTCGATCGTCGAAAACCTCCAGCGAGAGGACGTCTCCGCGATCGACCACGGCTTCGCGTTTTCTCGTCTCCTCGACTTGTGGAAGTGCTCGCAAGCGGAGCTCGGTCGCCGGCTCGCGGTCTCTTCGACATATGTCTCCCGGATGCTGGCGGTCCTCGAGCTCCCCGACGCGGTCAAAGACGACATCGTCGCCGGTCGAATCAACTACCTCGAGGCTTTGAAGAAGCGAGACTCCGTCGACGCGAAAGCGACATCCGCAAAGCCGAAGCCGACCAGAAAGAGAAAGTCGGCTCCGGCTCCTCGCGGGACGATCCCGACTCCGTTCGGGACTGTGAAGCTCAAACGCGGCGCGAAGCTCGACGAGCTCGTCGGCTATCTGCGGACGCTCGTCGACCAGGACAAGCGGGACGCGGCATGATCGACCCAGACGACGCGCCGGAGGGATGGAAGCTCGAGCACCTGGTCCGCGTGACGCTCGCGGATGGGAGCTCAATCGTCGTCGAGCGGGACGACGGCAAGCCGCTAGCAGACATCGACGAGCTCGTCTCATTACTCCGGGCCGCCCTCGGGACCGCTCAACGTCGCGAGCGAGTCCGACAACGTCGCCGCGAAATCCGCCGCCGGCAATCGGGCCAGGACGGCGCCGCAGCGTAGGGCGCGAGTCGTCCCGTTTTCGAATCGGGTGAAAAACCACGAGCCGTAGGTGAAACACCGACGGACGTCGCGGGGGGGCGAGGGGGGCCGTTCGTCCCTCTCGCTCGTGGGCGCGACCCTGGACGATCGCGGGCGAAGCAACGCTCGACCCGCCCGCCGGCGGACGATGTCTTCGCCCTCCGCCAGGCCGCCGGCGAGCTCGTCCGCCGCCCCCGGCTCCGCCGCGGCCCCGGGAGCCCCTAGAGCGGTTTTCCCGGTTTCGCCCAGTGATTCCCGGGTTTCGTGCAGGGTCGCCCGTCCCGATTCACGCCCCGGGCCGCCGAAAGCCGAGATAGCGTAGCAGTGGGCTTGACCGCTACGCGTTCGCCGGTACGCTTCGGGGGGGATCGACCCAACTGAACGAAAGGACACAGACCAAGCATGGACGCGAGGACGAGCACTACACCGACCAACGGCGAGCACAAAGACGCGATCTACGCGGCGGTAGAGCGGGCGAGGACAGCGGACGTCGCAACGGGAGGACCGGACCTCCTCGAGGAGCATGTTGAGCAATGTATCTCGAGATGTTCCGTCGGCCGGGCTCCGAAGCGAAGACGAACTACCGGAATCCTGGCGGTCATGGCTCTCGACGTTCGGGAGCTATGCGACCGGCTCAACCGGCCGCGAGGGGAGACGGTCTTCGACATGGCCCGCAACATGGCCGACCTCGAGGAGCTCGTCGAGCGGCTTGAGCTCTTGTCGGAAAAGGCGTGGAGCATCGACCACGATGTCGACGCGACGTCGGCTCCCGCGCGGAGGGCCGACTCGTGAACGACATCGACACTCAATCGCTCGAAGCCCTCGCCGCCGCCGGCGGTTTGTTCGTGCGGCTGGCAGTCAGCGACAAACGGCCGATCGGCTCCCGGTGGCAGACACGCGGGACGTCGTCGGTCGATGAAGTCCGGCAGTGGGTCCGCGGCTACCGCGCCAACGTCGGGCTACTCCTCGGGCCGGACTCCGGGCTCGTCGATGTCGAGACTGACGACGAGTCCGCAGACGACGTCGCTCGCGAGCTCGGGCTCGACACGATCCCGGGTCCGACCTGGCGATCCGCTCGCGGGCTCCATCGACTCTACCGATGGCAGCACGGGCTACCGATGTCCGCCGTGTCTCATGTTGGGCCGCTCGAAGTACGGATCGGCAACCGGGCGGCGCAGTCAGTCCTACCGCCGTCGCGACATCCGACCGGGATGCTCTACCGCTGGGAGGCGAGCCCCGCCGACATCGCGGTCCCGGAGATCCCGGCGTCGCTCCTCGACAAGCTCTCGTCGATGTCGGAGCGTGTCGTCGTCTTGAATGGGGAGGCGACGTCGTGAGCAAAGCCACAAAACGGACGACGCGGCCCCGCGGCTTCGCGCCGTGGAAGCCGGACGCCGACACGATCGCCCTTCTCGACGACGTTCGCGATGTCCTGGCAACGTTTCGAGCATTCCTCCCCGTGACGGTCCGCCAGGTTTTCTACCGGCTCGTCGCGACGAAGGGGTACGCGAAGGACGAGAAGTCCTACGGACGTCTTGCCGACAAGCTCGTCCGGGCGAGACGAGCGGGGCTCATCGGATGGGACGACATCCGCGACGACGGCTTCACGCGTCGCGAGTCGACGTCGTGGGACGACCCGGCGGATTGGGGGCAAGCCGTCCTACGATCCGCCAGCGGCTACCGGCTCGACCGGCAACGGGGGCAGGACCGAAAGCTCGTCCTATGGTGCGAAGCCGCCGGCATGGTCCCGCAACTTGAGCGGGTCGGTCGAGAGTATTCCGTCCCGGTCTACTCGTCGGGGGGCTTCGACTCCGTCACGGCAAAACACGACGTCGCGGAGGAGTTTTCCCGGCTCGGCTCCTCGCTCGTCCTCCACATCGGTGACCTCGACCCGTCCGGCGTTCATATGTTCGGGTCGCTCGACGAAGACGTCCGGGCATTTCTGGAAGCGCTGGGCGGGTCTGCGACGTTCACACGGCTAGCCGTGACCCTTGACCATGTCGAGGAGTTTGACCTCCCGACGGCTCCGCCGAAGAAGACCGACCGCCGGAGTTTCGCCGGCGACACCGTGCAAGCGGAAGCCATACCGCCCGACGAGCTCGCCAGGATCGTCCGGTCCGCGATCCTTGAGCGGCTCGACCGCGATGTACTGGCCGCGGTGCTCGAAGTCGAGCGGGAAGAGCGGTCCCGGTTGGTTAAACAGGTGTCCGGGCTCCTGGAGGCTATCTCGTGACGACTACCGCTATCGGTGCAAAACACTGTACGACTACGGGACTCCGGAGCGGGTCCAGTGGCAAAACGTCGACGTCTCAAAACCTCCAGCGGCGGTCTATTCGTCTTCGGTCCGAAGACGGTGTCGCTCGACGTCTCGAAGATATGCGGGACGAACATGCCGGAGCCGGGGGTCGGTCGACACGACGACCCGGCGAAGCCCGGGTCGGTCTGGCTCCATGTCGGCCGGACGAAAGCGGCTCTCGACTGGGATTGGACGGTCGACGAGCTCGAGCTCGACGCCGCATGGGACATCATCCGTCGGGAAGACCTTCGACGGACTGTCGCCGGCGAGCCGGCGGTCGAGACGCTCTTCGATCCGCGGCTATGGCGAGAAGTGCGCCGCCAGGCGGAGCACCTGGCCGCGGGGCGGGCCGCTACGCGACCGCTGGGGACGAGCCGCGAGCGGATATGTCTCGACTCTGTCGGGGGACATCCCGACCAGTATCTCTGGCTCGACCGGGAGACCGGGGCAGCGGCGATCGAGACCGTTACCGCGGAGTTCGACGCGAAGGGGCGACGAGCGGGATACAACTCGTCGACGCGGATCGTGTCGGCAGCGGAAGCCCTCGAATGGCTCCGGACGGATGGGGTTCGCACAATGAGCGGGCAACTCCTCGACATGCTCAAGGACGCCGCGAAGCGGGAGCGGAAATAGATCGACGGGCGATCCCGGGGAGGGACGTCCGATGAAACTCGACACGCTCCCGACCTGGTCGATGGTCGCCGCCGACGGACATCGTCGCCGGGGCGAGCTCTTTCACCATGTCCGCCACTGGGCCGCCCTGGCTCACGCCAGGAATCACGGCAACACGACGACCAGGACAATAGCGGCCCTCGACATCCTCACGCGTCCCATGCGGACCAGGCTCGTCGACTTCGACACGGGAGCGACCGATCGCGACCGGGCGGAGGCCGCGGCCGACGACCTTTGGGACGCGTGCGCGGTGGTCTACGCTCTCGTCGCGAGCGTGAAGGGGAAAGACCTGGCCGCCCTGGAGCACGTTCTCGCGGAGCTCGCGGAATGCGGCCGGTGGCTCGCCGCTTACCCCGTGACGGTGGCGCGACACGACCAAGAGATCGCCCGTTTGTTTGACCAGTAAGGGAGAAGCCATGTCGACAGAATTACAACACGCTCCGCAGTCTCCGGACATCATCATTACCCGTCGCGAGATCTATGGCGATCCCGTTTTGCTTGTGCGGGCGAGGACGAAAGCGGGGTCCGACTGGATAGACCGCAACCGACACCCAAACGTTCCCAAAGCCGACCCCGTGTTGAGTCTCTGCCACCCGCTCGCGTTACCGAAACTCATCGGAGCTCGCCGCGATGGTCTCGTCGTCGTTGTCGAAGGGGAGGACCGATGAGCATAGACAAAGACCTTGAGCTCGACCGGGTTCGGCAGCTTGTCGACCGCCATCGGAGAATCGAAGACTCCGACTTCGGATCGGTGCCGCTCGAGCTCGGCCGGGTCTCCCGCGGTATTGGCTCCGACCGCTGGTCCGACGAAGAGATCCTCGAGCACGTTGCCCGACACCAACGGGGCGACTTCGGAGAATATGGCGTTTTCGAGTCGCTCGAAATCACAGACGACAACCGGAGGGGAGACGTCGAGCACCTCTCGCAGGGGCAGATAAATCGGAAGCGGATCGAGATGAGGGAGCCCGCCGGCGTGACGTCGAAGTATTCGACCGACAAGGGGACGCTCTACGTCACGACGGAGACACACTCGACCTACGGTCGCCAGACCGCCGCATACGGATCGGAGGGACGATGAGCGAGCCCCGGGAGTTGTATGTCGTGCCGATCGGGGAGCCGCCGTCGTGGCTCCGTCCGTCGACCCTTGTCGTCGCGGGCGAGGACTGACGATGTCGACCAAGTTCGCCATAGCAATGACAAGGAAGGACGGCACGGTAGCCGGGGTCTACGATCATTGGGACGACGAGCCGGAATGTGTCGGACGATGCTTGCTTGACCACTACAGCGACCCGCACAAGCTCGACAGGCTCATCGCCCAGGATCCCGACACTCCCCCCACAATCGCGAGCGACGTCGAGGGGTTTTGCGGTCAGCTCCGCCGGTCCGGGTGCGAATACTTCTACCTCTTCGACGTTGGGTGGAGCGTATCCAAGCCCTACGGACGTTGGCGGGCTCTCGCGGACGTCCTGGCTCGCGGTGTCGAGCTCCTGGTCGAGCCCGACCCGGACCGCGGCCCCGACATCTTGTTGTTTATGGACTACAACGCAGACGACGTTTTAACTCATTGGTTGAAGGCGACGTCTCGAATGGGTCGCCTGTGGATGAGGGAAGTTGAAGACCGCGTTGACAGGATAGAGCTCGACGCTGGCTGGGACGACCGTATCGACCGTATGCGGCGCGACGGTCTCATCGTAGAGCGACAGGAGCCGCAACCGTGAGCGACACGCCGCGACTAGGGATATTGTCGGTCGACCGGCCGCCGCCCCCGGGGGTCGCGCCGGAGCAACTCGGGGTCGGGCTCACGGGTCCGCCGGACGAGCTCCGTCTTGTGTTTCACGACGAGCTCACCGACGTCGAAGTCGACGCGATCCGATCCGGGCGGTACGGGCTCGCGTTTAAGCTCTTCTCCGCCGCCGGCGTCGCGGGGCTCGTGTGGAGACTCCAGGCCGCCGGCGGAGACATGATCGGCTATGCGAACTACTCGCTCCGCCATGTCCGCGACCGGCTCGGAGACGATGTCGCGGACCAGTTCGCACAAGCGGCGAGGGACGCCAGTCTCGCCGGCTCGCCGGACTGCGGTCTCCCGATCATCGCGGTTTTCGTGTCGCCGGCTTCCGGGCTCGTGTTTGCCCTACGGTATTTCACCCTCCCCCGGCTATTCTCCGACCGTCTCCTCCGGGCGATCCTGGCGACCGACGTCGACACCGGCGGGGCCGCCGTGGCGATCGTCGAGCGTGTCCTCGGGTCCGGTGTCGCGGCATGGTCGATGGGGCTCCCCGGCGTCGCGGTGGCGGGCGAGGAGCTCGAGCTCGACGAAGGAACATTCCAGCGGCTCACAAGAGAAAACAGACGACGGAGAACGGGACGATGAGCACCTACGGATATGTCCGATCGAGCCAGCCGCCGAAAGCGTATCGGGACCGCCAGCCGGACGAGATCCCGGAGTCGCCGCTTGGGATCGAGTCGCAGCGGCGCGAGATCCTGGCGAAGTTTCCCGACGCGGTGATCGTCGAGGACCGCTTCCGCTCCGGCCGCAACGCTCGACGCCCCGGGCTCCGGTCGCTCCTCGAGCGGCTCGGGCCGGGGGACATGGTCGTCGTCGTCCGGCTCGACCGGCTCGCGAGGGACTCGGCTCTCGCGGTACATCTCGAATACGAAATCGAGCGGGTCCGCGAGTCCCGGCTTGTCAGTCTCGCCGGCGAGGGGACCAGTATCGACGGCTCGCCGCCCGACCCGACGCAAGTATTTCTCCGACGAGTGATCGCAGCACAAGCGGAGCTCCAGGCCGCACAAGCATCGACATCGACTCGCGCGGCTCTCGCCGTCAAGCGGGCCGCCGGTGTCTCGACCAACGGGACCGCGGTCTACGGATGGGGAGTCGAGCCCGGGGGGAGAATCATCGTTCACCCTGGCGAGCAAGAAGTCCTGGCAGCGATCCGCGAGCGGACACGCGGGCGGCTCTGGAACGCGAGCCCGCAAGATGTCGCGGACTGGCTCAACGGCAAGGGATACCGCAACCGGGCCGGCAAGCCGTTCTCGCGGACCGGTGTCCTGCGGATCGTGCGGGCGATGCAAGCTCGCGAGAAGACGCTCGAGGGGTCAACCGCATGAAACGGGAACCGGTCGGGCAAGCGTACATCCGGGCAGCTATCGAGCGGATCGTCGCTCGTGGCAAGCCGTTGACGTCGCGAGCGGTCCGGGGGGAGCTCCTCCGGACGCGGTCGGTCGGGGCAAGCTATACGCCGATCCTGGTCGAGCTCCGCCGCTGGAAGCGCGAGCAAGAAGAGCGGGCCAGCGGCCGCATCGAAGCCGCGGTCGACGCGATCCTCGCCCTACGGGCAAAGCACGAACGAGACAAAGTCCGGGCGGATGTCCTGGCTCGATCGGGTGGCGGTATCGTCGTCCGGTTCGCGGTTCGGAAGCCCAAGCCCACGAAATCGATCTGACGGAGTTCACCGGCGATTTGTTACCATGAGATCTAGCGGCCCCACTACGCGGGCCTTCCACGGACGGGGTGCTTATATGGTCGTCGGCATGGACTGCCCGACTCACGTTGAACCGGCGGACGCTTGTCGCGTCTTCTCGGTGTCTACCCGTCCGCGCAACGAAAAACCCCGCCGGCTTGCAACCGGCAGGGTTTCGTATGCGGTCCCTCCATTCCATCGTTCGCCCTGGCAGGCTAGCGATGGAACTAACCCTCGAAAGACCTGCAATGTCTCCTCGGGCTATCCACATCGTACATCGGCTTTCGGCCGGTCAACAGACCAGCCTCCAAAAATCTGACGGTCCAACCGAGACCGCGGTTTTTCCGACCATCAGCGGGTCGACCCGACCCGCGATCGGCCGTCCTGGCGCAAATACGGAGCGCGCCGGCGGGGCTCCGACCGGCAAAACGCCCTCCGCCCCCCGTTTCGTGGAGGGGAAGGGGCAGACGGGCCGCATTGGCCGGATCCGGACATCTAAGTCGGAGCCGTGTCCGGTTTGCGGTGGCGCCGACTGTAGCTTCAGCGACGACCGCTCCGTCCTAGTGTGCTGGCGTGGCGACGGACAGTCCGCCGGCAACGGCTACCGCTACGTTCGACCTGGCTCGTCGGGAGGATCGGTCTACGTTCGCGGCGACAACGAAGCCGGCATCCGGGCGGCGCTTGAGCGTGTCGGCGCCGGGACGCTCACGGGAAATCAATTCTGGGCCGCTCGCGTCGACGACTACCTCGAGCATCCGGAAGCCGCCCTCCGCCGGCAAGCCCTCGCCCGTGAGCTCGGGGTGTCGGACCTGGCTCTCGCCGGCTTGTCGGTCGGGTGGAAGCCCGCGACCCGTACTCGTCGCGGAGCGTGGAGCTATCCTCAACGCAACGCGACCGGCTCCGTCGTCTCGTGCGGTCTTCGATACGACACGCCAGACAAGGGGCAGCGGCAACGGTACGACTTCGACGGACGGAAGGACAGCGACCCGGCGAAGGCGAAGTCGACCGCCGGACTCATCTATATCCCGGGACGGTGGCTCACGAGCTCCGGGCCGGTGCTCACGGTCGAGGGTATGTCCGACGTCGCGGCCCTCGACACGATCGGGCTCGACGCCGTCGGGCATCCCGGCAACCGTCCCGGACCGCTTGTGCTCGACGAGCTCGAGAAGCTCCTCCGGGCGGTCCCCGCCGATCGCGACATCGTCGCGGTAGCGGAGCGGGATCCTGGCCGCGAAGACGACGACAACGCGCCGGGACGGACGGGAGCACGATACAAAGCTCGCGAGCTCGCCAACCGGCTCCGCCGGCGGGTCGGGGTCGCCCTACCGCCGGACGCCGCGAAAGACTCTCGCGGGTGGCTCGGGGCAGACATCGCCGCCGGTGGCAATGTGTCACGACTCGACGCCGCGACCCGCCAGGGGCTCCGCGAGCGGTTTGTCTCCGGGCTCCTGGTCGACGTCGAGTGGGTCGAGCCAGAACAGGAGAAGCTCCGCCCGCCGGAGCGTATGGAGCGGCTCGTCGAGGACGTCGTCGAAGTCGAGCTCGACGACTACCGCCAGGCCATGCGGGAGCGGCTCGCCGCTTGGGTCGAGGACGATCGTCGAGTCGGCCGGATCGGGCTCCTCGCGGCTCCTGCAGGAACCGGAAAGACGACCGCCGTCGACGAGCTCGCCGTCCCGTCCTATGCGTCGATCGTCGCCGGCGTCCCGACCCATGCAAACGTCGCGGAGCGGCGAGACTCACTCCTCCGGCTCCCCATCATCGACCCCGACGATGTCGCCGCGTTCCCGAAGCTCGACGAGCACACTTGCCAGAGCTACACCGCGGAGCAAGTCGACGAGCTCCGCCGCCAGGGACATCGGGGAGCAATGTCCGCCGCCCGTATGCAGTCCCTCGGCTTCGGTGTCGCCGGGACCGCGTGTCGCGGGTGTCCACTGGCTCCCTCGAAGCCCTCCGGCCGGCTCGCGGAAGCCGACCCCATACTCGCCGCGTTTACCGGAGACGAGCCCGGGGAAGCCGATGGCGCCGGTGGCAGGCTCCGATGTCGATACTGGCGGGAGCACGGGATCGCGTCCGCCGCCCGCGTGAAGCTCGCGACGCTCGACCGCGTCCGGCTCTCGTCGACATCGCTTGTGGAGAAGGGGTCGCGGTCGCTCGTGACGATCGACGAGCGCGGCTTCGAGACGCTTTTCCCCGGTGTCGAAGTCGGTGTCGCGGACCTCGAGCTCCTGGTCGACGCCCTCTTCGGGGCCGCCGACCGGATACGGGCCCAGTCCTCCGGCAACGCGCCGCCGGCACGAACGAAACTCTCTTACGATCCGGCGTCCCGGCAATGGCTCACGGTGGCCGCCGGCGGGAATGTGAAGACACGACGCCGCCGGCGATCGGTGGACGAGCCGTCGCTCCTCGACACGCCGGAGGATC
>Ga0114968_10001713_pt1 | contig 16858 bp, 5 predicted proteins | sample M_130807_EF_Meta_FD_87020 | JGI IMG/M metagenome (GOLD analysis project Ga0114968, IMG submission 87020) | Freshwater microbial communities from Lake Montjoie, Canada to study carbon cycling - M_130807_EF_MetaG | ecosystem: Environmental > Aquatic > Freshwater > Lake | place: Lake Montjoie...
ATTCAAAAACGTGGTAGGCAGAATGTCTGGATTAGTTATTGGATAGCTCTGTTTCCAAATCTCACTTAGCAAAACTGTTTGATCAGCTTCGCTGAATTCTTGAGGTTCAATGATCTCTATAGTTGACGGGTTGCCCAGTAACTTGGCTTCATTGAGTCTAAGCTCGTAGTAACTACGGTTGGCGTTGGCACCGTAGATTGATCTTTGAATCGCCCAGTTTTCAAATATTTCATATTCAGCAACTTCTTTGCCAAGGTTGGCCTTGGTGAATATGTCTGTGGCTTGTATAGTACCTTTTACACCCAAGAACTGGCTGTAAACATTAACTTGGCTAATGTCATCCAAGTTCAAGTTCTGCATGTAGCGACGTGGACGGAATCCAATCAATCCAAATGCAAACAGGTCAGCATCTCGCTCAAGGTTGGCTTGATTGGTGTCATAGAATCCACGTATTTGTTGTGCTTTGGTGGCAGCATTGGGCAACAGACCTTTTTGTATCTGTGCATAATCACTCTTGAGCCAGAACTGAAAATCAAACTTCTCGCTGGGAGGAATGATTTTTACTGCTGACCAATAAGCATCCTTGTACTTGACAATCTGTCCTTTGGTGTAGCTTCTATTTGGAGACCACTCCTGTACATTGTCTTGGTTGAGAATAAATCCTTGAGCATCTAAACTGCCGTTCCAGTCATAGGTAGTATAACCTGTGAACAGCAGTCTACTCTGTCTAGCACCAGTGGTTGGATCATAGATCAAGTCATTGAATACACTGGTATTGTCAATGATAATGATATGCTCAAACTCTGTAAACTTGGCAGATAGGTAGCTAAATGTGCTGTTGTTAATGCCGCGCAGAGTAAGATCATTTTCAAAACGTTCTACCACGTAGTCTTGCGACTGCAAAGGTTCTTTGTTTTGATTGAGCAAGATGTCTTCAGGAGCAACTATACTCAATGGTTCAGCCACTAGACCAGGTTTGATAATATTCAATACGTTGGCAGCAGGGTTGATGTTGATCAAACTACCTGGTGCCCATCCTTGCTGACTCCAGTAGATAAACTCCTGAACCATTTGAGTCCAGTTTAGTATACGACCTCGATCCTGATCTTCAAACGTCATACCTTGACGAATTAAACAAGCACCATAGCTCATTAAGAAATCTGCTACAGAGTTGATACCAATAAACTCGTACCCATAAGGTATTTGTACCACTGTGTTGCTGTAGTCATTGAGCACTCTCACTGACTTGTCAGCCACTGTGATTGTGCGATAGTTTCCATTAGGAATACTGGTCAGTATTTCAAAGTATGGTCTTGTGGTCGAATACCCGTAGACTGCATATCCAAGCTCAGTTTTTTGTATCACCACAGAACTCCAAACCAAAGAATCCATGGTTGGGTTTTTATACAGCAGGATCTGATAGCTCTCGTCTGGCAATAACAGGCTTGTGTTCAAACTATTGGGGCTAGATTTTTCAGTAAAGATCTTGATGTACTGCTTGTCAGAGTAAGCAGCCATACGATAGCAGAGTCTTACATCGGTCCATACCAATGCTTCATTGAGTTCTGTTGTGCTATCACGACCTTGTAGTTTGTTATAATCTACGATGTAGTTTATGTAACCATGCTTAGGTGCGCCTTGTCCATAGACTTCGTAGACTCCTGTTGGAGTTGATCGTGTGCGTCCGTAATAAACAAACTCATCTAACTCAGGATCAAACTTATATGCATCTCTGTCAGCAAAGTAAGTGAAGAACTGCGCAGGTTTGGTTAACGCCAACAAACGCATTACAGCAAATGGCCAAGCACTGGATTTTTGCCATGATGCTTCTACTGGGCCGTCATCGCCCACTGTCCAGCTTTTGCGGAAACTGTTGGGAGAATATTCTCCAACAACAACTTCAAATGGAGACAACAAAGCGCCTTCTGAATCACTTGGTATTACTTTTGTTAATCCTGGACGTATGTATTTTTCAACAATGTACGATCCAGCAGGATCCATTACTCGACCAACTTCAAGGTCTTCCCATAATACCAAGTTACCTGAAGTATAAGGTGCAGGACCGTATTGTTCTTCCCACCAGGCAGGTTTTTCTGAGATACCAAGCATTTCCCATGGTCTAGTGTTGGGCGCATCAGTGTCATAGAAATAGTTGTAGATACCTCTCCAGGCACCCAACAGCTCTGTGCCATCTAGTTTACTCAGACATGCACTGTAGTTCCAGGTAAACTGATTGTTGGCATTGTATTCTTGTTCACGATAGTTGAGTTTGTTTGTACCAACCCAGGCCAAGAAACTCACACTCATTATTTGTTCAATTTCTTCTTGTGTGTAATCTGTTTTGCGGAACTCGCCGGGTGCTACGTCTTCATAGACCAATGGAACAGGATTGCCTACCAGTTTGAGATTATTATAAATTCTCTTTTCAAACTCAAGTAATACTTCATCACGGAAGTCTTGATAAGCCACGGTGATTGATCCATCGTGTCCTCTGATCACTGGAGTTGGATCAACGTAAGTGTCATCTATAAAGATTTCAGGAACATACGCAGGATACAACCCTAGTTTGCTTGGGGTTGAAGGAACAAAGTTTCCAACAGTCAGTGTATATTCTTTTAGTGTTACAACATCGCCTATTTGCAAAGGAACGTCAATGGTTACCCGTGGACCATCTGTGGCCACTGTGTATTCAATGCCGTTGCCCAAGAGTTGACGACCATTGAGGTAGACCAAAATTGCACGATAGTTTGCTTCAGTAAAGTTATAGCTATATAACGTGTCAAACGTGTCGCTGGTAATAGGAGTTACTGTATAGTTTGTTTCTTGGAATGTTTCCCCCGAAGGTACTGTGTCAGTAAAATAAAATGGCGACAGTTCATTTTTGCCAAAGTTAATGATGGACATGCAATCATCAAGTATTTCAGCCGCGGTCATATTTTGGAAGTTGTTTTTAACCACTGCATCCATCACAAGATTTTTGTATTTTTCGTATTCTCTTGATGAAAATTCTAGTGCTCGGAAAAAATCATACTGTGTATTGTTGGCAAACAATGCAGTCAAAATAACTGGCGCACTGTTTTGTATGATTGTGTCGCCATAAGGAATAAGATTTCCAAGGTCACGTGTATTGTTTTGCCCGTTGATTATTCCTGAGAATGTGCGAAGATTCTGACAAATACTTCCGTAGTAGTTTCTAACAGTGCCCAGTGTCAACTCAGTGACTTGATTGTTTAAAGGATTGTTTTCAAGATTCAAAGGAACACTGTAGAATCCAGTTGGGCTGGCCACATCGCTGATTATGGAAACTTCAATAGAAGAGTTCAAGGGAGGTGGATTTATAAATGTAATAACAGTGCTGTTATTGGGTTTGACTTCGTAGGTGTAGTTGTCTGTAGTTAAAAATATAGCATTAACAAAGACCTTTACTGGCACTGCGGTGCTGTCTATTTTTACTGGAACGTCAATCACCAGCGGATCGCCAGTGTAGGCAAAGGAGAACCCTTGACGTGATGTGACAGTGGTATATGCTGTGGTCCATCCTATTAACTTGTCAAACTCAAGGCGATTGTAATACTGTCTTACAAACCCTGTGCCAATTTGTTCTGTAACTGTAACGGTATCTCGAACATAGTTAAACTCATCAATGTAGAGATTGTTGTCAAATACAATGTCGCCAACGTTGTTGATTGTAAGATACTTGAGAGGCTGTCCAATGACTTTGTCCGTGACTCCTTCACCTATGGCATAACTGAACAGTTTGGTACCTGTAAAGGATGTGCCTGGGTAAACCAATCTGTCACTGAAACTAAACCCGTTTCCATCAAATACATCAAATAACGGTGCTTGGTTTACACCGGTTTTTTGTTGTGCTGGTACCCAAGTCAGTCCATTGTACCAAAAACTTTTTCCTTGTTGGGTAATACCGCTGGTAATAATAGTATTTTGTCCGTATAACTGGTCAGGAGTATTCAAGTCAGCTGGTTGCAAATCAATGATTGGCACACCTGAGCCGGTGGGCAGTATGAACTTGACCAAATATACTTTGTTGCGTACTTCAGGATCAATGTCTGCGGCAAAAATCACTCTTGTGCCATTGGCAAACGCATATCCGTCTACACTGTAACCAATGGTGCCATTGATATTACTCAGCGCATCTGTTTCTCTAAAGTCAATGATATTGACTGGTGCAATCGCTTCGGTGCCATAATCAAACAGTTTGAGGTCTGAGATAAACTCTATAACTGGCCGCTTGGCGCGATATTCATTGTCTAGCAATGGCACTGTGCCATTGTATTCAGCTGTGGCATTGATAATATCAACGTGGAACCAGCGATTGCTACGGCTCCAGGCATTTTGATCTCGACTAGCACGATTGATTGTAAGATAGTCTGTATCCAACGGTGCATTTAACGATTCATCAAATGGTGTTGCATCATACGGAGTTGAGTCGTACGGTACAGTGGTTGATCTTGTGTATGTTTCAGGTGTAATAAAGTTTTCAACTGGAAGGAGTTGTATTGACGACCCCACACCTTCAACATAATAGGTGTTTCCCGAGTAGCTGGCAGGAACTGTTGGTCCTTGAAACTGTACTTTGAGACCATTGGAAAATGTCACACCGTTGGGACTGGTATAATATCTTGACCCAATGATATCAACTATTTGTGCTATGTTTGGCTGACCAGTGGCAGTTTGATTGAGTAACCAGGTGTTATCTCCCAAGGAGCTTACAAGATACGTGCCATCAGTGACACCACCGCCACTGAGAACCATGCCTGGCAACAATGAGCCGCCTATGGCAGTGGTAAAGGTCAACACAGTATCGTTGATATTAGCGTTGATTAATCTTACACTGGGAATACTTTCGTCTTGCACAACAATAGGAGCAGTGTTGGGATTATCAACCAGTCTGATCAATCCAAACAAGGCTGGATTGTCTTGGTCTTGATAGTACAGCACATCAAGATTGGCTGTGATCAGTGGTACACGCTCAAATAAGCCTGACGCAGTTTTATAGAAGCTGATGTTTGAATATTGTGTGCCGTATTCTATCAACAGTCGGCTAAGGTTATTGACTGGACGGTCAACTGTGAGTTTAATATAAGGGTTTGTGGGATCATCGTAGACATACGTAATACGCCATACAGAATATTTCTGTGAGTCCAGCGTTATTTCCACTGTTTCATCAAAAGGCACAGTGTCATAGGGTTGGCCTGGGCTGTCATACAGTCCAGTGAAGAACCAACCCGAATCACCCAAGAAAACAACTGTTCGTCCATCAAGGTCAGTGACTCCGTCAATGCCACCATAGTTTCTTAAAAACTCAGATACGTATTGATTATTGATCTGATCAAAGTCAATGTTGGTTGCAAATGCCACCTGGCCAGCATCTGCCAAGGTGTAATAAAAGTTTTGTGCTGACTTTTCAGGAATGCTGAACGTTATAGTTCCGTTGTCGTCACCATTGTTAATGACTCCCAGCACTTCTCTACTACTTTGGTTGGGAGTCTGAGGAAGTGTTCCTGATATTCCTGGAACTGCTTGTATCCAAAAACGTCGACCGGTTTGTTGTACATTGAACTCGTAGGTGCCTTGTCTGGCCAGTGTAATGGTTGGATTCTGGCCTGGCACACCACTGAACTCATAGTTTGTGGCATTGCGAGTGACTGTAAAATCATCAGTTAGTGGAATGGGATCTGCAAATACATCCACAGAGTCTGGCCCACCCGGTAACCAATAATACTGACTAAAGTTAATAAACTTGTCAAGATCAACAAATGGATCCCAGCTGTAGTATTCGCTTTCCCACAGTCTATCTTGCCTTGATGTGTTGCCACCCTTAACTTTGATTGAATCAATCAATCCAGGATATGTCACTGCTGATTCAACAGTGTTGGTGTTGGGTTTTAAAAATACAACGCCAGATTCTAACTGATAATCTGTTCTTGTCTTGGTTGGTTCTAAAACATAGTTGTCGTTGGGGTTAACACCGGGTCCTACCCTACGACCAATGAAACCTTGTGTGGGTTTCATCTTAGGATCTTGTACCAACTGATCCAAAGTCGCGCTGAGGAACTGACGGTTGGTAGCCGTACGGAAAATCTCTGGTAGAAAGTCTACTGTTCTAATTCTTGTGTTTGCCATGTTTATACAACGCCACTGTTAGGGGCAGTTCTAAGTTCACTGCTGGTCAATGCATCAATCACTTCAATGTCAGTTACTGTGGCAGCGTTGACAAATATCTCATTGGGTTGACTACGGATTTCGTACAAGTCACCAAAACTCTTGAGAGGATCTTGTGGAACCAATACCACTGTGGAGATAATATCTCCCAGCTCTTTGTGCAGATAAGCGGCAAGCTCAGAGAAATAAAAGGTAAGACCAAAGTCCCATTTGTCAATGGTAAAATATTCATTGAGAGCGGCCACCATACGACTCTTGATTTCGCTGACACTGACCACAGAGTTTGAACTACGTATTACTTTGAGTGTGGCTCGCAACTCTGCTGGAGATTTTACTCCAAACAAAGGTTTAAACACCACGGAGTTAAGAATCACGTTGTCAGAAATCATCTTGTACTGTTGTAAACCATTGTAAGATGCAGACAGCTCGTCAATGGTTGGTGGGCTGGGCTCGGGCACTGTGTTTGTTGAATCTTTAATATAGTTCTGATAGGCGGTATAGTAGGCCTGTGTAACCAAATACAAGTCAATGATGTTTGATGAGCCAGGATCAATCCTACGACTCAATGGCGCATTGTGGCGATACTGGAATGCCAAGTCTTGGCGACCCACTCTGGCCAATAAATTTGTGATTTGAGTCAATGTTCGCACACCGTTGAAAGCAATGTCAAGTTCGTAGAATGCCAACTCGTTGGTGGCATAGAAATACTGCCCGTCTGCATATTCTGCTTTGACCAACTCAATTTGATCTTTGGTTTGATACTCGCTGATGACCTTGCCAGCCTCCAAAGGTAGATAACGCTCAAGGTTATCAAAATCTACTGTACGCTGGAAGAATACGTACTTGGTCGAAGGATTTATTGTAGGAGCTACAATAGTTTGAAAGTAATCTGGATCGTCAGCAACACCATCATTGTCAAAGTCCTTGAAGCTGATACGCACTTGGAAATCATCAACATAGCCATCGCTTTCAATGGGTTGTCCAATAATGTCCATGAGAATGTCTGAGTTCTGTGGCAAGCTCACATCTGGCAGATTGTTAGTTTTGAGACAGTTGATAAAATCGTTGATCACAGTACCTGTGCGAGGATCATACACACGCTGTGATCCATCGTAGAAGAAACGTGTTTGTAGCACACTACCCCAGAATCTTTGCAGTGATCGATAGGTCACTGTGTAGGTCACACCATCTGTGACAAATGCAACCAACCATGAGTTGTCAAGTCCTTGTCCTGATTGATCCTGTGCATTGGCCAGGCTAAACGTGGTACTTGTGTTCAAGTTGTTGGTGGTGATCACATACCAAGTTGATGTCAAGTTGTCAAATCCAAGTCCAAAGTTTCTATAAAGTTCTATTTGGTCAGTCATTGACTGCTCAACTGACGTTGGCAAATCTGTAACAAACTTGGGTATAACTTGCACAGGAACAGCATCTGTGGGTATAAAGTTGTTGAGTGTAACTGGCCCAACTCCATCTGGGAAGTTTCCGTTACCAAAGTTGGTTCCATCTAATACCAGAGCACTGACTGTGGCCCAAAGTACCAACTTATCATTGGGCAGTGAAGGTACACCCAACTTTAATCTGTTGTTCTGATCAAAGTAATAACCAGCTGGTGGCACAAACTTGATCAACGACCCTTGGGTCATGTATTTTTTGTTGTCACTGGTCTGCGGACCAATGGGTGCTGGTGCGCCACTGGCTTTGAACTTGAAATAGCCTGTGGTTTCATTGGCAGCAGTGGTACTTTGTTGCCATTCAATGTTTAGTGTAGAAAGATTTGGGCGAGGAAAGTTTTGATAATAAAACTCCAGCATGCCTCGGCTGCTTAATACAGGTTCTACTTCGTTGATAATGGCATTGGCAATGTCATTTTGGTCAACAAAGGTAAATGTAAAACTTGGACTGGCTGTGTTTTCCCAGATCAAGCCGTCACTGCCAAATATGTTTGTAGATGAGTATTTTCCAGTGATGTCCACTAGATCAAGATATCTACTGGTGCCAATGGAACTACGGTTGACAGCTTTAGATTTGATAATAGTACCAAATAATGTAAAGGGCAAGTTGCTGTAGTCTTCGCCGTTGACCATGCGGTTTTGTGTATAGAAACGAGCAGGAGCACGTTGCTTAATGGCTGCAATGGTTTCCCGAGCTGAGGCATTGCTCACTGGCTGACTCAACCCGCAGGTAAATGTAATATTTTCTAATCGTCCTGTGCGACTGACGTAGCCAATGGAAATCTGTACCGCTTGCATTTCTTCAGGGTTAATGATGTATTGCAAACCGTTGGATGCACGAACATAACTACGGAATGTGCCCACAGGAATTTCAGTGAACACGCCGTCACCAAAGTTAAGGTTAATCTGGTCATTGGTTCTTGATGTCACAGAAAAGAACTTACGAGCATCGGGCGCCAACTGTTCCACTGCCGCAGAATAGATACTATCTACTTTGTCCCACTCAAATTGAATGTTACCTACATCATCAAGTTGATATAACCATACGTCATCGTTGTTGATGCCTTCAATGTTGACAGCCACCACACGATTTGAAATACGTTCACCAAGATTAAAATCTTGATTTTGCAAGGTACCTTGTTTGAAATAAAAGAAAAATCCAGTGTTAGGGCTACCAAAACCTAATCTATCATTGCGGAACAATACGTTGAAGATGCCCGATGGACGTGGTGACGGTTCATACACATAATCTTCATTTTGAAAAGTAGAACTCACAGCTTCAAAACTCATTGACGTGCCATCAACAGTGGATGTAAATGGCACCACTGGTAGATACCCAGGAACAAGATTTAAACTGTATTCTTGTGTTTCAATGCCTAGGATGTTTTTTGTAGCGCCTGGTTTGCCAAAACGTTGACTGTCAGACAAGGCCGCATTGACTATGACTGTGAATTGTTCTTGCCAGTTGGGATTTGTAACGTCATTCCAGTTTATGGTCACACCGCTGAGGTTTTGACCATTGTAGTCTATGACATTTTCTGTGGTCGAAACGTTGAAAACTTTGAGATATCCCTGTGCTTCTTGGTTTCTCTTGGGAGTATAACTCACCAGCTGAGCCAACTGCACCACAGAATCTCTACGTTCTGCGGTGTCTAAGAAGTTTTCACGGATATTTAAATCGTTACGAAATGACAGTGCCTGGCCCATAAAGGCCATGACGTCCAAGAGGGCTACAAACTCTGATGATTCAATGTAGTCATTGAAGTTTTCAGGATAATAGATACGAATATAATCAACAAAGCTCTTTCGTAGAGTCTCGAAGTCATAACTTTGAAAGTCTGCTTCTCGATATGTTGTGTAGATCCGTTTCCAGTCTTCTACCCCAAATATTGCTGTTTGTCTAGTAGTCTTGGCCATAATACCTTCCGTGAAGTATTTATGGTTTGAATAAACGGCTCAGATTTAGATGTAGCTGGCTGTGCGAGTTTGTTGGTCAAAGAATACACTCAACAGTTGTGCAGTTTGCCCCTGTACTGTTTGTATTTCTAACTCAACAAGAATGCCGTTGACCTGTGGGTAGGCTTCGGCGCTGGATAGATAAATCCTTGGATCCTGACCAACAATGCGTTGCATTTCTTGTACTATGAGTGCGGCTGTTTGTTCAGTTTGTGGTTCAAATATCAGGTTCCACATTGTAGTACCTACATCGGGTCTGCCTACTTTTTCACCTTGTCGTATGTTGAAATAGTTAAGCAAGTCGCGCTTGATCAACTGGAAGTCTACAAGTGTAAACTTCTTGTACTGATTAATAGTGTTAAATCCAATAAAAGTTGCCATGGTCTAGTATTTAAGCCGTTTGGATGGGAGGAAGTCCACGTCGTCGACGTTCAGCGTTGATATTGGCCAACACAATGGCATCGTCTCCAGAATAAGTTAAATCTGCATCTGCTACATTGGAATATATGGTAAACGGCGTGGTGTAGCTAGGAGTAGTGATTTTAGCATCACCAATCACTGACGAAACAGCGGCATCTATTCCACTGCGATTTATTGTGGAGGTAGATCCTATGCCTGTGGTGCTGTATCCTTTGAGCGCATCGCTAATTTTTTGGTTAGCCAAGTCTACAGCATATTGAGCTCCACGAACTAGTTGATTGATTGATGAATTTTTAGTTGCGTCTCCCAGTGTTCCTTGTATCCACTGTTTGACTGTTTCCGCACCGTATTTAGATCCTGCCTGTACAATGCCAGCTAGTTTTGAAGGATCTTCACCACCAGTTACTATGCCTGCAGATCTTAACTCACGCAACGATTGTGAATAAAGATCAGTTTGAACAGCGGCTTGTAATCCACGGTCTGACAGCAAAGCAGACACGTTATTGACTCCTGCTTGCCCGGTCCACACTGATGGACTAGTTAGTACATCAACTGCGGTGGCTGTACCATCTTTCAGATAAAACTCAACTGTGCCTGGTTTGAGATAGCCTGCGGCTTCTAACTGAGTCGGTGTCAGTTTGTATTCTCCAAGACCTTCTTCGCTGAGATCAGTTGGATCTTGTCTAGCGTCAAGTCTAGTCTGGGCAAGCATGCCCGTGACTTGCTCAGGTTCAATCGAGCCAATGCTAACTGTGGCCGGAGGTTGGACTTCGTAATCTTCAGCTTGAATTGGATTGAACTCTACGTTCTGTATCTCTACATATTTTCCATCAACTTCGCCCGACACTGCAACTGGTGCTGTGGATGTTTGTAGTTCTGTTTGATTGTTGATACCACGACCAGCTAGAGGATAAGGTTGATGTGTAGGTGCTCGAGTAACAATCGATGTCAATGCTCCATTCTGCACTACCCATCCTCGATTTTGTTCAAACTTGACATCAGGCAAACTTTGTTTGAGAATGTCGCCTGGTTTAGGAACGTCAGGAGCACTACCACCATTGAGAGAAATACACCCAGCACTGAGTACCATGTTGCTACCTGCATCCCAGGTGCCTGATTTAGAAGACTTAAGACTCAGTGTGCCATCGCTTTTGATTCCAACATATTCATTGCTGTATAATAACATGGCCTTGGATGATTTAGCAGTAATCAACTCGCTTTCCATGGCAATGGCTCGTTCGCCTTTGGCGTTGATTACTCCCTTGGCGTTCATATTGATGTTGCGATCAGCATGCAAGTTAATGTCACCATTGCTACGGAGATTAATAGAGTTGGTTGAGTAGATATCCACTGTGCCTTGATTGCCAAACTCCAACCATGTTTGTCCGTTGCCGTGTATGATAAAGAAACAGTCTCCTGAATCACTCATTGTGATCTGATGACCTTTGGCTGTGCGTAGTCTCACCAAGGCATCGTTGCCAGAAAGATCACCGTCATCCATGACAAAAGAATGCCCACCGCGACGTGCAATAACTGTGGCGTCTTGAGGGTTCAGGCTGCCTGATTGTGCTCGTTGACGCACATCAGCATCGGTCATTCCCCCAAGATAGATAGGTCTTCCTGGAGTACTGATACCATACACTGTGCTGGGGCTTTCGCGCTGTGCATTGGAGTTTATAGGACCGCGTATGGGATCTTTGATCAATCCTTGCTGTAACAGTACCGCGGCCACAACTGAATGTACTGGTTTTTTACTGTCGTAAAACTTGGGATTTTCAGCAATCTGTTGATTGTTGACATTGAGCTCAACCACTGGCAGTTGTGGGGCTCCGTTGAAATAGGGTTGCTGTGCGCTGTTGTCTAGTTTGTAGTTGCGCGAAGCTCCAATGGCAGGCAACATATGATTAACGCCTGGTTCAATCACAGCACCAAGATAATATCCATAGTTAGAGTCGCCGGATGCAAAAAAGCATATCAGCTGTGTGCCAATGTCAGGCGGAGTAAACCACATGCCGTAGCTTTGTTTGTTTAGAACATAACTACCTTCGCCTGTTTGTTGGTCTGTGGGAGGATTCGTAGTTCCATAAAATGGACTCACCGGACTCACTGATCTCCAAAGATCTGGATTGGTTTTATCAGGACCGGCAAAGTCTTCAATCCAAACTTTGACTTGCCCACTGCGAGTACTGTCCAAAACTTGGCGAACTTCGCCCACATACATGCCTACCTGTGTGGGTGCGTTGCCTCGATCTAGTTTATAAGCACCAGGTATGCCTGATGAGCGTTGAATGTTATCTGCCATGGTTTTCTACTTATAATGGCCCAACCTGGAACGGACTAAAAGCCGATGCCTCATCATCATTAGGAGTTGATGTTCCTGGTTTGATCGACGGCGGCCCTGCTTGTTGTGCGGCTATGATAGCGGCTGCATCGCTGGATCCATACGGATCTGCCCAGTCAGTGGGAGCAGGCAATGCACCATTGTTAAATCTTGATCGGGCAGCCGCTGTTTCATTGGCGGCAATCTGGTTGTCTACTCTGCGAATATCAGCCTGTTGTCCGCGTACACCCTGTGCTGAAGTTGTTTCTTCGGCATTGGCCCTGGCTGAAGTTGATCCTTGTGCTCGCACTTCGTTGGTGGCAGTGGACGGATTAAAATATCGTACCGCGCCTTTTAAAACTTGTGTAAACTTGCCCTGTCTAAAGTTACTTTTAACTAAAAGAGCATTGAATACTGTGCTCTGTGGTTCAAGAGCAATGTCAGCGGTGGTTTGTCCATAGAGCCCACCGTTGGAGTTTATAGTTGCCAGGCCAGTGCCAAGATTATAATCATTCACAGGATTAAACTTGATCTCGTACAGCACTTCACTGGCAGCGGTGTTCACAGAGCCATCAGGCATAAACGGCGAAAGGTTGATTGATTTTGGATTGTTGTAGAATACTTCGCTCTGCTGTATCCAATCAGGATCTCCTATGATGGTTAGATTGGCTTTTTGTATGTCTGCGTCATTGTATAATCTTTCAGCCAGCTGTGCTGCCGGAGTTGTTGTGTCTCCTGTGCCACCTGTGCCTTCAGAGTTGGGTTTGTTTTGAAACGCTCGTTTTTCATAGATTCTTGAGCTGGAAGTCCAGTCTCCAAAAGGTACACCACCTTGGTTGTTGGAGAAAGTTGTGGTGTAGTTGTAGTCTACCTGTATATCCAGATCCAACACTTCAGCATTTTCTCCTGTAAACCAGTAGTTGTAAACTTTGTGTGTTCCTCTAAACTTGGAAGGCGGAAACACAGCTATCCTAGGATCGTTGATTTGATACGGAGACACAGTATAAACTATCTTGTAGGCAATGTTTCGTCGTATGTTATCGTACTTTAGTGGAGTTATTTGACATCCTATACGGAACCACTGCACTGTGGCCACAGGTGTTTGAGGCTTTGGTTTTCCTGTGCGCTCATCAAATATAACATTCTGTTGACTGGTAATATAAGTGCTGTTACGCATGACTAAGTCAATCAACTGCACTATCTGTGTACCACGTGTGACATTCCATGTTTTTGAGGTATTGTTATAACTGCTGGCCTGCGGATTTAAAGACTGATTGGCTGTGGTTGGTGGAGGAGTTGCTGTACGCTGTTTGTCTTGGGTACCTGGTCGAGATATTTTAGCGTCACTTAACCCTTTGACATTGGCCACTACAATTTCAAACTCATCTGCTACTTCTTGTTGCCTGGTGGCAACTTGATTTTTCTGATAATCGTTGAGGGCTTGCGCTAGGCCATTGGTATATTGTTTAACAGCAGAAATAGGTGTGGCATTGGGCGGAGGGTTACTGGATCCTTCTTGATCTCGAGCCGCATCCTGGTTGTTGGCTGTGTTGGTTGAGGCTAGCACAGTTTTTCCGTTAAGCAAGGTTGCTACATCAGGTGCTTGCAGTTCAAAGTCAAAGGGTATAGTAGCCGACATTTGACTAAATCCTATAGCAGTCTGCGGAACTGTACAGGTAACCACGTATTCAATTACCTTGTTGCTTAACTTATATCTAATATCAGCAATCTGAAAAGGTATCCACTTTTCAATCACAGCATTGTTATCGCTGCCAACTTCTTTTATGCCCAACTGACTACCATTGACCATCTGTCCGTTGGCATCATATCCATAGAATCGTATAACCATGAGAAAGTTTTGATTGGCTTCACTCACTGTGGGAGTTGCCGCACCTTGATGTGCGCGAACAGCCTTTCTTAATCTTTGTATAAAAGTAACACCCGTGGGCTCAATGACAGTAAAGTTCAGTGTCAACGCATTATGCGCTCGTGTGCCGCCTTGAGTACCAATAGAACTGTCAATGGTAATATTGTCAAGATAAAAATCAACGTCAAAGTACTTGTTTCTTTGGCCAGTGGCAAAACCCACACCCTGGTCGATGCCCCCACTCTGTATAATCAACTGTTGTGTAGGCAATACTTTTCTTTGGGCGATCAGCATTCTTTGGTATTCTTCAATGTTTAGTAGATAGATGCTGGCGCTGTAGTTCATTGATGCCAGTTTGGCCAAGGGATTTGGTGTGGGAATAATAGGTGATAGAAATTCTGGAGCAATGGCCGGACGGCCGCCTTCGGCAACACCTGAACCCACTACCGCGGCAGGTTGCTCTCGTTGATCGTCTGACGGTGCGCCCGGGGAACCAGCACCTTGAGATCTTTGTAGGGTTACCACTGGGCGGCCAGCACCGACCACAGCAGATCCATCATCGTTGCCTATATCCTCAGGACCGCCTAGGAGTCTTGGTAGTTCAGCATTGGTATCCTCTGATACATTTTCTGGTATATCAATGAGCTCACCGTCGTCGTTGAATGTTTGCAACGGCGCTTGTGGATTTTGAGTGCGCGAATCATCATCGGCTGCTTTCTGTGCTTCAATGGCATCAGCACCCGATGATGTTACAGCAGGACGAGGTGTGTTGTATTGTTCGTTGTATTTTGCTTGCCCAAGATCAGTAATCAGCTGTGTTGATGTTAGTCTGACACTATTGATTCCTGCATCTATATCTTTGGACCGTGCTGTGTATACTTGTACCTGTTGTCTTTCTGGCTCTATCACAGCATCTCGAGCCATGTCGCTGATTTCTCTTTTGGCGTTGCTGTTGTTGGTAGTTGCCAGACCAAGAAAGTTGTTTACTTGTCCATATAGATTTTCTGATCTTTGAACATTGCGAACTGCCACAGCCGCTGCCAATTCTCCATTGACTCTACGTGCGGTGTCTAGTTGTTTTTCAGCCTGATTTAAAAATCTTTCAGCGGCCTGAGAGCTTAAAAAGAAGTTTATGGCCATAGGTTAAAATCCCAAGGCAGCTCGAAGGGTGTCTAGTTTGGGAATATAGATTTCCACACCTTCTCTAAAATCGCCCAAGGGGTCTGGCAATGCATTGGGATTGCGTTGAGCAAACACCCACCATAGCCCGGCATCACCATAAAGGTCATAGGCCAAGAGATCAGGGCGTAGATTGTATGTTTGATTGATCTTGAATACCAAATCATCGGCTTGCTTAGGGATAGGCCTATTGGTCATGAATCCAAGATATATTCCGTTTACTGTGGGTGTAGCATAGTAAGAACTAGTTGCCGCGTAGATAGCCATTACCAGAACCCTCCTCTTAAGGCATTGCCATTGGCAAATTTTTCTAGACTAAACTGCTGGCTGACCTGACTGCGTGTAGGCATCGGCAGCAGAGTCAACGACAATGTTATTTTAGTAGGTACGTAGGTGGGAGAGTTCAAACCAAGATTGGGCGGCGCTGGAGGAATGTTCATGCCCCCTTGTGGTAGGTTTGCTCCAGTGAGCCTTGACCATATACTGCTAAGACTATAACTAGGTGCTGTGGAACTGCTTAGAGTTCTGCGGAACATCAGACCATTGCCACCCTGTGTCACACCTGACGACGTGGACTGTCGACCACGAGAACGAATATAGTCTACGTCAGATGGTAGATTGTAGTTAAACTGACTGATTACACACGGATGTTCATTGAACTGAAACTCACCCAGTCCTGATAAGAATACCAAGGGTGGTGGTGTACCTCGTTGTTTGTCTTGTCCATAGAACATCTTGGTAGCACTGCGGAAGAAATGTATCACTGCTAACAAATAGTCAGCTTCGCCCGAGTCCTGAGCAGTGAAATCAGCATTCATGACTATTTCGCCCACTCGGCTACCTTTGTAAAAGTATCCACGATAGTTTGAGTGTACCAGATCGTAAGGGGAATACTCTGCAGAGTAAGTCATGTCAATCTTGGGTGTGTATGGAAATACCACACCGTCAGTATTTCTCAGTGGTTCCAAGATACCAGCTGATCCAAGTCCTGGTGTTTTATACAAGTATGTGGCATTGGGAGCAAGTCGCAAACGCACACGCCAGTCGCCATCGCCAGCGGCTTTGCCAGCGGCTTTGCGTTGAGCAGACACTGTGGCCTGTTGTTGTGCTTGTTGTTTAAGTGCTTCTATGCGGCTGGCGTCAGCTGACGCGGCGGTGGCTGGTTCAACAAAATCTCCACCAACATACACAGGGTCGTTATTTTCGTCTAGAGTATATCCTGGCAACAGGAAACCGTCATCGTCATACGCAACACCAATGCTGTCGCCTCTAAGTGCCAATGGAGGATAACCTGTGCCGCCACTGGCAAGATCCTGTGCATTGAGAATGGCCTGTTGTTCAGATAACCCAGATATTACGGGCCGATCAGGATTGTTTAAATTATAAACGTCCCACTTGCCTGTTTCAGGATTGTAAATTTCTGTAAAGTTGCCGCCCACTGGTGCTGGTGATCGTGTGGCCGGAGGTGGGGAAGCTACA
>Ga0114968_10001714_pt1 | contig 16847 bp, 16 predicted proteins | sample M_130807_EF_Meta_FD_87020 | JGI IMG/M metagenome (GOLD analysis project Ga0114968, IMG submission 87020) | Freshwater microbial communities from Lake Montjoie, Canada to study carbon cycling - M_130807_EF_MetaG | ecosystem: Environmental > Aquatic > Freshwater > Lake | place: Lake Montjoie...
ATAACCTTCTGTTGGTCTATGCTTAAAAAACTTCATAAAAATATAGACAATATAACATCAAAAATGCTAAATCGTCTCACTTTTTTGGAGGAAAGCATATATTAAAATAGAAGTTAAAAATGATAATCTAGAACAGGCTCTTAGAGCCCTTAAAAAAAAATTACAAAGAGAAGGTGTTTTTCGTTTATTAAAAATTAAAAGTCACTTTGAAAAACCATCTGAGCGAAAAAAAAGAGAGAAAGACGAAAATACTAGAAGAGTAAAAAAATTTAAAAAACTAAAAGCACGTTACTAGACTCAAAAAACTTATAGCAAAAAAATAGCCATCAAAACTAGAACGAGTACTATTGTAACTGATATATAAACAGTAAATTTTTTAAAATCAGACCAAGTCTCTTTTTGAGAATCAATATTCATAAAATTTTAACCCTGACGAGCTTTAAACTTAGGATTTTTTTTATTTATAACGTAAAGCTTTCCTCTTCTTCTAACTACTTTGCAATTAATATCTCTTTTTTTTAAAGATTTTAAAGAGCTTACAACTTTCATAATTTTAATTTTTAAAGCCTGGCAACGACCTACTCTTCCGTGCCTTAAGACAAAGTACCATTGGCGCTAAAGGGCTTAACTTCCGAGTTCGGAATGGGATCGGGTGTTACTCCTTTGCAATAATCACCAGGCAATATCTTATATATAAATAATTTTATTCTGTAAACCTAATTTAAATTAAAGAACTATATTTTCTGAAAATTTTAAATATTATGATATAAATACTTAATTATCGCGGGGTGGAGCAGTCTGGTAGCTCGTCAGGCTCATAACCTGAAGGTCCTTGGTTCAAATCCAAGCCCCGCAACCAAATGTTAATTTTTTTTTTCCTTAAAATATAAATAAGAAAATAAATATATAATTAATAAAATTAAAAAATATATTTCGCAAAATATTCTATCTTTATAAAAAAACAATAAAGGTATTATCAAAAAAACATAAAAAATATTAATTAACAAACCTGTTAAGTAATTTGCCTTTTCAGAATTTTTCACAATAGAAAAAATATATTTAAAAAAAAGCATATGGAGGTGTTTTTTATCTGGTTTTAATGGTGAAGATTTATAAAAAAAAATTTTTCTAAAAAATGAAAAAAAAACCTCAAAAAAAACATAAAATAATATTCCAGCAAAAAAAAATGGAGAAATTAAGTTATTGAGGTTGCTTAATTCAATAATAATTAAAGATATCAAGCTACCTAATAAATAGGCACCACCATCTCCTAAAAAAATTTTTGCTCTAGGAAAATTGTAAAACAATACTGAGGAACATGCAATAATTGAAAGTAAAATAAAATATTTTAAATAATCAACATTACTATTGTAAGAATTAATAAAATATAAAATTATTAATATAATTATTGAATGAATAATTAACAAACCATTAAACCCATCAATGAAATTACACCCATTAATAATAAATAAAAAACATAAACAAACAAAAATAGAAGAAATAATTTTGTTACTATTTATTAAGTCATTTAGAATAGAAAGTTGAGTATTAAATATTTTAATATCTAAAAAATAAATTAAAATAAAAGTAAAAAGTAGCATGAAAAATAATCGAAATTGCGGCTTTATATTAATTTTTATATCCTCTGCAAAACCTAATAAAAAAAAGAAATTACTCAAAAATAAAAATTTATAAATAAAAACGTTTTTTTTAAAAAAAATTACCAAAGAAAACATTAAAAAAAAAAATATTAAAAAACCACCCATTCTTGGAATGGGTCTAAAATGAAAAGCCTGAGGTTTGTAGAATTCTATATCTTTTGTTTTTTTAAAAAAAAGTGAATTATAATTTTTAACTAAAAAAAAATTTATTAATATAATTAATGGAATGCTTATTAAAATAAATTTATCTAAATCCATACTTTTTTAAGGAATTATATGAAATCAAAATTATTGATATAAAATTATCAATAAAATTCATATTATTAAAATTACGATTTATATTCCAAACAGATATTAGAACTTTAATTCTATTATTTTGCAAAGAATTATTTCTTAATCTATAATACGAATATATCCCTGGACACTTGTAAGCTTCGCTTTTCTTTAAAATTTGACATTTAAAATAAAAATCTTCACACAATCTTAGTGATTGAAAAAAAATATTTTTTATAATATTTCTTTTTATAATTATAGTGCTTGTTGCAATTGAAGTGTTCTTAACAAAATTTCTATAATTAAAACTATTGGGAGTTTTGATAATTTCTATTTTATTTTTTTTGATAGATTTGTAATCAGTATAAGTAAAATCATATTTGTTATTTAACATATATTCAATTTGATATGTTAATTTATTTTTGTCCCAAAAATCATCAGAGTCAATAAATGCTACAAGAGGAGATTTTTTTTTTTTTAAAGCTAAATTTCTTGCGAAAGCTTGTCCTTTATTTTTGCTATTTCGATACAAAAATATTTTCTTATTATTAGAATATTTTTTTTTAAGTTTTGCCAAAATTTCATAAGTTCCATCATCGGAACAATCATCTACTATTATTAAATTCCAATATTTATAAGTTTGTTTTATGATCGAATTAATAGTAGTTAAAATATACTTTTTAGAATTATAAACTGGAAGGATTATATCAACTTTATTTTTTACCATTGAAAATATTAATACTAAATAAAATATAATTTAATTATAGTCTTTAAACTGATTAATCATGCTTAGTAATATTAAAAGTCATAAATTTGATACTAATTACTTCATCAAAACTATATTTAACATCTTTCCATTAATTATGTTGATGCCAAGCGGTTATATTACTGCATACTCAACATTTTTTATTATCTATTCATACATATTTTTATTTATTAATAAAATTAAAATAAAAATTTTTTTTACTGACTACTTAATTTTTATATTTTTTTTTTCGTCAATAATCTCAACAATTATTAGCTACGGTAATTCTAATTATATTATTCTGGCGAAATCAATCTCTGACATAAGATTTGCTCTTTTGTTTTTGTTGATAAGAAATCTATTTTTTTACAAAATAATTAGAATCAATACTTTATTAACACTGTCTTTTGTTTGTGTAATTTTTCTGTCTTTAGATATTTTATTACAATTTATTTATGGGAAAGATATATTAGGTTACACTATAATAGATGGTAGATATGGTGGTATCTTTGGCAAAGAAGCTATCGCCGGGAGTTATATACAAAAATTTTCTATACTAGCAATTCTAGCTTCTTGCTACTTTAAATTTAAGAATAATCAAAAAAAAATATGGTTGATAATTTTTACAATTATTTTATTAGGAATGGGAATATTAATGACTTTAGACAGAACTCCTTTTTTTATTTATATTTTATCTTTATTTTTTTTATTAATTTTATTCAAAAACTATCGAATAATTATTTTTTTTAGTCTTACTATAATAATTATATTTTTTTCAATAATGTACAAAAATAACAATCTTGTTCAGCATAGATATGGACCTATTTACTCAAATGCTAAAATTATAATTTTAGAAACTACTAATTTAATAATAAAAGAAAAAAAATCAAATCAATATCCTTTCTCTATTCAAGAAAAAACTATGCAAACAGGCATAGAATATTTTAAATTATTTAATTCTGCTATTTACACATTTAAAAATAATTTTTGGATAGGATCAGGTAGTAAATCTTTTTATAAAAGTTGTAATAATCTGATAAAGTATAGAGAAAATTTATTATGCGCTCCTCACCCCCACAATATTTATCTTGAAATATTAATAAACCAAGGAATTTTAGGAATTATTATTTTTTTTATTTTTTTATTAAGTATATTAAAAAAATATTATTTAGATTTAATTGCACCAAAAAAACACAATTTTGAAAAAATATTAATATTATCTTTTTTTATTATTTTTATTGTAGAATTGTGGCCATTGAGATCTTACGGAAGTATATTTCAAACTGTCAATGGAACATTATTTTGGTTCTTAATATCTCTTACAAGTTCTAAGTTACTTGCCAAGTAAACATTATATAAAAAAAAATTATGCCTCTGAGGATATTATATCTGATAAATTATCAATAAATTTTTCTTTGGTTGGTAAAATATTATTTTTAATTTCATTAATTATATCTGAATAGTTATTTAATATATATTTTGAAGTATCCATAAAATGATCTTTATTTCTTTTGCAAACAAATATACCCTTTCTATTTCCAACAACGTGTTTTATATCTTCAAAAATAATAACTGGTAATAATCTGGATAATGCCTCATCAATTACTTTAGGATGCGCCTCAGTATATGAGGGTAGTACAAATATGTTATGTGAATCGTAAATTTTAATCAAATCGTGAAATCCGGAAACATAATCTAAAATTTTTATATTAGAATTTAAAGATACTTTAATATTTCCTTGACCTACAATATTTAAAAAGAATTTATTACTTTCAAGATTATTAAATAAATCTATTAGATAATATATTCCCTTTTCTATATTTAGTCTTCCTACATATAAAAACTTAAATGATTGAATATTTATTTCTTTTTTTCGTAATAACCACTCTTCTGTAATCTCTGAAGGAAAAACTAAATGAAAAGATTTGTTTAAAGATAAATTTTTCTCGCAAGCTATTATTATAGCGCGCCGCAAAATATATTCATACATTAATTTATATAAAATTTTAAATTTTTTTCCCAAAATAATTTCATACTCTTTAAATCCGTCACTACGAAGATAAATGTAAATTTTTTTTTTAAAAAAAAAATTTATAAAAAAAAACGCTAAAAATGTATAGGGGGTTATTGATATTACTAAATTATATGAATTAATAAAATTACCACTAAAAATAATATTTTTTATAAAAGTGAAAATATTATTTGATAAATATATGTTTTTTTTTTTTAAAATTAAATTCTTTTCAATTTTATATGAACTTCTAGCAAAAACTTTAATAGCGAAATTTTTACTAAGTCCATCAACTATAGACGAGCAATCAATATTTTCTGAAAAAAAATTACTTTCATAATAAAAAATTCTTTCATTCGTTATTATGTTTAAATTTTTCAAAAAATTATTGTTTTTTAATATTAATTATTTATATTGTTATTTTAAAATATTTATATAAAATTGGGTTTATTAAATATCTTGTTTTAGTTAAAAAATAATTACTATTTTCTATTTCAGATACTTTTTTAATATTGGTAGTCATTAAATTATAAACCAATACTAATCTAGAAGAAACTCCATCCCCCTGAAATGAATGCCAAGTTTTTCTTTCGGTTCTAGAGAAAAAAACTGCCCTATTTTGTTTCCATTCTACTTCTTTTTTATTATCACCTTTTTTATTTTCATAAAAATATGTTCCAAAATTTTTTTTTGGAGTTAAATATATGACACCACTTAGTAATTTATTTGGCGTATCATCATGAATAGGAAATTTATAATTAGCGCCGGTATTAATAATATGAAACTCGGAATATTCATATAAATCGACTTTTTTGGAATTTAATTCCTTAAGTACTTCGATTGCTTTTGAATGATAATTTTTGAATAGTCTATTAATAGTGGTATCTCTAATTACAGATGCTTTTATTAATCCATTTTTATCAATATAATTATTATAGACATCTATATTGCCGTCTTTAGTTTCTTTAAGATCTAAAGTGCAGAGTTCATTAAAGTCATCATTAGTCAGAAAGTTATCTATAATTTTGATGTTTATCATATCTTATAATATAGCTTATTTTTTAGATAACTTTAAATAATTAATATTTTAATTATGATGCAAGATCAAGTTTTTGAACATAAAAATAATTTTTTAATAAATGCTAATGATTAAATCTTTATTTTTTTATTCTTTAAAAATTCTGTACTTTTTTGATTATATAATATTTTTTTTCTTTAATAAAAAAATTTCTATTTATATTTACGAATCCATAAGAAATAAATCTTATGAGAATTTATATATAAAAAAAAAATTAATTAAATTCTTTGCACCTAATAATTTAATTCAATGGAGAATTGCTACATATTTCTCTAAAGAACCGGAAACATTAGAGTGGATTAATAATTTTTCAAAAAAAAATGTTATTTTTTGGGATATAGGAGCAAATATTGGTTTATACTCAATATATGCTGCGTTAACACATAAAAACATAAAAGTAATTTGCTTCGAAGCATCTACAAATAATTTAGGAATCTTATCAAGAAATATAAGTATAAATCACTTAACAAATAAAATTTATATAAATCCTTTTCCCCTTGGCAATAAAGAAAATGAATACCTTTTAATGAAAGAAAAAGATTTTATTGAAGGTGGAGCATTAAATACTTTTGGAGAAAATTTAAATTTTGAAGGTAAAAAATTCTCTTCTAACAATAATTATAGAGTTTATGGAACAACAATTAATTATTTAATTAAAAATAGAATATTAGAAGTTCCAGATTACATTAAAATCGACGTAGATGGAATAGAACATCTGATACTAGAAGGTGGTAATAAATATTTACATAATAAAAAGATTAAAAGTGTATCCATTGAGTTAAATGAGAATTTTAGTGAGCAATTTGATAAGGTCATAAAAATTATGGATAAATCAAAATTTATTTTAAAACAAAAAAAACATGCTAAATACTTAGATGCTTCAAAAAAATTTGCAAAAACATTTAATTATATTTTTGAAAGGGGTTAATATTTAATTTTTTTTGAAACCTACTAAATTCATTATTAGTTCCGAAGTTTATATAAGAATTTTTCTTTTTTAATAAATAATGAAAAATATTCTTTTCTAAAATATTAGTTTTTAAATGCGTCCAAAATAAAGAAGTGTAAACTTCAAAAATAGGTTCATTCACTAAATGCACGACATCAACACCATTTTCTAAAGATTCAATAATAGTAGCTGTAGATCCTACGCATACACAAAAATTATTAACCTTATATTTGTTATCAATCATAATTTCATTTAAATTTTTGATTAAATCTAAATGTTTTTTGGAATTAATCATGAAAGGATGATTAACAATTTCAAAACTAGAATGAATATTTAATTTTTTATGATTTATAATTTTTTTTATTTGATCAACTATATATAAAGAATCTTTAAAATCATAAGGTAAAAATATTTTATTTCTAAAAAAATTTTTATTTCTCTTTTTATATCTAAAAGACTTATTAATAATAAAATTTTTATTATTCCAACCTAATTTTTTTAGTATTATTTTATTTTCATTACCATGCGATATTAAATTATGCTGAGTAAACTCTGAAAGAATAAATTCAGTTGGTAGTGCTGGTAATGCTGTATGTAAATATGCAAAACATTTTATACTAGGATTTATCTTATTAACTAAGAATTTAATATAATGTTGAAGGGGCTGAGACTCGAAAGGATAGAAAAAAAAACTAATTTTATTATTATTGATAATCTTATCTAAAGTTAAGTTAATGCAAGAATATAATTTATTTTTTTTAAAATTAATTTTTTTTGAGGATAACAAAAATCTCAAAATTAATAAAAAAAAATAAATTTTATTATTAAATAATTTTTTTTTTTTTAATATAATAATATTTTTATACTTTCTATTTATAGTTATTTTGTCACTATCCTGATATAGCATTACCCATAGAGTTTTTTTATTACTGAAAGTGTTATCAGAGAAAAAACGATCAATTATAGTTGAATTTACAAAATCATTCTTAGAAAAATATGAAAAAACTAAATTATTGTAATTATTATTAATTTTTGAATTATTAATAATCTCATAATCCTGTTCCTGATTAATAATTTTTTTAAAAAAAAACTTTAAACGATCTATTAAAGTAAAATGTATTAGATTTTTAATAACTGAAATTAATTTAAATTTTCCTTCAGTTTCAGCCCAATTAATAAAATAATTATGTTCTTTATAAAAAAAATTATTGTCAGAGCTATATTCTTTTTTAATGTATTTCTTAATTTTAAAAATTATCCTTTTTTGCTCTAATTTAATCTGACTGATCGTAGTTATCATTTTTTTTTTAATTCTTTAATTCTAATATCACTTGATTTCCTAAATTAGAATTTTCTAAAACTAGACAAAATTTGTTATTAGAGTCATTAAATATTTTAAGTAATATTTTTTTTACATAATTATTCTTATTATTATTTTTGCCACGTAAAATTTTTAAATTTTTTTGTAAAGACTGCATATATCGATCTTCGCCTACATATCCTGTCTTTTGAGGTTTATGATTTAAAAACCAATTAATAAAATTACCTATGCTATAGCCCTGACGTGTAAATAAATTATATTTTTTAAAAGAGACATTTTTAGCAAGAAATTCCATAGATCTTATTGAAAAATAATTTATTGAATTTTCCTCATAAAAAAAATTTTTATAAGAATTATTATCTAAAATGTCTTTCAAAACATCATTTTTATTTGGAGTTATAATAATGATGCTGCCATTTTTAATTAGATGGGTTTTTAATTTTACTAAATACTCATATGGGTTTTTGATGTATTCAAAAGAATAAAACATAAAAATTTTTTTAAATTTTATATTTTTATATTTATTTAAATCGTCTTCACAACGAATCTTAATTCTTTGATTTACATGATCTTTCTTTAACTTATTTAATTCCAATCCATAAGGAATACATTTTTTTTTTCTTGCTAGATCTAAAAAATAACCAAGGCCACAACCTATTTCTAAAATTTTATGAAATTTATCTGATTTTTTAATATATTTTTTAATATAATCTTTTGATTGCTTCAACCCATTTTTATATTCTTCTGAAATTTCTGGAATTGATATTCCGGCTTTATAAAGTCTAGAAATATCTAATTTATTATCAATTAAATTTTTTTTAGGGTCATTTCTAAAAAACTCAAAATCACATTTTTTGCAAAAATACAAAATTTTTTGAGCTCCGGATCTTGTTTTGATATTTTTTTTTTTTGAAATTTTTTTACAAATTTTACTTAGATTACCTAGCGGACATTCAAATTTATTCATTTTTATCAAATAATTTTATAGCAGCAATTACATCTTTTTTTTCATCTATTGCTAACTCTGAGCCTTGTACTTTTATCATTTTAACTTTTATTCCATTTTCTACAAATCTTAAAATCTCAATATCTTCTATTCTTTCTAAAAAACTCTTTTTATTTTTTTTTAATTTTAATAAACTATTTCTTGGATAAGCATAAATGCAAACTTGTTTAAATGCCTTAATAAAATTGAACTTCTTATTTGTCGGAGAAGGAGATCGAGTAACAAAAAGTAGATTATTTTTATTATCAATTATAATTTTAGGAACACTGCTGCTTCTAAATTCTTCTTCATTTTTTATATCAGTATAAGCATTTACTACAAAATTGTTTCTATTTTTTTTGCAATAATTAATAACTTTTTTGATTGATTTGGGCCTTACAAAAATTTCGTCTCCCTGAACATTTACATAAATTCTTGCAATAATTTTTTTAGAAACCTCATAAATTCTATCTGTTCCAGTTAAACAATTTTTACTGGTAAGCACGGTATTAATCTTCATTATTTTGCAAAAATCTAGAATTTTTTTATCACCTGTCGCTACATAAACTTTTTTCTTACCAACTGCCTTAACGCACTTTTCCCATACTCTTTCTAGAACAGTTTTTTTATTAATTTTTATTAATAATTTATTTGGTAATCTTGTAGATTGGAGCCTGGCTGGTATTACTAAAATATAATCTAGCATTCAATATTTTTTATTTTTCAATGGATAAAGTGTAGGTGTTAATGAATATAAATTAATTTTTGTAAAATTTTTTTTTAATGCTATTAAATAGTTATTCATTTTTAATTGAAGTGCAGAGTCATTAACATAACCATCAAATCCAGCTAAATAAACATCCTTTGCTCCAGAGGCATTTAATAAAGCTATTGCGTAACCAATTGCTAAAGTGTTGGGCAATATACAATAGCTATCCAAAGATTTTATTTTAGTATTATCAGTAATTAACCCAAAATTTTTTATTTTTTTTATACTTTTAATATTTATTAAATTTTTTATTAAGTTAACTGGAAAAATTAATTCTTTATTCATTTTTTCATATTCGGCTGCATCAATTAAAATTCTAGCTTCATTTGAGGCTAAATAATAATCAATCTCTTTTTTATTAAAAAATCTATTAATATTTAAACTAATAACTGTACACTTATTAATTTTAATAAATTTCAGAATCTTATTTTTATAATCTATTAAAGTACCACCCTGTCCTAATAAGATAATTTTTTTATTTAAAAAATAATCTTTAACATTCCATGTATGGTTTAAATCTATTTTTTGGCTAATTATGTTTTTTAAAAAACTAGGATTAAATGAACTAGAATTAGTTTTTTTTAGTTGATCTAAAATACTAATTATTTGGTCATAATTATATCTGTTATCAATTAATAACTCTTGTATGTAACTAGGGTGAATATTATTAATTGCTGCAAGATGATAATAAATTGATTTTCCCCATTGATATTTTTTTTTTAATTCTAAAAAATAAGATTGTGACAATGAATAAATAAACTCTGGTTTAAACTTTTTAATACCTCTTCTTGATAACTCACAAACTACACTTTCTGTAGAAACATTGCCTGCTCCTCTACCCATTCCTTGTACTGTTGAATCTATCCAGTTTGCTCCAAAACTTAGAGCTTTAATGCTGTTTTCAAGAGCAAAGCCGCAATTATCATGAGCATGTATTCCAAATTCTGATTTCCAGTTTTTTTTTATAATATTACAAATATTTTCTACATTTTTTGGAATTAGACTTCCAAAAGTATCAGCAAAATAAAAAACATCAACAGAGCAAGTTTTTTTTAATAATTTTAAACAGTTAATAAGATCACGATTACTCACTCTGTTTATTTGCATTAAATTTACAAATACTTTGTAGCCTTTACTTTTTGCTAATATTAATAAATCGCAGATTTTTGATATATCTTCAATACGCGTTGCAAAACGAATTATGGATATTTTTGATTTCGATGAATGAACAAAGTGCTTGTTAAATAAATATTTATGATCTTCGTCAGAATTAAAGAAATCATCAGAATTTACCATGACCGCAATTTTAGTTTTTCCAAGATTTCTTAATTTCGATAAAAAATTTTCTTTTGAATAAGCGAAAGGTCCAAATAATTTATTTTTGTCAAGAAATCTAAAACCTATCTCTATTACATCAATTTTAGAATTAGAAATTTTCTGAATATATTCATTTAATTGACTATAACTAAATTTCCAGTTGTTATAATAACCTCCGTCTCTAAATGAGCAGTCCAATAATTTAATATTTCTCATTTTTATTTAGCCATTTGTTAAATAACTTCAAACCTTGTTTTAGATTATATTTTGGTGAATAACCTAGATGTTTTTTAATCTTTCCAATATTTGCATAACACCCTAGAAAATCTCCTGGGGTTCCTTTTTCAACTTTTATAATTATTTTTTTATCTAATACTGAAGAAATTTCTTTAATTAAATCTTTTATTAAAGTTTTTTTTCCAGATCCAATATTATAGACATTATTAAAATATTTTTTATCTTTAATAATCAACTTCCAGGCATAGAGCACGTCGTCAATAAAAACAAAATCTCTAAATCTATCAAGACTGCCTTTGATGAATATTTTTCCATTTTTTTTTGCCATATTTAAAAAAATACTAATCATACCTAAATATTTATTATTTGGGTCTTGCCCTGGACCATATATGTTAAACATTCTAACAATATTCCATTTTATATTTAAAAAATTACAATAAACTTTAATATAGTTTTCAGCTGACAATTTAGAAACGGCATATAAAGATTTCGGTTCACATAAAAAAGTTTCTTTTAAATGAGCATTATCAATATTTTCTTGATAGACATTAAATGTTGAAGCATAAATAATTTTTTTAGTATAATTTTTTTTTGCCCAACTAATGATATTAAGAGTGCCCGATATATTAATGCTCAAATCTTGACTCGGTATTTCAAAAGATCTTGCGGCTGATGGTTGTCCAGCGCAGTGTAATATAATATTGGGCTTATTGATTTTTATTTTGTTTATAGATTTACTTGAAGATAGATCAATACCTCCGTAAATCTTAACTTTTTCTTGCTTATTAAATAATTTTTTTTTTTTATTCCTTTTTTTTTCAATAATAATTATTTCATATCCTTCGTTTGAAAGCCTTTTGGCTAATTGAGATCCTAAGAATCCTAGACCTCCGGTTATTATAATTAACATTTTTTAATATTTTTTTTCAAACTTAAATAAACTTTCTTCATTAGATTTTTTGGTCCACATGTTAATAATAAACAGGTATTTAAAGGATATTTATAATTACTTTTTACGTAAATTAAATCTTTTACAAAACCATTGAAAACATTTTTACAAATATTTTCATTTTTAAAATTTATTAATAAAAAATTTGATTGTTTCCCTATAACATCAAAACCCAATTGTTTAATCTTTTTTGACAAATAATCACGGCCAATCTTTACCTGATTAATATAATTTTTAATTAGTCTAAATCGTTTTAAAAAATATATAGCTACCGTATCCGTTAAAAAATTAGTTTCGTACGATAGTCTAAAAGTTTTTAATATATGAATAATTTTACTAGAGGAAATTACATAACCCAATCTAATTGATGGGAGGCCAAATGATTTAGAAAATGTCCTTAAAACAATTAAATTATTATATTTAAATATTAGTTTTTGAGCAGTAAATGAGCCAAACATATAATAAGCTTCGTCGACCACTAAAGTAACTTTATTTTTTTTACAAAGCAAACATAGCTTATCTAATTGCCGATATGATAAGTTATCTTCAATGGGCTGATTTGGGTTCGGTAAGAATAAAATCTTTGGTTTTTTTTTTATTTCATTAATTAAATCATTTATTTTTAATTTAAACGTTTTGGAATCATATGTAATTGTTTTGATTTTTGTTTTAAAAATTTTGCTATAAACTTCATACATTGCATAAGTTGGATATAAGCATAAAATTTTGTCATTTACTTTTGTAAAAATCTCGAAAATATTTTTAATTGCCCCATCTATTCCTTGCGTTATATAAAAGTTATTTTCTTTTAATTTTAAGTGGGTTCCTAAATGTTTATAAATTAATGCTTGATCTGGATATTTTGCCAAATCATATCCTTCAGTTTTTTTAAAAATATCGCTTAATAAATACTTAGGGAAATTTAAAACTCTTTCATTTCTATTTAGCCTTAATCCTTTGGAAAGATTCCTGTCTTCTGCAATTCTTTTCCTAATAATTGAAGTAATGTGTGACAGCTTTTCAGATTCAAAAATAAATTTTTTCTGCATTCTACAATTTAATTGCTATTTAATTTATATCTTTAATTCTTTTTAAAATAAATAATGGAACTAGCAACATTATAAATAGTTTAATTTTGTTTAAAGAAAATGGAGATTCAATCATACGAAAAAAGGCATTTATTTTGCTTCCTTTATAAATCTGCAATAAAACTTTCATATAATTAATTTTATCAACTATAAAATTGACTTGTTGCTTATATTTTAAAATTTTTTGAGATTTTAACCAATTTTCTAATTCTAAAATATGTAGATTATAATTTTTTATGGAAAAATTATTTTTATGAATTCTATATATAGCTAATGGTTGCTGTATACATGCAAATTTTGTAACTCGCTGTAATCTTAAAAAAAGATCAAAATCGCCGATTATATTATAATTATTATTAAAAAAAAACTTTTCCTTAGTAAAAAAATATCTTCTTAAAATTACTGTTAATATTCCAATTTTATATTCTTTCAATATAAAATTTTTAAGATCTCCTTCTGGAAGATCGTTTTTGGAAAAAACTTTTTTTTTATTAATAATGTCATTTTGAATTATATAATTAGAATATACTAAACCAATTTTTTGATTTTTAAATTTCTTAATTTGTAATTCAAGTTTATTATCAATCCACATATCATCTGTGTCACAAAAAGAAATGTATTGTCCTTTTGCTTTTGTAATTGCTTTGTTTCTTGCTTTATAAAGAGTTGTATATTTGGATGAGTAAAAATATCTAAACCTTTTATCAGAAAAACTTTTAAAAATTACTTTACTATTATCAATAGAGCAGTTGTCCCAGAAAATTAGTTCCCAGTTTTTGTATTTTTGATTAATTATACTTTGCAAAGAATCCGTGAGATATTTTTCACCATTATGACAATTCATTATTATACTAACTAATGCTTGATTTCTCACAGAATCAAATTTTGTAATGATTAATAGTCTTTTTTAAACCTTCGTTTAAATTAATTCTGGGTCTCCACTTTGTAAAATTTTTTATCTTTGAAATGTTTGCAATTTTTTTATTTTCTTTTCTTTTAAAAGAGAATTTTTTAGCAAAAACTACTTTTCCACCTTTGCAATAATTTTGTATTGTTTTTACAAGTTTACTAATTTTACAACCTTTTCCATACCCAAGATTAAAAATATTTCCATAACAATTCTTGGATTTCATAAGAATTATAATTGCATTAACGACGTCATCTATAAAACAAAAATCTCTTACCGCATTTCCATTTTTTATATAAAATTTTTTATTTTTTAAGCAATTCTTAATTACATACGGAATTAATCTTTCATCGCTTTGAAGAGGGCCATATGCAATAAATAATCTTAATATTATACATGGAAATTTGAATAGTTTATTCATCATTTGCAAATAGTGAGTTGAACATGTTTTTCCTAGCGAATAAAAAGTTTCTGGACTTTCCCTCATTAACTCATTTTGAGGAGCAGGTTTTATGCCATACTCATCGCTACTTCCTATATTAATAAAAGATTTAATATTTTTCTTTTGTGAAAAAAAATTAACAATATTTATAAGAGAGAAAAAATGTGTATTGAGAATATAATTTGAAGAATTTAAAGAATTAGAATGATCAATATAACCCATTAAATTAATTACATAATCATATTTCTTTCTTAGATTTTTTTTTATTAAGTAATCATTAGTAAGGTCTAATTTGAAGTATTTAATTTTTTTATTAATTATCTTTTGTCTTGAATTGTATAAAATACAGTCAATTGTATAGTTGTCTTTGATTAATCTATTAATTAGGTGGGTTCCTATAAATCCAGTGCCGCCTAAAATAAGTACTTTATTAAATTTTAAGATAGCCATGGTTGAAATTTATTTTTGGAAAGAGAAATTAATTTATCTCTATCTCTCTTGGTATCCATACACTGCCAAAAACCTTTATGCTTAAAAGCAATTAATTGCCTCCTTTTTGATGCTGTTTCTAGAGGTTCACGCTCTAAAATAGTTTTATCGTTTTTAATCAATTTTATGAATGATTTATTTACCATAAAAAAGCCACCATTAATCCAAACATTAGAAATATAATTTTTTTCACTAAACTTTTTTACAACATAATTATTTAACTCGATCTGACCAAATCTTGGTGGTGGATTTACTGCTGTCACAGTAATTAATTTTTTATGTTTAAGATGAAATTTAATTAATTTTTTTAAATTTACATTCGATAAACCATCGCCATAAGTAAATAAAAAATCTTTATCTTTTATGAAATTTGCAGCCCTCTTTAACCTTCCGCCTGTCATGGTATTTAAACCTGTTTGAATTAATGTAACGTTACATATTTTATTATCTACTCTGCACTTTATTGTAATTTTTTTTCCAATTTTTAATTTACCGAAAGTTCTTTTATCTTTTTTATTTATTTTTTTTTTAATAAAAAACTTAATAAGCTGGTTACCTTTGTAACCTAGGGCAATATAAAAATTATTAATATTAAATCTTAAATAAATTCTAATTATGTGCATTACGATTGGATCTTTTCCAATCTTAACCATCGGCTTAGGAATAGATCTAGTTAGATTATCTAAACGCGAACCAAATCCTCCTGCTAATATTAAAACTTTTAAATTTGAATAATCTACCATTTGTAAAATATATCTTCTTTTTTTTTTCTCTTTAACTCACCTGTATTATGAATAATATTAGAAAAATTTAATATTTTATTTTTTTTTCCCAAACCTTTGAAACCAAACCAAACTTTTGGTTTTACAAAAACTTGTTTGCAATCATATTCACTAAGCACGATTTCATAAAAAGACTTTTTGTTGTCAAAAAAAACAAATTTAACTTTTCCCTGTGTTACAAATAAATTTAATGACATTTTTTTATGATATTTCCATGCCTTTATACAATTTTTTTTTATTTCTGAAAAATAAGCTTCTGAAAAACCTACGTAACCTTCATTGTTTTTATTGATAATCTTAATTATATTTCCAAGCGGATTTATAATTTTTTTTTGATTGATTATTTTAATATTTTTTTTAAAAAAATTATTCACTAAATATACATTTTAAAAATTTTAAATAATATTTTTTTCGGGATAAAAAAAAACATTACATCAAGTAATTTCCTTAATAAAAATTTAAAATAAATAAATTTATTATTTGTTTTTAAATTTTCTCTTCGAATTTTTTGTAAAATTAAACTAATTTTTTCTTGGGAGCTAGAATTATATTTAGCAATTAATTCATGAATATTTGGTTGATTGAAAGATTCACCTGAACTTAAACAATCCCAATTATTAGTATAAGGATACTCAAAAAAATTTACATTTTTATTATTTATTAATTTAGTATATTTATTACAATTGTAAAATACCCCTCCTTGAACAATAGTATTTTCTATAAAATCAAAATATTCTTTTATCATTTTAATATTCATTTCCTGAAATGACCTTGTGTTAATAAAAAAATTTACAAACCTGCCAAATATCTTCAATTTATCTAAAGAGTTTGGAGGCAAAAATAT
>Ga0114968_10001716_pt1 | contig 16840 bp, 12 predicted proteins | sample M_130807_EF_Meta_FD_87020 | JGI IMG/M metagenome (GOLD analysis project Ga0114968, IMG submission 87020) | Freshwater microbial communities from Lake Montjoie, Canada to study carbon cycling - M_130807_EF_MetaG | ecosystem: Environmental > Aquatic > Freshwater > Lake | place: Lake Montjoie...
CTCTTCCCATGGTGTACAACCTACGCCATAGAGTAAAAGCGCCCGCTAAACCCAGTAAATTGGGGAAGGTAGCCCCAGACAAAGTGGTGATACCCAGCGTAGCCCCCGCGCCGATCAGCGCCCCTGCTGACGTTGACCCTGTCAACAACCCTGCTCATTACACAGACGGTGGCATCGAGACGATTGACTATATCGAAGCCAAAGGCTTGGGGTATCACCTTGGCAACGTAGTTAAGTATGTAAGCCGTGCGGGCAAAAAAGACCCGAACCAAAACATAGAAGACCTGCGCAAAGCCCAGTGGTACTTGAGCCGAGCCATCGAGAAGACCGAGTCTGCCACTGCGAAGTGATGAAAGCTGTACTGGAGTTTTCGTATCCGGAGGACGAGCGCAAGCTGCTGTATGCCCTGCGCGGGCATGAAATGTATGTAGCGCTCTCCGACATCCACCGGCAGATACAAGACGAATCCCGGCATGAGGTTGATCCCGCAGTGTTGTTGACGCGTGTGTGGGACATAACTGATGCCGTGCTTAAAACCGTAGGTGACATATGAAATGCGAACATGAATGGACTGACCGCAGCGCAAACAGAAGCGCGGAATGGTTATGCACCAAATGCAAGAAGCCTTTTACCCAAGTACAACCTAGCACTACAACAAAACGCCCTTGGGTTGGGCTGACGGACAAAGAAATCGAAGAGTGCTGGGACGGTGACCTGACGCCCTACAAAATGCAGTGCATCAGAGAGATTGAATTTAGGTTGCGGGAGAAGAACATATGAAAACACCTGAAGACGAAGCCTTTGAAGAGATAGAACGCATCCAGCGCATCCGCACAAGTTGGGTATCTGTGAAGAAGCCACAAGACGGCATGACCCTGCGTGATTACTTCGCGGCAAAGGCGATGCAAGGAATTATTTTCAACGACGGTGATTTTCTTGATGCTCGTTACAGTTCACCAGAAAATATTGCTTTTGCGGCTTACCACATGGCAGACGCAATGCTGAAAGCGAGGGAAAACAATGCTTGAAATCTTTTTCCTACTGTTACTTGGTGGCGTAGTTTTGGTGCTATCAATTTATGTGACGTTGAATATGTTTATAGCGAGGGACGAAAAAATTGGATCAGACAAAAACATGCCAAGTGTGCAGAAAAAGGAAAGCGGAGAAACAAGTGGTGACAAGCTTCGGTAGAAAAATGTGGAGGTGCATAACGTGTGCAGACCTTAAGAACCGAATCGGTTTCACAGGCCGCACCAAGTAGGAACCGGGAATGAGTGATGCTAAGCCTACGTGGCAAGGGCTGACGGACGAGGAATATCAGCACATCCTAAAGCAAACCGAGGGCTGTGGATTGCTGGCGTTTTACAACCTAGTCGAGGCCAAATTCAAAGAGAAGACCGAAAACAACGTACTTATAGAAAGACAACGATGCGAACAAGTAATTCAGAACCATCTGGTAAGGCACAAGCACGATCTGCGAAAAGTCGAGCTGCTGCGAAACATTCTTCAAAAGATAAAGACACCATCCTCACCCAAGAAGAGCTTGCCCGTTGGTGGCCCTTCACCCGACTCGCACCGCACCGGTTCCCCAAACCAGTGAAGCCAGAGATACCAGAAGCGCTCTTATGACAGCATTTATTGATTACGCCCACCCCATGATGATGGCGGAGAAAAAGCTAAAGACCGCGCATGATTTGTTGCTGGACAGGAAATATGATGAGGCAATCGACGAGTTGTACCAAGTGCTAGTCGAAGCTAGATTAGCCATCCATTCCGTTAGACATGTAAAGGAGCAAGAAAATGCCATACGTTAACAAACCCCGCCCGTATAAGCGTGAGTACGAGATGTACGACGGGACGCCCGCAGTCAAGAAGAAACGCGCTGCTCGGAACAAAGCACGGCGCGAGCTAGAGCGTGAAGGCTTGGTGCATAAAGGCGACGGCAAAGATGTGGATCACAGCAAGCCGTTGAGCAAAGGCGGTAGCACGGCACGCAGCAACCTGCGCGTCAAGTCTGCTTCGGACAATCGTTCTTTCAAACGAAACAGCGACCACACGCCAAAATAATATGGACAACTATAAGTGGCCACGCCCATTGGGCTACGAGCCGTTCGACCACCAGCGGGATACCGCGAAGTTTCTAGCCTTGCGTCATCGGGCTTTTTGCTTTAACGAGCAGGGCACTGGCAAAACAGCATCCGTGATATGGGCCGCTGACTATCTTATGTCGCTTGGGCTAGTCAAACGGGTGTTGGTTGTTTGCCCCCTGTCCATCATGCAGTCCGCTTGGCAGGCTGATCTATTCAAGTTCTCTGTGCATCGCACGGTGGACATTGCGTACGGCGATGCAACCAAGCGGGCGAAGATTGTCAAAGGCCCAGCCGAGTTTATCGTTATCAATTACGACGGAATAGGTACTGTAGCCAATGACATCTTGAACCACGGTAAGTTTGATCTTGTTGTAATCGACGAGGCCAACGCGTACAAGAATGTTCAGACGCAGCGATGGAAGACCATGAACAAATTGATATCCCCAAGCACGCGCTTGTGGATGTTGACCGGCACGCCTGCTTCGCAATCCCCCGTAGATGCATACGGGCTAGGCAGGTTGTGTGTACCGCAGCATGCGCCTAGGTTCTTTGGTGACTTCCGCGAGTCGGTGATGCAGAAAATAGACATGTACCGTTGGATCCCCCGACCCAACGCCAACCAACTGGTGTTTGACATGCTTCAACCCGCTATCCGCTACGAGAAATCGCAGTGCTTGGATTTACCGGATGTAACGTATACCAGCCGCAATGCGCCGTTGACCCCCTCGCAAGCTAAGTACTACAAGGAGCTGAAGAAGGAGATGCTGCTTGAGATGGCGGGCGAAGAAGTAAGCACAGTCAATGCTGCCGCGAGGATGAACAAGCTTCTGCAAATATCGTGCGGGGCTGTGTATTCAGACAGCGGGGCTACGATAGAGTTCGATGTGTCGTCTCGTCTTCGTGTAGTACAAGAAGTGATTGACGAATCAAACCACAAGGTGCTGGTGTTTGCTCCGTTCCGGCACACTATTGCGCTACTGCAAGACTACATGATCAAGAACGGCATTGCTTGCGAGGTTATCCACGGCGATGTACCAGTGCAAAAACGCACCGTAATCTTTAAGGATTTTCAGGAAAGACCCACGCTTAAAGTGCTGATCATTCAACCGCAAGCTGCTGCCCACGGGGTTACCCTAACTGCTGCGGACACCATCATTTGGTATGCTCCTGTTACGTCCACTGAGACGTACCTTCAGGCTAACGCCCGCATAAACAGACCCGGTCAGCGCAACGCCATGACTGTGGTGCATATCGAAGGCAGTCCTATCGAGCGCAAGCTGTACACCATGCTGCGCAACAACATAACGAACCACGAAAAAGTTGTGGATCTGTATAAAAATGAGCTACAAGAGACTTGACAAAGTCTAGACTAGCCACTATATTTAAACCCCAAGGAGAGAACTATGACAGATAAAGCAATGGACGAATTGTCTGCGGAATACCTAGAGTTGCGCTTGAAGCGTGAACACCTCAAACACGAGTGGGAAGCCCAAGACACGAAGATAGCCGACGAGATGAACAAGATTGAGACGGCAATGCTTGACGTACTGAACGAGACAAACGCCAGCAGTATTTCAACAGACAACGCCGTAATCATGCGGCGCGTTACTCAGCGCTACAACCCCACGAACTGGGATGCCGTGTACAAGCTTATTGAAAGGCACAGCGCTTACGGGCTGCTGCATAAGCGCATACACGACGGCAACATGAAGGATTTTTTGGATCAACATCCAGACGAGTACCCCGCTGGTCTGAATGTGGATAGTCGCTATGCGGTAACTGTACGCCGCAAATCATCAACCTAAGAGAGAGAGAACTATGAGCACCATTACAACATTTCGCGCAGATCTTCCAGCCCACTTGCAAAGTGTGGAGTTGGATGACTTCACCAAATCCTTCACCAAGTCCGGTGGTAGCATCAAGCGCATAACCCTGCGCGGGCGTGTCTTCCGTCTAGTGGACGGCGGCAAAGAGATTGCTAAGAACACCGATCCCTACATGGATGTGGTGATTGTCAACGGTACTAAGACTGTTCAAAAAGCCTTCTATTCAGGCGAATACAACCCAGACGAAACGTCTATTCCTGACTGCTGGTCTAGCGATGGCGAGCGCCCTGATGCAGATGTTGCAGATCCACAAGGCAGTCATTGCAAAGAGTGCCCTAAAGCCATCAAAGGTTCGGGCGGTTCTGGCCGCGCTGCTTGCAGGTTCAGCATGCGCCTCGCGGTTGTATTGCGCAACAACCCCGCAGGTGACATCTATCAGTTGATCCTCCCGCAGAAAACTATTTTTGGGCAAGGCAACGTAGACAGCATGCCCTTCCTGCAATACGCCAAGTATGTGGGCCAGTCAGGCTACAACCTGAACATGCTGACAACGCGCCTTACGTTCGATACAGACAGTGATTTCCCTAAGCTAGTGTTCGCTAACTCAGAGTTCTTGGACAAGGAAACCTATTTGACCTGTGTGGAGCAAGGCAAGTCTGCGATTGCGATCAACGCAAGCAAACTAAGTTTTTCCAAGAAGGCGGAGCCTCAAATGCCCCAGATGCCTAAGTTGGTTGCGCCTGCTGGTTCTGCCGCTGCGGACATCACGGCAGTTGAAGAGGTTGCGGAGCCTGTAGTGCGCGAAGAAAAGCGCAAGAAAGTCACCATAACACCCAAGCAACCACAGAACCTTGCGTCTATGGTTGACGAGTGGGGAGACGATGCGTGATCGGCTATAGTTTTAGGATTCGTGACCTAAACCGCAAAGGTAACAAGCAGAACATAGGCGTTCAGCTTGGGAAACACTGCATCCAAAATAACGTCCCGGTGTCGCTGGTTATGGAGACACTGGGTGTTAGCAAGCAAACGGTTTACAACTGGTTTGCTGGGGTGCATAAACCAGCGATAGCCCACGAGCTAAAAATAAAGCTGCATTTCTTGCAGTAACGGTTAGGGGGTAACTAGCTCGACGGGGCGAAGGGGGCATCCGTCAGCCCTTGTTACCTCCTTTTTTATTGACGTGCTTGGGAACATCATGGCGGATATTGAACTCCTGCGACGGGTAGTTGCCCCTAACGAAGGCTGGTACTGTGTCTTTTCTTTACTAGATGGTAGGCAACCAAAACAAGACCACTACCGAACTCTTGAAGAAGTACAACAAAAAGCTGAAAGTCTGGTAGCCGAAGGTCGGTGCGCTTACTTCAGCCTCGGTAAATTTAAGACCGACAAAAATAGAGAAGCTGAAAACTGCGGTTGGATGCAAGCGTTTTTCCTCGACATTGACTGTGGCGAAGACAAGGCCAAGCCCGATAAATATGGGCGCATCAAGGGCTACATTGACCAAGCCACCGGCATGCAGGCGCTTAAAGATTTGTGCAAGGCTATTGGCTTACCGCGCCCTACGATTGTCAATTCTGGGCGTGGCTGGCATGTCTATTGGCCGCTGACACAAGCTGTCGAGGTTGATGTATGGAAGCCAGTTGCGGAAGCTTTCAAGCAACTGTGTGCAAAGCACAAGTTTATTGGTGACCCTGCTGTACCTGCGGACGCAGCCCGGGTTTTGCGTATCCCCGACACCAAAAACTTCAAGGGTGGGGATGTGGCAGATGTTGTGCAGATGAACACAACAGAGCCCATATCTTTTGAAGACTTCACCAAGTTGATGGGGCCCATACCGCAAGCTAAACCTATACGCAAGCCCGCTGATCTCGACGAGCTTACCAAGGCGTTGATGGGCAACCGTCAGTCACGGTTCAAAACTATCATTGAGAAAACAGCGGCAGGTTTTGGTTGCGAACAAATCCGCAACATCGTAGAGAACCAGCACGATATTGAAGAGCCGCTATGGCGGGCCGGGCTGTCGATTGCCAAGCATTGTGTGGACGGCGAGAAAGCAGTTCACTTCATATCCAAGAATCATCCGAAGTACGACCGGCATGCTACGGAGTTTAAAGCCAGCAGCATCAAAGGCCCCTACACCTGCGAAACGTTTGATTCGTTCGCACCTAGCATCTGCGATACATGCATCCACAAGGGCAAGATCAAATCCCCAATTGTGTTGGGTAACGAAATCGCTAGGGCTGAAGAAGGCGCAGTGCTGGAGTACGTTAAGGCTTCTGAAGACGACGAAGAACCTCTGCCTGCGTTCATAGTGCCGAAGCTACCAAATCGTTACTTTCGTGGCAAGAACGGCGGCATCTACAAATACATGAAAGAAGACGAGGATGGGGACACTCCTGTTGCGCTAGTTTACGAGTACGACCTATTCGTTACTAAGCGTATGTACGACCCGGGCTTGGGGGAAACAATTCTCATACGCCTGACGCTACCCCGCGACGGGGTTAAAGAATTTGCTCTGTCGCTGGTAGACGCACTTAGCAAAGAAGAACTGCGCAAGGTACTGTCGTTTAACGGCGTAATAGCGTTGCAACCACAGATGGTATTGATTCTGGATTATTTGGTGCAATGTGCCAAAGAACTACAAATAGCACAAGAGGTTGAGACTATGAGAATTCAATTTGGATGGACGGACAGCGACTCAAAGTTTATTTTGGGTGACCGCGAAATTGGCGCTAGCTACACTCGGTACAGCCCGCCGTCTAGGGCCACTAGAGAACTAGCTCCGTCCATGCGGTCGATGGGTTCCTTTCAAGAGTGGAAGGACATCATCAACGTATACGACATGCCGGGGTTTGAACCCCATGCGTTCGCGGTGTTTGCAGCGTTTGGTGCGCCACTGGTTAAGTTTTTGGGTATCAAGGGGGGCATCATCAACTTGCTGAATAACCGGTCTGGTACAGGCAAGTCCACCATCCTGCAAGTTATGAACAGCGTATGGGGTCACCCTGACGAGTTGATGCTGCAATGGAAAGACACAATGAACGTCAAACTGCACCGCATGGCTGTGATGTGTAACCTGCCCTTGGGCGTGGACGAGATCACCAAGATGAGTGCTGATGACTTTTCAGATTTGGCGTACAGCGTAACTCAGGGCGCACCGCGTCGTCGTATGAAGGCTAACAGCAACGAAGAGCGCCAGTCGCAGGGATTCTGGGCAACCATGATGGTGTCCACATCCAATGCTGACATGATAGATAAGTTGGAGTCTTTGAAGTCCGTGACCGAAGGCGAGTTGATGCGCTTGATGCAGTACCGGATCGACCCCACAAACAACCTCGACAAAGCCTCAGCGAAGCAAATATTTGGTCGGCTGCAAAGTAATTACGGCCATGCGGGTGGCCCGTACGCCCAGTTTTTAGTGCAGAACTTGGAGGAGTGCATAGACACAACCCTAAAGCTGCAAGTCAAATTAGACAAAGCGGTAAAGATAGAGACGCGAGAAAGATTCTGGTCGGGCATGGCAGCAGCAAATTTGGCTGGCGCTATGTTTGCAAACAAACTTGGCTTACACGAGATCAACTACAAGCGCGTATTTGATTGGGCTGTGGAAGAAATCAAAGGGATGCAGACCGCAGTACGCCCTACATTCAACGACTATGCGACGGTTGTTGGCGAGTTTTTATTGAAGCACAACCTCAATATTCTGGTTGTAAACCGGTTCAGTACGTCCAAAGCGGGCATAGCGGCTGTGCCTTTGCTGCTTCCCCGGGGGGCGTTGATCGTGCGTTACGAGCCGGACACTAAGAAAATCTTCATCGTGCGCCAAGCACTGCGGGACTTCTGCGTTGCCAAGCAAATTACATTCTCGGATTTGCTGTCTGGGCTGAACAGCACAGGGGCGTTCATCGCAGAGACCCGCACCCGCCTAGATGTGGGTACAGAAATCAGCGCACCACCAGTCGTAGCCTTGGAGTTTGATGCCGATCTGCTCGGTATTGAGCCCACTATAGACACACCAAGCGATGAGGGTTGAGGGACTAGCTTACGAACTGGATTGGCAGGAGTTCACTGTTGGTAGCTCCTTTTTTATCCCGTGCTTAGATGCAGACAAAGCCAGAAAACGCGTAGAAGATAAGATGGAGCGGTTGGGTTACAACGTAATCATTAAGCTAGTAATAGAAGATGGCGTGCGCGGTTTGCGGGTCTGGCGGGTTAGACGTACAATCTGAGCGCAACATGCAGTTGCGTCTCTCCTTGATAGGAATTAAGCCCCGCCTAAACAGCGGGGCTCTTTTTTACCGCAAAGACTGTATGTAGTCTTGAGTAAGCAGGTGGCGCAGACGCTCATCAACATACAAACCACCTTCAGTTTCCAACGATTTCTCCAGCCGTTTTTCAATAGAGCCAAGCAAGCTGTCTATTTCAATGGCAGCAGTTGGGTGCCTTTCGTTGAAGTCCATGATCTGGTCTATGGCATCGGACATACCGTCACCATCGTTGGTCATAAACGTAAGACCGAATAAGTCCATAGCCTGCTGGCGTTTTTTCAAGATGCCTTGCTCTTGGCCCTTCTTTGTGATGTTGTAGTACTGCTGCTCGGCAAGAACAGATGTACGGAAACCCAGTGATTGCATAGCCAATTCGAACGGACTGAACTCATCAACAATGGCGTCACCGCGCAAGTTGGTAGCGCCTTCTTTGCTGTACCTATACGCAACTAAAGGTTGACGAATGAAGGCGGGCATGATTGCCTCAAGCGCACGATCCGCCTGCCCTTTTTTGTACAGGTCATAAGCACGCGCACCCTGCTGCGCTATACCCACAAATGGGCCAAGCGTTTTGGTTATGGCGTCGTTCATAGCTGCTTCGGCGTCTTGATTCTGACGACCATCCGGAATCCACATCCCGTCCAGTTTTAGCTTGCTGGCTAAATCAAACCCAGCGGCATTGCCCGCACCCCGACCTATGAGCATGCCTATGTCTTTGCCAAACGTATTGACCAGCCAATCCATGAACTCCAATTCGAAGTCTAAATATTCTTCATCATCAGGTTCTTTACCCAAGTTGAAGATAGCCTCAATCACAGCCGCTACGGTAGAGAAGCCCCACATACCGGTGACCCCGGCCATGATGCCCGCCATACCCATCGTACCTACGAACCGTGCGCGAGCTTCACGTCGATCTGTTTCATTTAAACCCTTGAACGAGTTGTAGGCGTTTCGGGCTAAGAAGAAAGTCATTTGCTGCGGGAACTGCTTGAACTGCAACACCACGCGAGCAAGCGGGTGCTGCATGTAACGGGGCTTGTTGGCGGATGAGTAATCAAACATCGATCGAGTGGTGACATCCTTGGCTTCCGCTATAGATTCAGCAAACGCTTTTTGTTTATCGGCGTAGCCCGCCCGCTTCTCCATGGCAGACCGGAAAGCAGACATCGCTATAACTTCGCGGTTAAACCGTTCGGCGTGATGGAACAAGAAAGAAATAGCCTGCATAGCCTTGTTTGGCACACCGGAGTAGTTCTCTGTAGGTGCCGAGGCTAGACCAGACTGGTCGTATGCAGCCGTAATGTCGATCAGCCCATCTGCCACAAACCTGTTATACGCGGCTCTTTCCGCGCCCGTCAGTGTTTTGGATCGCTCTAAAGACGGTGTAAGCAAACGGAAGTCGCGGACTCGACCGCTGGTTTCTGTACCAAACCCGGTGCTGAGAACTTGCGCCGTGGTTTTAGCTACTTCGCTCATTACGTTGGCTACCGCACGGGTGTATCCAATTTTTGGATTAGCCCGCACTTGCTGACCCACTAAGGTAGGGATGCCGATCATGGCACCGCCTAACACGTTAGTGACCGCTGACGCCACAGATGTCAGGTAGTAAATGAAACCAATGTTAGAGAACCACGTTACCCACGCACCGGTATCGGGTGGGTTGAGCATAGCGTTTAAGCGCAGGTCGGATTCCTTAACAATATCTCGTAACTCGTCGTTCTCCGCTGTCAGTTTTGCGCTGTACTTTGCACCAGCAGGGGTGCGTCGCTTAAGTTGATCGCGGGCGGCGTCCAACTGCGAAAACATTTCTGGCGAGTGCTGGAAGCGGGATAGCTGATACGCCATGTTGAATGAGGCGCTGGCAAAGTTACGCAGTGCGTCCTGCGAAAAGCCCTCAATATTATTACGGTGGATAAACTGATTGCGTATGCTGCGGTCTGGCTGGTTCTGTAAGTACGTTTGATAAAAGCTGTCCTTTAGCTCTTGTTTGCGTAGGTCAGCTTCTACCGAGTTGAGCCCCGAAAAATCAGCGGTTTCAACGGCGTTAAAGATGTCCTTGATAAACGCAGACTCACGGGCGTGAAGATCCATCTGTTTAGCATAGTCATTGCCCGGGCCTTTGATCGTATCTTCAAGGTACGGGTCTTGGGCTAGACGTTCGGCAAGATGCTTGTCCCTCGCGCCAGCGGATTCAAACATGTAGTATTCGCGGTTGGTGCCCCGCCCGATTTGATACCAGAAACGTCCGTGACGCATCAACGGGAAGTACGGCCCTTTGATTGCACCTTTTTCAAACTCATTTCGAATTTCAAGAATGGTTTGATCGGATACGCCGTATTGCCGCATCATGATAATGCGTTTGTTCATGAGGCGTTTGTATTCTGAGTAACGCCGCGCAAAAAAGTCCCGGGCCTCTCTGTAGATTGCCTTGGCCTCTGGGTCTAAAGCTTTCCAGTCCTGCATCAACTGCACGTTACTGTTGCGTTGGGCAGTCGTTGCTACATCCGGGTCTACTTCAGAAAGAGTGGCAGCGTGCATGACTGCACCCAGATTACGGGACATATCCGGATCATTGGATTGCAGCTTTTCCCAGCGCCGTGAGATTTTTGCTGCCTCGTCCAAAATCTGACTCTTGCGGGCGAGGAAAGCTTCAGTAACCTTAATGAAACCCTTGATCTGCGGGATACGCCCCGCCACCAAATCATCCAACTGACGTAGTGTCAGAGCGCCCAAAAAGGCAGGGCGCATAGTAGCGTTAAGACTGCGCCACTCCCGTTTGACGCTCTCCCAGTTTCTGGTTTGCATCCACCGTTTGAGTGTAGATGGCTGATTGGGCATGCCTTTTGGAACATTAGGCTTTAGCTGTGGCTTTGTGGCCATTGCTTTTGGCCCGGTGGTTACGTTCATGCCCTCTGTGGACATTGTGCCCGCCATCATGGCATCAGCAGCAAACATGGCCTCTGCCATGACATCGCTTTCGTAGCCCTTTTTGATGTTAAACAATCTACGAATTGCATCCGTAAACTGGTTCATCAGCGAGTAAGGCGAAGCTTTGTAACGCAGCGCACGAAGCTGCGCTTGGAAGATTGGGTTTGTCAGGGCTTCGGATACAAATTCATGGATGTCCCGCAGTCCATATATCTTGTCTGTCCCATCTTCTTGCAGTTGAGACTTGGAGTAATCGTATAGCTCCATCAACCGGTTGTATCCAGCCAGTTGAACACCAGTTAGTTTTTTAGGGTTGTCAAGCAGATGCGATGTAGCAGCGTGCAGTGACTCGTGCAGCAGCAAGTGATTGTTTAGATGTCCGGCACCCGCACGCATGACGATGGTATCGGTGACAGGATCGTATTTACCTGTCCATGTGTACTGCGTATCTATGAGCTTCGTTACGCTTTGGAGCACCTCTAAATTAGAAGCCGATGCATTTTTGCTCGGCATCGTTGTTTGAAGCTCCGCCAATACAGACAGAATATTGCGCAACTTAGCGGATTTAAGTTCCCTAATTAACGTTTTACTTTGTTCTTCCGGGTACAACGTCCGCACAACTTCGCTAAGCCCGTTGATACGATCCCGTAGCGACTCGTCAATTTGCGGGTCTGTCGAGAGCGACTCAATGACGTCTGGCTGAATCAGGCGGGATGTTGCGGTGAAACCGCTATCAAGAAGGCGCTGCGCAAGTGCGGCGTAGTAGGGGTTGCCTTTTGCCTGCGCAACCAACTCCAAAGCGCCGCGCACATTGCCCGACTGCAACTCGCGGACGATGTCAGGATGCACCTCGGTGAGCATTTGCACCGACGGCAGGTTCTTTTTAGACACCTCAACATCTGCGGTTTCTTCTTGCTCAGCAGCTTCTGTTTCGGTTATGCGTTCTGAAATACGCTTAATTTTGCGGGCCGCACGTTTCTCAACTATAGACCGTTGATTCTCTCTTTCCTTAGCAATCTTGGCTTCGTAAAAGTCAAGCGAGTCGTGATAGTCAGTTACAGCCTTACTGAACTGTTCATTGGCTTTAGCGGACTGCTTGTGTTGCTCAACCATATCGTTGAGCACTTCTAGCGTACTGGGCGAAAGGTTAGTTTTTATCCAGTCTCTAAAGTATTCAGCATACTTACCACCTTCACCCTGAAATATAGAGTTTGCGTTGTGGTACTTAGGATCAAGCTCATAGTACGCAAGATCGTACGCCAGTGCAGACAAAGCCTCACCAAACGTTTTACGGTTTAGGTTGTTTAGGTACGTCATGGTCGCGGCGGATTCCCGCGACAGCTTTAGACCCTGATTGAACGATTGTTTGACAGCACGTAAGGCGGCACCTAGTTTGTTGTCTACGATAGTGTGTTCAATTTCACGCGTGCTTTGGCTGGGGCGACGGGGCTTGCCCTCTGGAGTCTTACCAAATGTCTGCGTAGTGGTCGAACCAGTTTTGATGCGTTCCACATATACGCCTGACTTGGGCACCCCAACACCGGTTTCTTTACCAGATAGCTGGCTAACGTATTCCCTCACTTCATCACTAAACTGCTCCATCCCACGGCGGGACGTTAGATCAGGCAAGCCAACGCTCTGGAAAAGCTCTGACTGCCTAGTAGGGTCGGCAGTGCGTAATGCGTCAGTGAAAGAACGCAACTTATCTTTGCCGCCTACACGCGCAGCCAAATACCTAAGCATAGATTTCGCACCGGCACTGGTGGTTTCACCGGGCTCGGCAATGTCGTACTGCAACATTGCTTTTGCGGCTACGTTTTTTGCGCTTCTGTGGCGTTCTTGTTCTGTGGGTGTTTCAGCCATGGGCTGAACTACTTCAAAAAAACTCTTAATCTGCCCGCCTTCTTCTGTCTGCTGGATGTGCTCGGTGCTTACATCCGGCGCTTTGATGGGCTCACCCTTTTGGTCAACCGCAACAGATTCCGCTGGAGGTTGCTCGAAAGTTTCACCGGGGATGGCTGCACCAAACTCTCTATCATCATCAAACATTAACTGAGGGCCTTCACGACGTGGCTGTTTAGCCTCAGTTTTTTTAGTTTTCTCTGGTGTAACGTAAACAACTTTGCCGTCTACAATTTGCGGAACAGTGTTGGCTGCAACATTTTCAGGCAGCAAACCCTGCCCCATCTCCATCTGTTCTTGCGTTGACTCTACCTTTACAGGTACAGCTCTTTCCCTTGGTGCTGGCGTTGTTTTACCAGACGCAATTTCATCTTGCGCGGTCTGCATGTCTCTACGTACCGCACGGAGTTCGTTTTGCAGTCCTTCGACGATGTCTTTCTCTTCAACGCCTAATGAGCTACCAACCTTTTGAGTTTTTGTTCTCTCTAGCCGGTTAGCGAGATCAGCTTCTTTAGCAGTCAGTAAATCTAAACGCTCTTGGGGCGTAAGCGAAACGCCTCCAACTTGCGTCCTACCCTTGTTGCGCTTCTCAATCTCAGCCGATTTACGTGCGGCTTCCATTCTGGCCTGCGTTTCCGGATCCGTGGATTCGCCAAGCATGTCTTGAGTCTGAGCATCTTGCGGGATGGGTTTAATTGCTCCGTCTTTAGACGGCCCCTCGTCAAACATACTACCCTGCATAGCACGAGGCTGGCGTTGCACCTGAGTAATAGCTTGGTCGATCTGTTCAGACAGTTGGGCGACGCGTTGTTCGGCAAGCTGCTGTTTGTTTTTTATTGCCTCAGCGGCTGACATACCGGGGCCAGTCTGGCCCATAGCCCACGCGTCAGAAAAACCACCAGTTGCAAGTTTTTCTTGATAGCGTCGCTTCTGATCTTCTAAGTACTGGACAGCTTTAGTTGGGTCATTGCCAGATATAGCCATGGCTGTCTGCGCCATACGGGCAGCGCCTCTGAATGAGCCAAACATCTCGCCCTGCATAGCGCGAGCTTGGCCACCCTCTTGCTGATCTGCAAGCGCCGACAAAATTCTAGTGCCGTCAAATAGTGGGTTAGTTAGCTGCTTGTTAAGGTCTGGGTCGGTAATGCCAAACGCACTTACAACGTTGCTAAGGTCTTTGGATACGAGCTTCATTTGGCGCGTATCGGCCTCAGTTGGGCGCGTGATACTCGCCAAACTTATCAGCTCTGAGCGCAGGTCTTGATACTGGCGTACGAAGTCGTCTAGTGAACCGGGCTGCTGTCCTTCTCCTCCAACAGTTGTGCCAACATCCTGTCCAGTAGAAACCACTCCAGTTGATTCAAATCCAGCAAGCTCTCCGGTGGTGCCTCTTGCACCGGGCTTGCCAGCCATTCCATCGCCTGTTCTACCTGCGCCGGGGATAATTTGTCCAACATCATCTTGCTCCTTGGTCAGTTGATCGAACACTGACTCACCAGTTTTTTGCTCCTCGCGAGGCGCACGGCGTGCAGACTTGCCGCCGCCCACAGCACCCACAGCCGAACCCATGCCAGCAGCACCGAGGGTAGCCATAGCTGCTGTTTGACCCAGCCCAGAAGTTAAATCTCTATCTAACCCTGCGGATTGGGCTGCGATATTTTGGGCGATTCTGCCGCCTACTTCCTCTACGTTTTCACTAGGAAGTTCTTTGAGTGCGCCGATTGCTGCGCCGGTCAAACGACCTTTGCCCGTGCGTTCACCCGCAATCACGCGTTCAAGTGCGCTAGACCCGGGTAAGAATCTATTTGCTAAAACTGATAACGCATAGCCCGCTACACCTGCGGCGCGGGCTTTGTTGATGGTTTCCGCCGCTGCCTGTTCTGGAGGCATTGTTTTGGAAAGCTCTTTAAAAATCTCATCGTACGTACCAGCACCAATGTCAGCACCTTGCTGAATAGCGCCGGTTTGGACAGCCGCAGTTGTACCAGCTTTAATGGCAGCTTTTTGGGCAACCTTCTCTGCGGCTTCTTTGGAAATACCACGGGCCGCAGCTTTAGCTGCCACACCTGCGCTGGTAAGCGCGGCTGTTCCCCCGCCCGTTATGATGGCAGGAATAAGTTGAGGTGCTTGCTCTAAAAGGAACGAGAAAAACAGTGCGGGATCGGAGACCGTGGTGCCCAGAGCTTTCTTGAAAGCAGCCCACTGTCCGGTTTTTTCAGCTTCCGCTACGGCTTGATCACGTCGGGCCTCACGTTCTTTAAGCCCCGTGGACTTCATCTCTTGACCATATTTTTCAATGGCCTCACCCAATCCCAAAGAACCGGTCTTAGAGAAGTCGCCCGTGGCTAGCCCATAAAGTTGGCCCGGAAGTTGGACAAGCCCGCCCAAACCCACAATCGGACTCGCAAGGACATCGGTAGCTGCTTCGCCAAATGTGCGTTCAGTAGAGGCGAGCGCAGAAGGTTTTTGTGCCGACTGGGGAACCGGCGTTTCTACGCCGTACTTTTGGCGAATAGCTGCTTTGGTTGCGTCATTCGCATCGGCATAGTTAGGATCCTGTGGCGCATACTTATCAAAAATGGCTTGTTTAGTGGCAAAGTTTGCATTGACATAGTTAGGATCAACAAGAACTTCTTGTAAGGTGGGCATAGCTTACTTATTCAACAAGGGATTTGATGTGTCTACTTTACCAGCATCGCCTTTAGAAGCCTTTGATTTATCTTTTGTGTCAGAAGGATTTGGCGTAGCGCCTACTGCCTCACGCCGTTTTCTTGCAAGCTCAATAATAGCTTCGTTAATCTTGCCCAGATCTATCTCTGCTTTGGCGCGTTTCTCTGGGTCTTTAGATAGAAGTTGACGTTCAGCAGCAAATTTTCGTAAAGCCAAACCTTTGTACTCCGAGCTTTTCTCAAGATCGGCTCGCCATTTACGCTCTTCCGCATCAGCAAACTTGCTAAGGTCTGCTAGGTATTTTTGTTGTTCAAGACGTTCTCTTTCTTTGTTCTGGCGGATCCTTTCTTCAAGGATGGCTTGTTGCTGAATAAGCTGTCCTTCGGCAACTTGCTTCCTACTTAAAGCAGCGTCTTTAGCCGCCTGCCTTGTGGCCTCTGCGCGTTCTTTGGTATTAAGCAGTGACGTGCCTGAAGCCTCTGCTTGACGACGGTTGGCGGTAAGGTCTTTGATTGCGGCTTCACCAGAAGCAGCGTCTTTGTATCGCCCCTCGATACGGGCTTGCAGTACAGAATCTCTGAGCCTATTAATCTCTGCGTTATATGCCCGGTCTTCAGCTTGATATTCGGCACGCGCTTTTTCTGCACCTGCACCTGATAGACCCAGTTGTGCGCCAAGACCTGCACGGGGATTGGCTCGGCTGAATTCTTGTAATTGCGTGACCCACAAAGGTAAACGTCCAGTTTGCTGTTTCTGTAACAGTGCTTCAGTTGCCGCAATACGACCTTCTTTTTCTTGAAGGAGAGCATCTAAACCTACTGTCGCTCTATTGCGTTCAGCAGCGGCTTTGTACACGTCATCCGGTTTCTCCGCCATAGCAGCCATAATGCCTTTGCGGATAGCGGTCTCCATTGGATCTACTGGTTCTGTGGGTTCTGCAAGCTGTTTAATACTTTGTTGCGGTGCAGCAGGGGCAGTTGCGGCTGGAGCAGGTTTAGTTGCAGCAGGCGTGGCGCGTTTAGCTGAATCGGAGGGTGAACTGTTAAAAGCACTACGCAACCTTTCTTCTGCTTCCGGGGTGTAGTTATAGCCTACTTTTTTCGCTAGTTTGCGGGCTTCCGCAATATGCTCTTCCTCTGTAAGTCCGTTAACTCGC
>Ga0114968_10001717_pt1 | contig 16838 bp, 17 predicted proteins | sample M_130807_EF_Meta_FD_87020 | JGI IMG/M metagenome (GOLD analysis project Ga0114968, IMG submission 87020) | Freshwater microbial communities from Lake Montjoie, Canada to study carbon cycling - M_130807_EF_MetaG | ecosystem: Environmental > Aquatic > Freshwater > Lake | place: Lake Montjoie...
GTAACAGTTGTACCGTCAATTTGAATGACATTAGGGTAATAAGGTGTAGCACCGTTAGTAACCATTAATACCATAGTCGCTGTTTGGCCTATAGCCATTACTGTATTTAAGCTAGTTGTAGAATTTCCGCGAACATTAACAGTAAAGTTAGTTGTGGCATTAGATGTGTAATAAAGAACAGCTTGGGTTTTAAAATCATAGTTTGTAGTAGCTGAAGGGGCAGAAGCACTTACTGTAGCGCCTTCTAAAATACTGCTAATAGAACCACCAGTAATAGCAACAGCATTAGCATTTTGGCTTGCCATAGTGCCTAAAGCGCCTACATAAGTATCTACATAGTTTTTGGTGGCTACATCTTGTGCATTAGTAGGGTCAGCAGTATTAACAATACGGTTTGTACCCATATTGAGATTGCCAGAAGCAGTTGTTTGACCATCAGAAGCTAATGAGCCTGTTAAGGCATTAGCAATGTCAGTAAGGGTTGTATTACCCCATGTAGAACTAATGGTTGTGCCTGTTACTACTGGATTGCCAGCAGGTAGGGAATATGTACCCGATCCGTTTCTACTCATTTAATGCTCCTTGTTGGGCGGCTTTCATAATCAATAATTTTGCCAGTTTTCTTTGTTCTGGAGTGCCTGAGTTAGCTAAATCCAATACTGGCTTTGACACTTTTCCTGCCAAATATGCACCTTCACCAACTACTCTAGGGCTTTGCAATGGAAGTGTGGCCAATGGCAACAAACCTTCAGCGCCAAGCGTCATTGCGCCTGTTATGCCGCTTCCTGCTGTAAAACTTGGCAATACTTTTTGAATACCTCTTGGGGCAAAGCTGTTTAATGCTTGACCAGATAATGCTGGCATTAAATCTACGCCAGCTTCTTTTTTCAAAATGTCAGCTAATTGTTGGCGATATTGATAGCTAGTATTAGCGTTATTACGGGTCAAAGATTGCAACTTGCGAATAGCGGTATCAATGGCCGTTTTATTGCCTACACCCAACGCTTGTTCAAGTTCACGCTCTAGTTTTAAAGATTCTTCGTAATCACGCATTGTTTTAGCGTAATTTGGATCTTGTTTAACAATCGTGTTTTTGACCTGACCTCTAGTTTGCGTAAGGATTGACTTAGCTTCGTTAGACATATCGTTGCTGTAAAGATCGTCAATTCTGCGCTTTAAAGCATCTAAACCTTCTGCTGTGTGCAATTCAGGTTTGCTTTTCCATTCATTAACTACAGATTTAATTTCATTAACTTCACGCAATGTTTTATCGCCAACCCTTGAAGCTGACACACCGCCAACACCTTTGACAGTTAAACCTTTAAGCGTATCTTGGAATGTAGTTTCAATTGGCTTAAAGTCTAAAAACACTTGATTGTTGTTAGTTGTTTGAATACCTTTTTCGTAAGCCTGTCTGCGCTGGTTTTTAAGTGTTTGCAAACCACTTTGTGCGGCTTCTAATATATTGCTTGCAGGCACTTCACCACGCAAGTTTGCTAAAAACTGTGGATTCTTGGTTGTGCCAGCTTTAAATGCTTCACCAACAGCATCACCACCTGCGCCTGTAGATAGTCCTAATGCTTGCTTGCCAAGGTAACCTGCACCTTTAATTAAGGGTTTGGCTACTTCACCAACAGGCCCAGTTGCCGCACCAAACATTGCAGCATTGCCACGATCTTCTGCGGTTGGGGTTAATGCGTAACCAGTACCGCCACCAATAGCTGATTGCTCACCAACAGCCAATGCAAAACTAGGAATTTTTCCAATATTAGATATGCTTTGGGCTATTTGTGGGATTGCTTTTACAGCACTAACAGCTTTTTGTGCGGCTGAATAAGGCGCTAAATATGATCCAATTTGGCCTACCGTGCCTGATACTGGGTATTGCTCTTTAACTTGGCTAGTAATTTTTTCACCAAGACGGGATATATTACGGCCAGTTTCAGGAAAAGCTAACTCAGTTACAGCGCCTGCACCTTTAATTAATTCACCAGTACCAGCGGCCACCATTGGGCCTACAACCGCATTGTTACCCATTTTAGGTAATTGTATGGCGTTAATAAACCGATCATAAGCGGTTTCAGGTTGTGGCTGTACCTTTTCCCATCCATCAGGAGCAGGGCCTACGGGAACCGATCCCTGCGCTGGCGTTACCCGTTCCCAATCGCTCATCGTTTCTTCCTTCTATCAACGCTACCGTCAGAATTTACCTTGTATTCGTAGCTTGGATCATAGGGAATATTTAATTGTTTAAGCGTAGCTTTAATATCGGTTGCAGGTGCTTCTTCAATTTTTGGTACGGCCACATATTTACGCATTGTTTCAGGAACAGGCTTTTGCTGTGTGCCGTAAGCGTTAACAATAATGTTGCTACCAAACTCTTTTTGGTTCTGAATCATCTTTTTCAGATTTTCCTTAGTTACAAGAATATCCTTGTAATTTGGGATTACCTCATCCAAGATGCGTTCATCGCCACCGTTCAATACGCCCAACTTGTTAGCTTCTTTACCTGTCAATTTAACTTGAGCGTGTAATGAAGTTAACATTTGACGAACACTTGGTTTAGCCAAATCGCTAGTAGTTAAGCCATCAACATAGTTGTTGTACTTAGTAAGGGTGTCGTAATACAGTTTTGCACCAGTTACTTGATCGCCAGCAGTACCGCTTAATGGCTTGTAAAGGTCTGCTCTCCATTGCCGAATGTCTTTGTTTGGCAAATTAGGGGGAGTAGGTTCTTTAAATGGATCGTAACCATACGCTTTAACTAAATCATTTTTACCAACAGCAGTAACAGGCTTATAAGAAGCAGGCAATTCACTTCCAGCCGTAGGAACGTTACCGCCAGCCATTGTCACATTGCCTACAGGAGCATTACCAACAAAGGCTTGACCACCGCCACCAGTACCAATACCTTCATCTCCAAGTCGCAACGATTCAGCCCTAGTTAAAGCAGGCTTAGATGTTGCAACAAAACGCATTGTTGACTTAGGATCAGGTGAATTTTTGTCATAGACATAAGTGTCTGTATCGCCTGTTTTTGGATTAAGCTGACTAACTTCAGCCCAATTAGGGCCTTCAGTAATCTTCTTCATTGCGTGTTGTCTTAAAAACGCAGGTGAATTAGGGTTTTGCAATGCGTTCATGTTAGCCAACATTGGATTGCCTGCTACCGCTGGAGTGCCAACCATAGTAGCCGTAGGCATTGGCACTTTACTTGTATATGGGCCAGCCATTTCAGTAACTTTATCAGGCGTAGCAGGTTTACCCTGAAACTCGTTCATGTAATCAGCTAATGCAACACTCTCTTGACCACGAATAGCTTTTGCTAAATCTAATTGGGCTTGATCGCCTTTTTCAATACCTTTTTGGCCAAAATATACATTGGCTAAACCAGCAAGGTTTTGTGTAATAGATGGGGCAACATAGCGACCACTAACCATTTGACCTTGTGGTTGTTGCAAACCTTGTTGCAAAAGCATTTCAGCCATCTTTTGCTGGCGTAAAATCTGTTGCTGTTGCAACATTTGTTCTGGGGTAAGTGTTCCAATATCAGCCATGATTAGTACCCTGCGTAATCATAAGCTGAATCTGCTGGCATAGGCTGGCTATAGTCTGTAACTGGCGCAGGTTTTCTTGGGTCTTTTTTACGCAAAGCCATAGCCATAGCCAAAGGGTTCATGCCGCCTTGTTGACCTGTCTGACCAGCCTGTTGAACCATTTGATTTTGCTGTGCAAGTGCCGCTTGCTGATTAGCTTGTTGATTTCCAATATTTTGAAAAACAGGCATCAAACCTTGTTGATCTTGCTGTGCAAAATACGGGTTTACATTAGTAATGTATGGATTAGGCATTTAATTTTCCGTAATCTACGGCTAAATAACCGTTTTCAAGGGTAATAACAGCTTCAGGCATAAAGGCTTGAACTTCTTGTGCCATCACGCCTGTGTGCGTTCCATGTCCTGCTAATGGGTAATCTTTAAACTCAGGCTTATATTCAAACTGGTAGAACGGTAAACCATTAGGTAAAGTACCGATTGCTACAATGTTTTCTTTAGTGCGAACATCAGACAACATTGCTGAACCAGCAAGACTAAATAAACCACTATTTAAATTTTGTTGAGCCGCTTGTTTAGCGTTAAAGTCACCCATTTGGGCGTTGTAACCCATTTGACCAGCACCCAGAAAATCAGCACCACTTGTATTAGCTTGTTGTGCAGAGTTAACAAATGATGGATTTTGAACTTGTGCGCCAGTACGCAATGCACTTAATGTATTAAGCGGTAAATTGTATCGGGTAAGTGCTTGGTTAAATGCTTGTTGCTGTGCAGTATTACCAAAATTACCTTGATTAATTAAAGATTGATTTGTAAATTGACCGCCTTGCAAACCTTGGGTAAATAGGTTTTGACCAATGTTTTGGCCAGCCAATTGGGAATTAGTAAGCAAATCGTTTTGACCTTGATTAAAGGTACGCATAGCGTTTTCATATGCTCTAGTACCTTGCTTGATACCTTGATTTGCTAATCGTGCCGCTTGTGCATCCCGTTGCATATCCATTTGTGGCTGTAAACGGGCTTGAAGAATCTCGTTTGCCCTGTCCCAACCTTGCATACCACTTGCATAATTAGGATCGGTAACATAATTAGACCCTAAACTTGTTTGGGTTTCTGGAATGTTAGGGTTAAAACCACGCCCCATTACATCTTGCACTTGCCCTAATTGGGCATTAATAGCGCTTCCCAAACCTAAACTGGTTTTGTTTTGCATATCTAATAATGCTTGCCCAGTAGGAGATAAGCTAGTAGTTGCAGTCCAAGTAGGATTACCCTGTGAATCTGTACCGCTTTGGGTGTAATTTAAATTTCCGTAAGGAGTAACTTGGTTTACACGATTGGCGGCAGTAGCGGCTTGAGCCGCTTGTAAATTACCTTGCGCTGTTTCTTGTGCGGCCGCCCTGTAATCAGGTGCGGCTGGTGCGCTTGGCGCAGGCCCTAATCCTAAAAATCCACCACCACCCATGTCATTCTCCTTTTGCAGTTCTTAAAGGGCATTTGATGTCGAGCCATCGACAATCTTCACGCCTCATAGCCATAATCACTAAATCACCATCCATGTGAGCATCAGGGATTTCGGCTATTACTTTAAAACCAAGGTGTCGGTTTAATTTTAAGGCAGATTCATTATCTGCACAAATCTGACCTAGTATAACGCTAACACCAAGTTTATTAAAGGGATAATCAAAAGCCGCCCACAATAAATCTCTATTCATCCAATTAACTTCATCTACTGCCGCAATGTGCATTTGACACGCTTTTGGCATAAAACTGGCAAATCCGACTACTGCTACTAAATTACCGTCAATTTCTTGACCTATGCAAACCGTTTCTTGGGGTAGCGGATGGTTCATCAAACGAACCAACCAATCACCCATATATTGTTGATTTTCAGTAGTAACTTGCCTCAAAGAACCCCTCCGCGTTCCATTACATAATCGCTAGAAATCCAATACACATCAATGCCTTGTGAGGCTATTTTCATAATAATGCCACCCGAATAACCTATTCCCGTAACACCTTGCCAGAGTTTTGTAAGGGCAAGATTGCCACCCCATACATCTTCATCCCATAAGGCTACATCCCATACCCCAAGGGTAGAACTGACCGCATTAAAACTAACTGACCCAAGGCTGTTCTGGGCATCAAAATCAGTATTTATACCCACTAAAATTGCTGGTAAACCGTTATCTGTCTGAAAAATTGGGCGAATCATTGTGAATCGTTTTTGTTGGCCTACGCTATCAAAATAGCTGTAAGCCTGTTGTACTTCGGCATTAATATTGTTGCCGTTATCGCTATAAGAATCCCAAAAACGACCTACATAACCATTGCCACCAAAGTACATCTGGTCATAACTAATTTCCCAGCACTTTGCTTCTATGTTAGAAAAGCTACACCAAGCCTTAGAAATGGTGTGCATACAAAACTGTTGCACCCCTCCAGTAGACGGGACATTAATTATTAACATATTTTCACTAGCAAAATATGCTATTTGCCAACCAAAATTACTTGAATATAACGATGCTTCACGGCTAATTTCGTAGTAAATTTTGTCTGTAAGGTTAATTCTAGGGTCTAAGCGGCTTGACTGCAATGCTGAAGCTAATGGCACTAATCCATCTTGGGTAAGCAATAAAAGATCACCACCCCATTTTAAAAAACATCTACGGTTGTAAGTTTGGCCTAATTGCCATACGCCTTTCAAAACCCAAGTATCTGCATTGTCAGGGTCAGTCCCGTTATAAACAATCACTTCACCCATGCTAGTTACAAATACTGCGTAGTCATCAACGCCTTGACCAGCATCTATAGTCCAAGTACCCATTGCCTGCAAGAACCCTGAATTTCTAGCAATTCCACCAAACAACAACGGAGAAGCTGGGCCACTAACCGCATCTACACCTAAATACCAACAATCAAGACTGTTTTCTTGGGTGAAATATAAGCGATTTTTAAAAAGGTTTACATGAACAAAAGTGTTTGAATTTACGCCTGTAATAGCGTAATTAATGGTGTAAGCGCCTACAACAGTAGCATTTGTAGCAGGGGCAGAAGCCATTGTGTAAGTAAATGTGCTTGCACCTGTTCTAGTAATAATAAATGTGCCGTTATATTGGGCTGGGCTTGCACCTGCTACTGTAACTTGGTTTCCAGTTACTAAATTATGGGCAGTAGCAGTAGTGACGGTGGCGGTTAAATTGCCTGAACCGCCTCTAGTAATAGTGCTTATTGTTTGGGCAGTTGCAGTAGTAGCAATACTGATCCAATTAGTACCATCATATAACTGGGCAGGATCGACACCATTAACGGCCACCATAAAGTGACCACCAGAATTGGTAATGTTGACATATTGAAACTTGTCATCTGTGATCGTTTTAACTGCAACGGCTGTAGTGCCTGAAGCATCATAAATAGCTGTTCCAGCGGCCGCAAATAGCTTTTGATTGCTTACGCCTGCATAGTTCATCAAGGTATTAACTTGACCTGTTATGCCAGTAGAGAACCTTGTATAACCAAGTCTTAGTTGAACGCTAGTAGGTGTAGGCCAAAAGTTATTTAAAACAACCGCATCCAATGGAGGCATATTGGCAATAGAATCTCTTGCGTTCCAACCACCAATAGGCGCAGAAACACTAGCAGTTACAGCTTGTCTTTTTTGTGCGACTGCCATAATTAGCTTCCGTAACCAGTATCGGGAATATTTGCCCAACCAATCAATACAGCACTTGGCTGTGGTGCAAAAGACAATGTTGCAGAACCTTTGTCATTAGCTTTGGCTACATTTAGATAGCGTGTGTAATCTTGTTGCAATGCAGTAGTATCAAAAGATTTAATTTGGAAGTATTTAAGTTTGGTCAACAATACAATAATTGCATCATCTAATACGGATGTATCGGTATCAACTGTAAAGCTGTTCTTAACTGCATTTGCGGCACTTCTGACCCAACCTTTTGAGCGATATTCAAAGCCTAAATACTCTAAGGTGTTATATGGTGGCCAGATTTCAAACTTATTACCCAATATTCTCCAACGCACCCTTGGGCCAGTTGAAATATAACCTGATTTAAGCCATTGCCATTGCTGGGCATCTACTGGGCCAAGCATCTGCCAATGTTTTGTCTTATCCCAATGGGTATTATCGGTAATGGTTTCGTAATCAGGTGGCAAAGGGTAAATGGTCTGACTAAAAGTGACTGTTTGACCTATGGATGTTGCCGATGCTAGTTGACTTGTAGTCACGCTAGTTGCACTATTTACTGTTTCTACATAAGTATCTTGTGGAATACTTGTACCAACAATAGAGTAGTTGCTGTCCAAACCTACGGTACTAGGAATGTTAGTTAATAAATAAGACCCATTCAAAGTATCGCAGGTCGTGGTGATTGCGTTTGTATAAAACCTATATTCCAACTCCAATGCCTGCCAATTGTGTTCCTTAATTAAGTCATACCCAGCACGATTCATCAACGCAAGAATTTGTTGCACATCTTGGTTGGTGTTTCCTGCTACATAAGTAGGTACGGCTAAGTTAAGTTCAGCGGTTACTTGCTGGACTAATGTAAGCATTGTTGATGACATATTAGGCTTCCTCTGTGGCTACCGTTTTCTGTTTACGGGGTTTCTTTTCACCAACAGCGGCAAGTATAGCGGCCATTTGATCCTGCATTTGAGCCAGCTTCGCATCTGTTTCTTGCTTCATTTTAGCAGTTTCTAAGTCTTTTTTGGCAAGTTCTTCTTTCAAAGCGTTAATTTCTTGTTCACGCTTGTCTGTTTCCGCAGAAGTTGTTGCCAGATTTAAAAATGCCTTTGCCTTATCGCGGAACGCATACGGTGACATTCCTGCCGCCATACCCATACGCTGTAATTGCTGATCTGACGCATTTGCAATAGATTCTACCGTGTGAAATTTCATTGCCCGTAGTTCTTCAGCTTGGCTTTTTGATACTAAAGGCCATTCTGATACAGGTGTTCCAACCACTTCTTCATCATTTGCGCCAACACGGTTCATATAGTTAGCCCATTGGATAGGGAAACGCTGTTTATGCTGTTGAAGTGCGTAAGTGTCAATTTCGGTAAGGGTATCGCCAGCAACGCAAATGTGTACAAAATCAAATTCTTTGTAAATTGGTCTGCCAGCCTCTAATGATTCTTGCTCTTGGTGTACGGGTTTTTTGTAAAAGCGTACTTGTAAGCGTGAATCTGCATTGTTTTCGTCTGAAGGTAAAGCCATTTTTAAATCTCCTAAGTAGTTAGGTAAAAGTTAAAAGAAAAAAGGGGTCAGCCTTTTGAGCCAACCCCCTGTTTTTACTACATTTTAGCGTTTTAAGCTAATCAAACTGAAGCCTTGCTAAACCAGCCATAATCGCCTGATGCCATTGAAGCACCTGACAAATATGTGCCTGTCGCACCCAAAGTTACTTGGAATGTTGAAGCGTTGATGATGCAAGTTGCGGCTGATGTGCCAATTGCTACAGCGGCTTGGGCAAAAACATAACGGAAACCGTCAGAACCAAACACTTCAGCACCAGTAGGGCCAAAAGTTGGGACATTAGTTCCAGCAGAGTTTGCGTTTACTTGAGCGGTGTTATAAAGATCAACACCAGCTAAAGGGGTAATGGTATATGCCATGATAATTCCTTTTCTATTAGTTAAGTTGAGTTAAAAGATTCAATTAAGAACCTGTCAACACGCCTTGTAATTGAGCATTTGAAGTAGTCAAGTTACCAGCCCAACCGTATAACTTAACGATTGCATCTTGGTTGATTGACTGACGCTCGCCACCGATAGGAACGAAATTACGCTCTTTGTGTGGGCGGAAGAAGATGTAATTAGTGTTCAAGAAGTACATATACAATGCGTTTTCTTGAGCGCCAATACCACCACCTAATACCACATCAGCAGACATACCGCCACCGTAGAACTTCAATGATGCAAAGCCAGCCGCGCCTTCTTCAACACCAGCAATACGCTGAATAGCTTGCAATGAAGCAACATAGCGTGTGTATAGTGTGTTACCAGCAATAATCAGGTCAGTCTTATCAGTTCCACGAACGGACTTGATAGCGGCTGTTGTCATTGCGGCTTGGATCAAAGCGGATGTGTCAGCACCAGTTGTTGCTTGGTTTCTCCAGAACTCCCAGTTAGCACGATTAATGCCTCCGTAGGTTCCAGATGTAGGTGATGTAGAAATTGCGGCCGCTAGACCAGTAATGTTCTTACCACCATTACCTGTACCGTCACCATAAAGGTCGGTAGAGATACGGTTTAACAAGCGTGCTTCAGAAACTTGCATACGGCCATCTAACAGGTCGATGATCGCCTCTTTGGAACTGTTTTGCAACATTTCTAAACCACTCATTGTTACGCTGTCAGCGTACTGAGTAATAGAATATTGAGCCGCAGAAATTGGGCTATCAGGAGTGATGTTTAATACTTCGTAGCCAGAGTAGCTGTTGGCGTTGTTAGTATTTGGATCGTTGTACATGATTTCTTCCAAGATAACATTACCGCCAGAAAACGGGCGTACATTACCTTTAGAGTTCAATCGCTGTAGGATTGCGTTGTTTTGCGTTAAGTTGTCTGCCAATACTCCGCTACGGCTTTGAATGGTAGTAGCGATAATATCGGTGATTGCGCTATTTGCGAATGCCATGATATTTCCTTTATTAGATTAAGTTAAACCCGACCACCCTCTGCATCGGCTAAATTAGCCATCAGCAAGGATCGTCTATCCTTTGCATCTGCTTTACTCACTTGACCGCTAGGAGTAACGGATCGTGGACTAACCGCAGTTGCTTTAGCTTTTGCTACTTGCTGTGCCTTAGACGCTTGAGTGTTGGCTGATCTCAGGAGTTTTTCCTGCTCTAACTTAAACGCTTCGTCATTCATACGCACCGCTTTGGCATAAGCCGATTCTAGGTCTTGGGCTAAACCTCGCTCAAGTAATTGAGCCATATCTTCCCGTACCATTTCAAAGTGCGGAAAAGCCACTTTGTTGCTACTTACACGGCTGATTTCATTGGTCAACCGTGCATTTTCTTCTTGATCCCGTATCGCTGACAGTTGCTGAACTTGTTGCTGTGTAGCTTGAAGTTGTTGCATTAACTGCTGTTGATAAGGGTCTACATACGCCTGTTCTGGCATTTGTAAGCTATCTGAATTTAATTGTATTCCATAATCTTGTGCAAGTCTATGGAACATCTGCACCTTCTGATCGTAAGGCGCTTTAGACAGAACCATGTGGGCGCGGCCAAGATTATTGATCCAAGCAACAGGATGAATACCTTGTTGCTGTAACTCAGGTACAAAAGGGTTAATAGCATCCGTCAATTGCCTAGCGTTATCAGCTTCAGCTTTGTAAGCGGATACGCCTTTTTTGTATTCAGCTTCGCGTTGGTTGGCATATTCAGCAAACTTAATAAATTCTTCTTTTTCTAAAGGTTTGCCATCTTGCATTTTATCCCAAACATCGCGGTACTCTTTTTTCCAAGTAGTAGGGCGCTTTACTTCTTCTTGAACTTCATCAGTAGCTTCTGCCACCAGTTCAGGTTCTTCAACGGTATCGTCTTGGCTACTGGTTTCTTCCGACTTACCTTTGAAACGACCTTTTTCGTCACGGTCGTTGCTTTCTTCAGGGCTGGCTTCTTCGCTTTCGGCTTGGATTGGATCGTCATTTACTTCAATCTCCTTTTCTACAGGGGCTTCTAAAGTGCCTTCTTCGGCTTGTTCTAAAGCGGCTTCAAGCATTTCTCTGCGGTCTAATTCTTCTGACATGGTTTACCCTATCTGTAATTAAGTTTGGAATAAGTGATTTCCGCAATTTCACGCTTACGGGCTTCATGTTCTTTTCTGCTAAATTCGTGCGTTTTTTGCTGTGTTGGCACATCGTTACCTAATTCAATGCAGTTATTGCGTTTAAGGTTCTCACGGTGCTTAGAACGGCTAGATACCCATGTACCATCAGCCATGCTAATGTGGCCTGCAATGTCAGGAACTACCATAGGGGCTTCTTTTGGGGTCATATTTAGTTTGGCTTGCCACGCTTCTTCAGCTTCAGGCGTATTAAACGGAATATTCCAGTAAGCAAGGTACTTTTCCTTGTTATCATATTGCGTTGCATCATATTCTTCATGGTCAACCTTGCAATGTGGGCATTTAACGGTGACTTTGACTAAAGCCATTACATTCTCCTTATTATTTCGGGTAATTGGTCGTATTCATTTGGTCTAAGTAGGCAAATGCTGTCGTACCAACGGGCATTTTTCCATCTCCAGCAAACAAATTCTTCTTTTGGTAGCAAAACTACGCATTTCACGCCCAAAGCACCAGCAAGGTGAGCCGTTCCCGTGTCAACAGTAACAATTCCCTTCATAGCTTTCATGTGTGCAGCAGTTTTTACCCAATTTTGCTTCCAGCCATCGTTGGGTAATGGGTGAAATAAGCCATCAGAATTAGGGTTTAAGCTGTAACAGTCATCCCCAACCAATTCAGCCATGTGTTCATGGGCAATTGACTTAATGTAATACAAAGTTTGTTTAGATGCTTCCCAATTTACGCCAATTTTGGATGGAATATTGCTAGGTTGGGCGTGTAAATACCCTTCTGAACCTACAATTTTCTTGCGTGTTACTGGAAACATTGCTTTTACAATAGGGTGCGACAAAGAAATGTAATAAGGCAATGACATTGAACCAATCCAATAATCAGATTCATTGGCAACCCCTTCTAAACCGTTGCTAAACACATCTACAGCGTGTATTTGCCCTAAAAGGTAATGCAATGTACCTTCTTGCAAAACAACAACTTGTTTAGCCCCTAAAGCCTTTAATGCTGGCAAAAAACGGGCAAACATAATAATGTCACCAAAACCCTGTTCCATTTGTACTGTGATTGATTTACCCATTAGGGATTCACCTCTCCATACAGGCATTTTTAACGCAGGAGCATAGGGCTGGGCTTGCTTTGCAATTATTTCTGGATGCCAGCGGTATTCAAACTCCCTAAAACCAGCTTCATAGCGGCCAGCGTGTAGGTGTTCGTAAGCCTTCTTATATTCCGTGTGCGGATTTAATGTAAGAGCAGTAATAGTGCGGCCTCATCGTCAAGTTCCTCTTGGCGTTTGGCTTCCATTACCCTAAGTTGCATCTCAATGTTTGCAACTTCTTGTCTGTAAGCTACTGCCGCAAGGATGTTATCCCGTTGTCTTTCAAGGTAGCTTATTGACCGTTGTAATTCTTCTGTTTCAGCTAACGGTATATCAGCTTTAACCTCTTGTTTTGATTGTACTTTAGTTTGCTTAACTTTTGCAATAGGTTGTGGATCAATCTGATCCTTGAAGGCTTGCTTGCGTGATGCGTTTGCATCTTTGGTTGCTTGCTCTAGCTTGCGTTGGCGGTCAGCTATTTTGTGCTGTAGCTTTTGTATTCTACGGAGTTCTTCCTTAGTCCAATGGCCGCCATCATCCCCACCTACGGGTTCTACATTGATTTGAAATGCGTTATTTTGAAACGCATTAGGCTGAAAAGCGGTTTGAAACATTAGGTAACTTCAACCCAAGATATAGTGGCCTCATTCCATGTGTATTGCTTGCCGTCTGCTGGATAAGGTATTGGTGATTCCCATGTCCAAGTGATGTTATTTAGTACCCAACTTGCGTATGGTTGTGCGGCATAAAACACATCATCAGCTTGGTCATAAGTGTAACCAATACCAGCATAATTACCACGCAAAGGTATGCCGCCATCAGGCTTTCCATCAGAGCCATAATGGACATTTCCTTTTGTGTTGTAGCTGGTCTGTATCCAATCGCCAGAACTTGAATCCACAAATGTATCAAAAAAGTCAGGTTCAGCAACAATAACTTGCGTTACTTTACCATCGACTACTTTTGCAAAATGGCCCATGTAAATCTCCTAATTAAGCGTCTACTGCGCCTGCGTACTGTGTCAAAGTCTTTAATACACCATAAATAGCTGGCATTAAATCGCCTTTTAAATCTTCCAAATTGATGTAGTGACTATCTTCTTTGATTGTGTTGGCATTTGCATGACGCATATCTTCGTTGTGATACACCTGTACCTGAACTTGAATTGCACCACCGCCAGCCCTAAAAAAATTACCTACTTTGGCATAAGCAGTAGTAACTTCTTCATGGTTTGTAGGATTGACTGCTGTAATTTTTAAAGCCATTTGATTCTCCTTAGTAAGTCATTTCTGTTGTACGGATTTGGCAAACTGTACGAATAGTCGTGCTTGCTTGCCCTGTAAAAGTTACTGCTAAACCGCCATTAGTAGTGTCTGCTGTAAGACCAATAGTCCATGTTGCCGCACCAGCATCAGCATATAAAGATGTGACTGTAGAACCTACAAGAGTAGTAGCACCAGCGTTTGCACCTCGCTTGATAACACCAGCGATTTCCCAGCCTTTAGTGTTACCGCCACCAGTTACTCCTGAAATAACTTCGCCAGTAAAGTAATAGGCAGAGTTGTTAGGCAGTATTACTTGGTTTATTCCGCTTGCGGCACTTGCATCAGAGCATAAAACTGTTGCGGTTGCATCGGTTGTTTGTCTGCCAAGAAGCAAGGTTGCAGTTTGAATAATTCCAGCAGAGCCACCATAAGGTGCATTACAACAAGCTATTGCATTATTTCCTGAGATACTTCTTGTTGTTCCAAAAGTTCCACCAACAACAGTTCCATATATGCTATTTGCCGTATTGCTGTAACCTGAACCAACAAATGAAGATTGACCACTTGCTGTGTTTGTTAATCCACCAACTACAGCCGAACTTATCCCACTTGCAGTATTAGGAAAACTTCCTAATGCGCCTGATGTGGTAAATACTCCACCACCACCAACAAATGAACTTAATCCACTAGCTGTATTTTTATTACCACCACAAACTACAGACCAATCCCCACTAGCCACATTCCTATTAGCCGCAGTACCGCCATCACCGCCCCCTAAAATTGCACTATATGCCCCAGTTGCTTGGTTATTACCACCGCCTACTACTACTCCATGAGGAGTGTAAAAAGATAGAGTGCTTGTAGATGAACCTGATGCGTTTTTGCTTAAAGTAAGTGATGTTCCGCTAATGGCGGCTACATAAGTATCACCAGAAATAGAAGTGCCTGTGATGTACTGACCGACCTTGATGTTAGCGTTGCTACCTGACAATGTAACCGCAGTAGTAGCGTTCATTGTGCCGCTTTGGGTTGTTACGGCAGATGAAGATGTTGTACTGTTTGTAAAGCCATTGCCAACAAAACCATACCAGCCTGATGCTGTGCAAAAGTTTCCTGAACCAACAAAAGCGTATTGCTGTGATGCTGAATTAAATGCACCAGTTACTATTCCTGAACCATTTTGAGAACTTGAGTTTTGATAGCCACCACCAACAAAAGCATAAGTGCCTGAAGTAGTATTATTTGCACCACCGCTAATTACGGCTGCTGTAGCACTTGCTACCCTTGCCGCAGTATCTCTAGTAGTCTGCCAATCAACAGCATTAGCACCCCTAGCATTACCACCTGTAGCAGTAGAATCTGTCTTTTGTGCTTGTAAAGCACCTGTTCCTGCTGGTTGTAATGACAAACTTCCATTTGTGGCTGTAAAAATTTGACTTCCAGCAATGTTTAAAGTATTGCTAGTGTTTACTGCCGCTGTTGTTGTAGGTACATATATTGATGTAGTTGAACCTTGCTCAACTTGTGCTCCATAAACATAAGTATTAACAAAACCACTACCATTTCGGTCTTGCAAACAAAAAAGGAATGTACTGGATGTAGAAGTAAATGTTACTGAATATCTATTCCAAGTGGTATTTGCAGTAAAAGTTCCATAAATAGTTCCACCATTATCTACAACACTAAATGTTCTTGTTCCACTTGCAACATAACACCAAATACTTAAGGTATAAATACCGCCAGCAATTGTAGCTATATTGCCTGACTTTAAACCTTGAAATTGATTAGTAATACTTAAAAGTGTTGCAGTTGAACCGCCAAATGGGTCTGTTTGTCCTGCTGTTACTGATACTGAACCTTCTTTTGTCCAATACGCATTTGTAAAAGTATTAGAGTACAAAAAGTTATTGTTACCTCCACTAATAACTTCTGTCTGTCCTGTAATCGTGGTTGCAGTAATAGCGGCTGGGGTAGTGCCACCAATGACTGCGTTATCTATTGTGCCGCCTGTGATGGCAGGAGTAGTTAGCGTAGGGCTAGTATTAAGTACAGTTGAACCGCTACCAGTTGATGTTGTAACCCCTGTTCCACCTCTATTTACTGCAACAGTATTACCATTCCATGTGGCGCTAGTAATAGAACCAGCATAATCAAGCGTATTGGTAGACCAGCTTACATTTGATGGTGCTTGGTCGTGTCTATCCCAAGAACCAGCCGCAATTGCATTAGACAATAAATTAACTAAAACAAATCCACCGCTAGGTACAGAAACAACTAGTGTATTAGAATTGTTATTGACAGTTATTGCACCGCTACTTTGGTTATTATCAAACTGAAAAACTGCCCCGCTTGTCAATGTGGTAGCGTCAGGCAATTTAATAACTTGACCGCCTGACCCAGTTATTGTGTATCTTCTTGGCGAAGATGCTGTTAATGTAATTAATGTGCCAGATGCGGCAGTATTTGTATAACCATCGTCTATAGCATTTGCAGAAATATTGTTATTATCATCAACAGTTACGCCTGAATTTTTAATCAACTTGCCAGTAGTAGAATCAAATCTAGCTATTGCATTGTTTGTGCTAGACGCTGGGCCAACTACATCACCTGAACCGTTAGTAGTCCAAGTAGCATTAGTTCCATCAGTTGCTAAGACTTTGCCATTATTTCCTGTTTGACTAGGAAGTAGGTTATTTAAACCATCTGCGGCAGTAGAAGCGCCTGTACCACCATTAGCTACAGGAATAGTGCCTGTTAAATCATGGTCATCATTCCAATTTGATGGCCTAACTATAGTTGCATCTGTTCCGTCAGGAATAGCACTAACAAACTTATGCTTGACTGTTATAGCCATTATTGAACTCCAATGATTTTGCCGTCAGAACCTCGAACCACTTGTTTTGGTTGATTTAGCTTATTCATTAATTCACCAAGCATCATAGCCATTTGGTTGCTATTGTTGTTGATTGCATTAGCGACTGTTTCCATTGGGTTTTGCATTGCTTGTGCCATATCTTCTTCGTTAGCATAAGCCATTGCACCGTCTGAATCATCTGAACCAATCCTTGCAACTTCAATCTTTGCCCCATTATTA
>Ga0114968_10001719_pt1 | contig 16836 bp, 19 predicted proteins | sample M_130807_EF_Meta_FD_87020 | JGI IMG/M metagenome (GOLD analysis project Ga0114968, IMG submission 87020) | Freshwater microbial communities from Lake Montjoie, Canada to study carbon cycling - M_130807_EF_MetaG | ecosystem: Environmental > Aquatic > Freshwater > Lake | place: Lake Montjoie...
AATACGCCGCCGAACAGTTCGAGGCCGTTTCTCTCAGTGCCGAGCACTACGGCACGACGATGACCGCAGCCTAAGCCGCCTATCTCCATCGCGGGCCGCCTGAGTATTCGGGCGGTCCGCCCCACCAAACAATGAGCAAACAAATACTGAGCCTTTTTAGCACGCAGAACATCCGCGTTGCCACGGCACTCACGACGCTGGGATTTAAATTTGAAAGCGACTCCGCGCCTGTGACGCGCGTGGTTCGCAACTCTGGCGAGGAGAGCACAGTTTTCTGGTTCCACTCCGCGCACCCGGAGACCGGCGCAAGTGCCGATGAGGTATCCCGCCGCATGACCACCGAGGCCGAGGCATTTGCCGAAGCTAATCCCGAGCACCCTGTCGCCTACATGCACGCTTACGCCGCAAACTACCGCGAACTCCTGCGCGTCGTGAAGAACACGCCGCGCCAAGTTGTGATCGAGCGCAATGGGAAAATCCTTTCGATCTCCGAAAACGCCACTGAGGCAGACCGCAAACGGTTTGCCAAATTTTTATGACCTACGAAGAAGCCTGCGCCTGTGCAGATGCCAAGCCACGGCCAGTGGTTACGAAAACACGGCCATCGGAGGCAAAGACCAGACCCTCCACAAACACGAAATATCGCGGCCCGCAGGGCAAGTCAGGAGCAGTAGGAACGCGCGGTGCGGAGGGAGTGGAAGCCTCAAAAACAAATCGTGGCAACTGCCAATGCGGACACGCGGGAGCTAACGGCTAACAAAATTTATGAAAACAAAAAACCAAAACACAGAAACCGAAATCGACGACGACGAACTCCGCATCCAAGGCATCACCGACGGGCCAAAGCTCGTCGCAGGCCGCGAGCTGCGACCGATCACCGCACTGACCATCTCCTGGCTACAGCGCAACAAATTCTTTGCTCCCGATAAGGACAACATCTGGAAAGCAGCCGCTTTCATGTTCCTGCACTCCGAGCCTTTCACGAAGATCCGCTCCGTGGTCAATGACCGCGCGGCCTTCCTCGATGCGGTGGACATCTGGATCGAGAAGAACATGCCAGACCAGCACACCGTGCGCGCCATGGCTACCGATATGGAGCAGGCTTTCAGTCTCTACATGGCCGCGACGAGCCATAGCGAAGGCACAGAGTCGGGAAACTAAATGGCCCCAACTGGATTGCCGGGTATGTCTATCGACTCGCAAAAATCACAGGTTGGGGCTTCACAGAGATCATGGAGCAGCTGCCATTTTCAGCCGGCCTCCAGCTTTTGCACGCCGACTCATGGGCGCACGGCCAGCAGAAATACTGGACGCGGAATAACACCGCCGCCGTTTTTGACTCCGTGGCGGAAATAGACGCTGCCTTTGCCAAACTATGAGTCGATCACTTTCCATGTCTGTCGCCAACCTCGGGCTTATGCGCGCCTTCGATGAGATCGCGCGGACCGCTGGCGTGACCTACGAGGCAGTGGTCAAGAGCGAGACGCAGAAGATTCTTGAAGCGGCCTCAAAGAACACGGCGGCTGCGCAGGTCAAAAGCATCGAAGCCTTCGTAAAAGGAAAAGTAGCGCGCACCGTTGCAGGCAAAACCTACCTCATGGCAGGTTCTGCGCACGCACCGCGCGGCTGGCGTCTCCGCGATGACGCATGGGCTGCCGTGCAAGCGCAAATCTCAGCCTCCATTAAACGCCGCAAAGAGGCTCGTGGACTTTCAAAGAAAAGCTGGCTGCAAATTGCCGAGAAGCTGGGATTCAATATTTCTGTTCCAGGCTATGTTGCTGCGGCCACGACTCCGCGCGGCGACTACCCAGAGAACGCGCAAGCTCGGGAAGAACAAAACGGAAGCGACTTTTCAATCACGCTCAGTAACGCACGCACCTATTCATCCAGCGTCTTTGACGCGATCCGCAAGGCCATGAACGGCCGAGAAAAGTTTTTCAAAGAAAACATGAAGGCGGGCGTCTTCAAAAACATCGCCACCATCGCCGCCAAATATCCCGGTCTGAATCTCAAATGAGCGATACCCTCGAAGTAAAAATCGGCGCATCCGACGCCGGACTGGAAGCCACACTCAAGACGGTGCAGGCTGAGCTTTCCAACATGGAAGCCAAGGTCAAGAGCGGCGATCTCTCCATGGGCGAGTTGGAAAAGACCATGAAGCGCATGGGGCAAGTGCAAGGACTCGAGCAGAAGCTCAAAGCAATGGGCGATGAGGCCAAAGGAACTTCGCCAAAAGTCGATGAGCTTGGCAAAGACCTCGAAAAAATGGGCAATCGCGGCAACGATGCCGGAGAGAAAAGCTCGATGTCTCTCGGCAAGATCGGCCTTGCCGCAGGCGTCGCCGGTGTCGCGGTGAAAGCAGGAATGGCGCTTGCAGAAGGCGCGATGGATGCAGCGCGCGCGGTGGCTGATGGGTTCGGCCAGGCTATCGACCTCGGCGGCAGGCTCACCGATCTCTCATCCCGCACGGGAGAATCGGCCGGCAATCTTCTGGTGCTCGAGCGTGCTTTCACGAATACAGGTGTCTCGTCGGACTCTGTCGGCACAAGCATGAACAAAATGCAGAAGTTCATGACCGATGCCGCACAGGGTGGGGCCGCTCAGTCCGAATCCATGCAGAGGCTTGGCGTCACCATGGGCGACCTCGCAGGCAAGACACCGACCGAGCAGATGGCCGTATTTGCTCAACGCATTTCCAGCATTCAAGATCCAGCACAACGGGCAGAGGCGGCAATGTCGATCTTCGGCAAATCAGGCGGCGAGTTGCTGCCGATCTTGAACAATTTCAGCGGAGAGTTGCAAGGCGCGCGCGACCAGCTCGGTGGCATGCCTGGCGTGATGGATCGTTCTGCCGCAGCATTCGACGCGACCGGCGATAGCATGGCAGCAATCAACTCCAAAATCATGGAGTTTGCCGCAGGTTTTCTCGAGCAAGCACTGCCAGCGCTCACGACATTTACCAACGCTCTGGGTGGCATCGATGCCGCAGGCTGGGGTCAGAAGGCGATGGATATGATTCGCAGCATTGCCGACACGCTTATTGGAGCCTTTAAAAATCCTCTTGGCGCAATCGAGGCGTGGTCGCTTGCCTATGAGGCAGGCTACAAAACCCTCGGCAACGGCCTCGTGAATGCCGCTATGACTTTCACCGACTTCCTAATGAAGTCCTTTGAGACCAATCTGCCAAGCGCGATCACTGCCTATGTGACAAGCGGTCTGGTGGACTCGACACTGACTTTTAGCCGCTACCTTGTCGAAGCGCTTATGACATTTTCCGAAGGTCTGAGCACGCTGCCCGGTTTTGAAGGCATGGCCAGCAAGATGTTCGACGCACTGAGCAGCGTGAACGAAGGCATCATCGCCCAGCAGCTGGACAACATGGGCAAGACGCAGGCCGCTGCCGCCAAGGTGGTGGAGGAGTTTGGCAAGGCCGCCGAAAAAACTACGGTTTTCAAAGAAGACTTCTTTGGAGCAGAGCAGTCGACCGCGCGGATGAAAGATAAGCTCACCGAGCTTGAAAAGTCAGGCAAAACAACCCGAGAAAATTTTGAGACCACGGCGACCAATGCTGGCACTGCTAATAACAACATCGGCGGAGCGGCCAGCAACTCGGTGGCCGTGGCAAACAACTTTGCCGCCGCTGCGAGCAATGCCGCCGCATCGGAAAAGGCGATTGATAACGCGCGAGATTCCTCAGCAAAAGCGGAGGCGTCTTGGAGCAAGATTCTCGGCAGTGCCTACAATGCAGAAAAAAGCACGCTGGCAGCAGAAGCCGCTCTGACCCGTGGGGCGAGGGAGATGTCGCAAGCTGATTTCAGCAAAGGGTTCAAACAAGCTCAACAAAACCTCAAAGATTTAGGCGGAGATTACGAGAAACTGGCCAATAGCGGAGCAGGGATCAAAACCATAGCATCCAGCCTCGGACTCGACACGGAAGAGAAAAGCACTAAGCGCCTTCTTCTGGAGGTGCAGCAGGAGATTGAAAAAATCGGGAAGCAGGAGATCACGATTGGTTACAAATTCAACTCAGCCCTATTTGCTGCCTCTGTTACAAGCCTCTACGACACGGCCAACGCCACCTTTGCAAACCCGGTTCCACTAAACCTCAACGGCGACCAGAGCATTGCGGCTGTGCGCACGTCGGCAGAGGGAAACTTCGCCGCGCCGATTGCATTCAATCTTGACGGAGACAAGACCATCCAAGACGTGCGCAATGCCGCCGAGACAAACTTTGCAAACCCGATTGCATTGACCATGAGCGGCTCGCAAGCCGCAAACGATGTCTACAGCACCGTCAACAGCGCTTTTGATGCGCCTGTGACGGTTGGTGTAAACGCCGACACCTCCACCGCGCAAACGGATGTTGGATCTCTAGGCACACCGATAACCCTCGCGCTTAATGCCGACACTTCTAACGCTCAGACACAGGTTGCCTCCCTGGGCACACCAATAACCTTCACGCTCGATGCCGACACCGCACCAGCAGCGGCCAAGGTGGCCACGCTCTCCGACCCGATCTCTGTGCAGATCGACTCGAACCAAGTGCAAGCTGCAGTCGCCAGCATGCAGGCGGATATTTCCAACAGCTTCACCGGCGGCGAAGGCGGCACCGGAGGCTCTGGCGGCACTGGCGGGCAGGGCGGACAAGGCGGCGCAGGTGGAGATGCAAAAGCCGATGTAAGCAGTATCACCACGATCCTTAACGACTGGACCGACATAATCCTAACAATCCGCGACCGCCTGCCGGTTGCAGCCCTCGCATGAGCTACACAATCTACAAATCCACATCCGGCCTGATCGCGCAGCCGGGCCGCAGCGTCTCGACATTCCCCAGCGGTCTTGTCCGCGTCGAGCAGACTTACCTCGGCCTCACTTCAAATGCAGCAGCAAACCGCGCGGCTCTGGCTATTGGAAACAACATGCCGGACGGTAACTCATCTCCGTGCCTCGACGGCCTCAAAATTTTTCCAGAGGTGCAGGAAGTCCGGCGAGAAGATGGATTTACCGAGTATAAGGTGTGCGCTTACGGCCGCGTAAATTCAATCGGCAACAAGACATTCTCGAAAGAACTTGGCATTCAGGGATTCTACGCCAACTTTGCTCCGTCGAATGGTGCAGTGTCTGAGCAATTAGATTACTCGCTTCAGGTCACATGCGATGCGCTCGTCTGGAAATTTGTCGCGCCCAAAACAGCCAGCCCAGATGTGCGGATCAGTGACGCTCTGAGAGTTTATAGGCTCAACGGCCAGGCATTGTTGACCGTGCCGATAGCAGAGTTTTTTTCAACAGCATATCTTGCAGGCACAAATAAGCCCACGCAGGTTGCGATCCCGCAGACATCCACGATTACACTTGCCGAGTGCCAGAACTACGGCCATGTGGACGAGTGGACCGTCTGTTACAAAGCCATCCCGTCCGTGGTCTCTCTTGGTAATTGGCAACGCACAGCCGCTCCAAGCAAGCCAGCCGACTATGACGGCGTGTTCTCCTACAAATCTCCCGGGCCAAACATTTGGCCTGGGCAAATTAGCTTACTTGATGTTGAGCGTAACGGATCTGAAGTGATCACGGTGGTATCTGCAAAAAACAACTCCACAACGCTCACCGCTACCGCCGCAGCAACCTTCCTCGGAGGCACAGCACACGTTCAAGATAACCGCCTCTACTACACGCCACCAAGCCCTGTCGGACCAGCCCCGGTGACTGTGATGGATTCGCCAACGCCGCCAGCACCGATTGAGTTTGTGACAGGCAAATTTACATTCCGTCGCAGGTTGAAGGAAGTCCGACAAGATTCTTCAAATCGCTACTACGACTATGTGTGGGACATTCAGGAAGTATTTGAGAATTTTGAGGTCATCGTTGCGAACGAAAATAACCAAGAATCCTCGTATGCGGTGCAAATAAAATTTGCGGAATTCGAAAATGCCAGCTAACCCGCCAGTCTCTTTCCAGCAGGCAATCCAACAGCCTGCCAATCCAGGCTCAGGTGGATACCCATACCAAATCCGCGCTTCCGATTTAGACAAGAATTTCGTCTTTGCCACGCTTGATGTCGATGAGTCGCTGATCGAATCCATCACCGGGGCTGGCGGCCACCCGCAGAGAAAGCTGAACATCCCAGCCGTGCCAGGCTCCGGCACTCACGTCCTCGGCGCGGTGGGCGGCTCTTTGCAATGGATCGCCACGGAGGAGTGCTGAGATGGCGACCGTTAAGCGCAAGGCCAGCGGAGCGGTGGTGCTGAAAAACGGCAAAGTCTCGTGCGGGTGCTGTGAGCAGGCTGGATGTTGCATGTATCCGGCGCAGGCGTTGGTGGACGGACTTTATACGGTTGATGATTTGCCAGATCAGGTTCAAATTGGAGGTTACCTTTTACAAAAAGGCGGCGAGGCTCTGGCCGTTTTTCCAGTTCAAGTTGATGGAGCATTTTATGCAACACTAAACGAAGAAGAAGCATACATTTATCTTGATAATTTTTATTGGAATTTTGGACCTTCCGTAGGCGCTGGGGCACAGGAATGTTTAGTTGACGGGAATATAGTCCAAGACCAATTTGCCGACAGCTATACGCTAACTTATGACAGCGACATAACCTGCGAAAGTGTGTCAGCAACAGTCACGCGAGAATCATTGTGCATTTGGAGGGGCATAGCTGATGATGGAACGGTTATCACGCTTGAAATTGAATTTGGTAGTTTTTCTGATTTGTATGCGTGGACTACAAACGCCCCTAATTGTGGAGGCCATAGAAGAGGAGTTGGAACGCCGTTTGATAGAAATGCAGAAAGAGGCAGACTAAACACTCCGATTGGCAATTTTGAAGATGAAATTACTCCATGCGCAATAAGACATACCGTCTCATGACCTGCCCGCACACAACGTCCACCACACGCGAATACAACGCATGCGGCCTAGGCCTCTACGGCGGACGTCCGAGCCACGGCACATGCCGCTTGTGTATTGAGCGCGGCGAGAACACGCCCGAGTTTGCCGCGCAACTCGCCTCCCGCTCTGAACGCTCCCACCCCGCCACAGCCGCCCGCGTCTCCGGCTGCTGTGACTCGGCGAAAAACTACATCTCAAGTGAGATTTGACATACCGGCGGGAGCAGACCGCCATGCGTATTTATCTCGACCTTGACTCCCGGCTCATCCTTTCCACTCCGAACCGCCCAATTCGGACTCTTGAATTCAAACGCCGCGACAACGACTCGCTCGAGCTGCAATTTGTGCGAAGTGGCATCGTTGTTCCGGTCTCTTCGGGAACGACGGTGCAATACGGCCTCAAGCCCGTCGATCAATACGGAGCAGGTTTTTTCTCGGTAGGCTCCTTCGTTAAGACTGGCAGCGGTGAGGCAGCTCTTTTCACAGCGTCGGTGAATTTGAACACGGTGCCGATTGCCCAGGCGTTTGATTTAGAACCCAAATCCATTTCTGCCATGCTGGAGATCGAAGCGCGTGATGGAGACACGGTCAACAGCAGCATCACGCTTCCCGTCACCTTGCACAACGATGTCATCCGTGGTGATGAGGCCACACCAGCCGCCATCCCTGACGGCAAAGCCACGCAGACAGAAGCCCAGGAAGGCACCGACAACACGAAATGGATGACTCCGCTGCGCACGAAGCAGGCTATTACACAAGCCGCCAGTTCCTACGCGCCTGCGACCGGCATTGCGCCAACAGCAATCACCGGAACTGCCGTGGTGACTGCCGACACGCGCCTTAGCAACTCACGCACACCAACAGCACACAAGTCCAGTCACGCCACAGGAGGGGCCGATGCGCTCACACCTGCTGACATTGGGGCTGTAAGGAGTTTTGTAAAAGACGGAACACATAATACAGACATAGCTCCAATGGCAATGGCGTTGGGCGATATTGAAGTCCCTGCTCGCACAGCACTAAGTTGCGATGGCGCTATGGATACTTCTTTGGATACGGATAATCCGTGGTCTGTTAGCTTTCCCGACAAATTCCGCGCAGCCATCGGCGCGGCGACCTCCGCACAGGGCGCTAAGGCGGATTCCTCACTACAGCAAGGCGCGTATATCAGCGCGGCCTCGCTCGAAGTCGGCACTATTGCCACAGGCCAGGCGCCCAATCTCTATGTGGGGCAAAACGGCAAAGTCGGCATAGGCACCGAGACTCCCACGGAGCGGCTAGAGGTTGCTGGCAAAGTTAAAATTAGTCACCCAGATGGCGAACTTCGCGTAGCGGCAGACGTTGTTGAATACGTTGCTATCAAAAGCTACGGAATCGAAAGCGGATGGAATAATTCGTCTTTGAGTTTTGAAGAGCAGGCTCTCCGTTCTAACGGCACTGTAGTTTTGAACTGGTATGACGCAAACATCTCAGTAAACGAGCGCACTATCAAAAACCTTGGCCGCCCGGAGGAAGCCAACGACGCCGTGCGCAAAACCGATCTAGATTTGAGAGTCCCAGTCCCTCCCACCTCCGGCAGCTACGCACTCCGCTCAGTCAACGGCGTGGTCTCGTGGGTCGCCGCTTAAGAAATTTGACAACGATTTCGCTGACAGAGCGGCATGAAACTCTTCGTTGATCTCAACACCAGGCGGTTCGTCCGCAGCGCAACAAGCACCGTGGCGCTGCCGACTTTGTTTCTCAAGCGCCGCGACAAAATGCCGATTGAGATCGTCTACCTCGAGCGCGGAGCGCCGGTCTTCACTCCACCCGGCACCTACGCAAAGCTGGCCCTGAAATCCAGCTTTTCAAATACCAATTTTATCGCCGTGGCAAATAACGGCACGCTCGACCTTTTCACCCAAGAGGTCGAAGACCTCTTCATCGGCAGCACGGCCAGCGTGGATGCCTACCTCGAGCTAATTATTTTCCGCCCTGGCGAGACCATAAGAACGACCACGCTGCAAGTCGAGATTCAAAACAGCGTCATCCTGCTCAACGAGGGCCAGCCAGAGTCCGTGCCGACTGGAAGAGCCACATTCGAAGAGGCCATCGCCGGCACGAACAACTCGCACTGGATGACTCCGCTGCTCGTTTCGGAGCTGATCAACAATCGAGACGACGTGCAAAATTTTGCAGCCGTCAGCGATTTTCCAGCCACCGGAGAGACTGGCAAAATCTACATGGTCGGAGCCGTGGCCTACGCCTGGACCGGCAGTGTCTACGAGAAAATTTCGCGCGACAGCGTCTTCAATTCTCCGACCCCTCCCACCGATCCGCAAGAGAACGACCGCTGGATCGATAGCACCACTTTCATCGCCTACGACTACGTCAACGGCGCATGGATCCAAACCGCAGTATAACCCAACCAACAAAAACACACCATTATGGCAGCACTCAACTTCCCGTCGAATCCGGCGGTAAACGACATCTTCACATCCGGCGATCGTAGCTGGAAATACAACGGCGTCGCCTGGCAGCTCATGCCTCGCACAACCGACAACATCGCAGAGGGCACCACGAACCTCTATTTCACCAACGCCCGCGTAGCCTCGGCACCAGCCGTCACCACGCTCCAGAGCGACCTCGCCAGCGAGGTCTCCACTCGTGAGAGCGAGATCAGCCGCCTCGACACTCGCGTGGACAACGTCCTCGAGAACCTCGACCCCGTCAAAATTGACTCTTTTACAGAGGTTCTTTCCAAGCTCACCGCCGACAAGGGCGAACTGGCCGACGCCATCGTAGCCCTCGGCACCTCGGCAGAATCCGCCCTCGGCACAGAGCGTGACGCACGCATTGCCGCCGACAACTCGCTCCGCAGCGACCTGAACAGCGAAATATCCCGCGCCACCACAGCAGAGGCCGGTCTCGCTGCCGACATCGCCTCTGAGACATCCGCCCGCCAGCAGGCCATCACGACTGAGCAATCCGCCCGCGCCGCAGCCATCACAGCCGAGCAGAATGCCCGCGCTGCTGCTATCGCTGTCGAGACCGCAGCCCGAGAGGCCGCGATCACCACAGAGCAAAACGCACGCGCTGCAGCGATCACCGCAGAGCAGAACGCTCGCACCGCCGCCATTGCCGTGGAGACCTCCGCTCGTGAAGCAGCGATCAACACCGTGACGAACTCGCTCAATTCGGAAATCTCCCGCGCTCAGGCAGCTGAGTCCGATTTGTCCGACGACATCTCCGCATTGGAGACCGCATTGGACAACGAGGTCGATCGCGCGGAAACAGCCGAGGCCGGTCTTGCCGCTGATATCGCCGCCGAGACATCCGCCCGCGAACTCGCCATCAGCACCGAGCAGACCGCACGCGCCGCCGCAGTGAGCGCCGAAGAGACCCGCGCCACCGGCGTCGAGGCTCAACTCCGCAGCGACCTCACCAGCGAAATCGCCAACCGCGAGACAGCCGTCTCCACCGAAGCGACCGCCCGCGAGACCGCAATCTCCGCAGAGCGCAGCGCCCGCGAAAGCGCCGTCTCCTCGCTGAACACCCGCGTGGACAATGTCCTCAGCAATGTGGACGAAGTGGCTCTCAACAGCCTCACGGAAATCGTAGCGGAATTTCAGAGCGCAGATCAAAGCCTCAACGGCGCGATCACAAGCCTCGCAGCCTCCGCTTCGACCGCCCTCGACACCGAGCGTGATGCACGCATCGCAGCCGATGCCGTCATTGACACCACCGTAAGCACCCTCACCGACTCGATCCCCGGTCGCGTCCGTGATGCCGTGCTCACTGGCATCAGCTTCGCCGCAAACGCCGCCATCAGCGCCGGGGACTCCGTCCTCGCAGCATTTGGCAAACTCCAAGCGCAAGTCACCGCAGCCTTCAGCGCGATCGATACTGAGGTTTCCGACCGCCAATCAGAGGTCTCCCGCCTCGATGGCCGTGTGGACACCGAAATCAGCGACCGCCAAGGCGAAATCTCTCGCCTCGATGGTCGCGTGGACACTGAGATCAGCGACCGCCAGAGCGACGTGCAAAGCGTCCGCGACAGCCTCGGCACCATCGCCTCGCAAAATGCGAACAACGTGGCAATCACCGGCGGCACCATCACTGGCGTCACGCTGAATGCGCAGAGCATGGAAGTCGGCCAAGGCCAGACTGCCGATCTCTTCGTCGGCAACGACGGCAAAGTCGGCATCGGCACAGAGGCTCCTACAGAGAAGCTCACAGTCAATGGCAACATCGACATGCTCAACAACCGCATCAAGAATCTCGCTGACGGCGTGGATGCCAATGATGCAGTAAATAAAAGCCAGCTCGATAGCGCCGTCTCCGGCGTGCAATCTGCTCTTGACACAGAGATCAGCGACCGCACCGCAGCCGTGCAAAATCTTGAAGACACCAAGCAAATCAAGCTCGTCGTCAGCGACACCGCGCCAGCGCACATCGACGGGAGGGAGTGGCTCGATACCACCGACTTTCGCCGCTACATCAGCATCACTGGCTCCTGGGTAGAAAGCATCACGGCTTAATTCAACAAGCCAACTCGCGCCGGAGGGAGTCACTCCCTCCGGCCTTGCGGCGTGTTGACGCCGCGCTCTCCGTGTGTGGAAAAAAATTTAACGCAGTAAAAACAAAACAAAAATTATGGCACTTACAGACAACCTTCAGGCTTTTTATAAACTCTCCGACCTCTCCGACTCCTCCGGCAACAACCGCACCCTCACCAACAACGGCAATGTCACTTTTGCTCCAGGCAAAATTGGCGATGCTGGTGTTTTTGATGGGAGTAATTATTTAACATTGGATCAAACTATTGCACTTGGCCCAGACGTAACAATATCTGGCTGGGTGAAAGCAGTTGATACCACTGGAACAACAAAAGTATTTTTTGGTCACACATCTGGATCTGACGGATTCGTCATTTCACTTAACAATAATTCTGTTAATTTTGGTCCTAACGGCCCAGGAGGGCCATCGTTTGATTATAGCGCATCTATTGATCAGTGGATTCACGTTGCAGCAGTTGCGACTGGCGATAGTTGGGTTGTATATCTTAATGGCGTTGCTTCATCTCCTGAGACGGTCGGTTCTTTCACGGTTCAATCTACCCCATCATTCGGCACAATGCTTGAGTGGATGGGGGGAATTTATACTGGAGAACTTGATGCCTTTGGCATCTGGAACCGTGCATTGAGCGACGCAGAAGTTGCAGAACTCTACAACAACGGCACGGGTCTTGAACTTGACCCACCGAACTACCGTGGCGAGTGGGATAACTTCACATACTACGGCCAGGACGATGTAGTCAGCGTCATCGGCGTATACTGGAAACTCACGGGCCTTGCTGGCTGGACAGTCGGCGGCGCACCGGGTCTCGGCTACGGCTGGACTCTGCTCGCCCAAGCTCCCGTGGGCGGCAAGATCAGCCTCTCTGGCAGGATCAGTCTCTCTGGCCGCGTAAAATTTGGAGCGTAAGCCATGAGCTTCCCGACCGATCCGGTGGACTACCAGGTTCACACCGATGCTGGCCGCACGTGGGTATTCATCCCTGAGCGCCAGACCTGGCAGTTTTGCAAGGAGCCTCCGATTGCGCACAAGTCGCAACACATCGAAGGTCCCGACGCCATCCTGCCAGCCGACATCGGAGCCGCCAGCCTCACGCAGCTCGCCGCCGTCCTCCAGCGCCTTATGGCGTTGGAGAACAGGCTGCCGCAAGCGCCAGCAGCCGGAACGCACGCGCTCAAAGCAGTGGACGGCGTGCTCACCTACATCGCCGAATGAAAACCTGGCTCCTCATAGCAGCCCTCCTTTTCTCGGGTTGCGCGGTCACTCCGCGCAACTCCGAGGAGTGGATGGCGAGGGAGCGCAATGCCTGCCTTCCCACGGCCATTGCCATGTCACAAGGCCTCAAGCGCCAAGGCATCGCCGCGAAAGTCGTGCGCTACAGCTACCAGCGCCAAGGCCGCCCGGTCGGACATGCAATCACCGCCTACCTCTACCCGCCGGGCAAAAATCAGCTCTACACCTACGATTACGAAGGTAGCTGGCGCACGCGCGCGTATTTTGACGACGCCGTTTCTATAGCCAACGCCGCAGAAAGGCTCAGAGGCCGATTCTACGACATATCAAGCGCAGATTTTTTGTAAGCATGGAAAAGCAAATTCTCGATGTCACTAATTTCGCCGCCGGTCAATCCGACCGCTGGCTCTTCGTCTGCCTCCTCGTCATTGGCCTTGCTGCCATAGGCGTCTTGTTTCGCTACTTCACTGGCCGCCTCGACAGCCTGCAAGAACGCATGGACAGCCAGACAGCCGAGTTCGTTGCCCACCTCAAAACAGCAAATCAAGAAATGCTCAGCGTCATCACATCCGCAAAAAGCGTGATCGAGCGCGTCGAGCGCAAACTCGAAAGCAAATGACACCACCACGCCTAGCATTAGCCCTCATCCTCCTCTCATTTGCCCTTGCCGCCATGGCATTCCTGACAGGCTGCCAAAGCCTCGGCACTCCCCAAGTCTGTGTGCGCACCGACTACGGAACATTCTGCTACGAACTACCAGCCCCAAAATCTTCAAAATGATCATGCACCTCTTTGACTTCTTCCGCCGAATGCTGACAGTGGCCACGCCAGAGCCAGCCCCCAAGCCGCTCCGCAAGCCACGCGCTAAAAAACTTGCGCCAAAAAAAGCACCCGCGCGTAAAAAGAAATGACCCTCGACGACCGCAGCGAACGCAACCTCGCCACGCTCCATCCAGACATCCAAAAGCGCGTCGCTACTTTCATCAGCGCGGCCAAGAACCTCGCTCAGCCGCGCGGCCTGGATGTCCGCATCATCTCCGCGCTGCGCTCCTACGCAGAGCAAGACGCCATCTACGCGCAAGGCCGCACCACGCCAGGCCGCATCGTCACCCACGCCCGTGCGGGCCACTCAAATCACAATTTCGGTCTATCCGTCGACATCGGCATCTTCAAAGGCAAATCCTACCTCGACGATCATCCGCTCTACGACGAACTTGGCCCCCTTGGCGAGTCCCTCGGCCTCGAGTGGGGCGGCCGGTGGAAAAAGATCGTGGACAAGCCACATTACCAATTCCGCCCGCCATGGGCAACAGGCATGACCGAGTCCGAAATGCTCGCCAGCCTACGCCGGAGAGTTGCCGAAAAAGTAGACATCCTCGCCTAGTCTCTTTTGACAGGCGCACCAATCTCGTGAGCCGCAAGCCAAAAGCAAAAGCCACCCCGCCGCCAGACCGCACTGAAATCCTGTCCCAAGTCCGGCAGCTCCTCGCCGAACATTTCGACTGCGGCGTGACCATCGTTTCGTGGGAAGACAACGGAGAGACCTACCACATGCACGCAAAGCACGGCAACGAATACGCCTGCCGAAGCCTCGCCGGTGACGCCGAGTCCATCCTCTGGCCATTCGATGACGACGAAGAAGAAGAGGACGAAGAGGAACTAGCATGAAGGCCACTTTGGAATTCACGCTGCCCGAAGAACGCACCGAGCACATATGCGCGGTGAAGGGCATGGATACGATTTTAATACTGGACGACCTGCTTAACGAAATCCGCTCATTCCTTAAACACGGCGGTGGCGAATTCCGCCAATGGCGTGACGAAGAAGGTGAAACACATTCCCCCTGCGAGCACACGCTCGAAAAAGTCCGCTCCTACATTTGGGAACTCAGAAAAGATAACGAGATTCCCGACCTGCCATAAACTTGCCATGACACCTGTAAAAAAATGGAAGCGATGGATGGCAGTCGGATGCTCGCATGGTGACCAGATAGACGAAGAAGCCCGCAAAGCCGTGCTTGTTTTCAAAGAACGATGGAAGCCCGACACAACATTCCATCTCGGCGATTTCCTCGACCTCGCTGCATTCCGCACCGGAGCCGTCAACGATCCCAACTCAAGCGACCGAGCCGCCAGCGTCAGTGACGATCTCAGCGCCGGCATTGATTTTCTCCACGAACTCCGCCCGCAGCACATCCTCTTCGGTAACCACGAGGCCAGGCTCTACAAACTCGCCGCATCGCCAAACGCCCTTGCAGCACACGCCGCCACGCTCACCATCCAAGCCATCGAAGCCGCCGCCAAGAAGCTCAAGGCGCGCCTCTACCCCTACAACATCCGCAGCTACGCCGAAATTGGAGGAACGAAATTCCTGCACGGCTACATGTTCAATGTCCAAGCCATCCGCGACCACGCCGAAACCTACGGCAATTGCGTCCTTGCCCACCTCCACCGAGTCGGCAGCGAGCGCGCCCGCACGCTCAACGGAGCTACAGGCCACTGCGTCGGCATGCTCGCCCGATTTGATATGGAGTATGCGTCCGCCCGCCGCGCGACGCTTGCATGGTCCCAAGGATTCGCCTACGGGCACTACTGCGACACCTCCCTCACCGTTAATTTATGCGAAAGAAAAAACGGCCAACCGTGGCTACTGCCAATATAACCGACGCCTGGGCAAAAGTCTTCGAAGACTCCAAAGTCGAAGACATCGAAGACCTGAAGCGCCAAGGCTGGCGGCATGTCTACGAACTTGCCGAGTCCTGCGGACGCGACCGCCAGTATATGCAGCGGAAGCTCGAATCCGAAGTCACAGCAGGAAGATTTGAGTGCAAAAGAACAAAGGTGTTTCGCAAAAATCAGGTAAGGCAGTTGTTATTTTTCCGGCCAAAAGGATAAAAAACAGGGCAACAGCGGGCAACGCCATTGCAAGTTGTTGATTTACAAACGCCCAGATTAGACTTAAAATCCCTTATTCCGAAAGGAGTGTGCGGGTTCGAGTCCCGCCGCCGGCACTGGGTGGGAGGGCTTCTTTGCCGCTCTGGGTGCGGGTGTGCGGGTTTTTGTTGTCGCTACTCTGTGCGATTTGTCAATACTTGCAAAAGCGTTTTTAGTTGAAGATTCGGGCAACACGGGCAACAGTTCGGGCAACACATGAAGGCTCGATATTTTGTCTCTCCTAATGCGTCCAGACCCGGCACATGGAAGTTGGAGATTCCGGCGGCGGTTTCGGGCAACAGGATCAGGCGTTTTTTTGCGACAGAGGCTCAGGCTTGGGCGGCTGGTCCTGCCCTTTTGGAGGCGCTGCAAAAGACAGGGACGGATGGACTGCGGGAAAAGGATCAGGGAGGGCTCTCTATGAGATCCGCTGTGAGGGATTATGTTGCGACGAAGGCCAAATCCTCGGAAGAGCACAAGTCAAAGGTCGAGCGGGTTTGCGGCAAACTGCTGGAGGCGTTCGACGGGCCGGTGGCGAATGTGACTCCGTTAAAAGTAGGGAAGTGGTTTGATTCGGTGGAAGGATCACCGACGACACGCGCGGGCTGGCATCGCTACGCGAGCGGGTTTTTCGCATGGTGCGTGGACATGGAGCTTATCGACCGGAATCCGCTGCGGAGGATTCGCCCGCCAAAGGCCGAGGCGAAGCGGTCGCTCGTCACAGCGGCAGAGATGGCGACGATTCTGGCCGAGGAGATGAGCGACGAGTTGCGAGCGTGGTTTCTACTGGGTGGATTTGCGGGGCTTCGGTCCATCGAGGTGCGGCGAATGCGCTGGGAGGATGTTGACGCGGCACGGGGAGAGATCGAGGTAAGGCGGGAGGTTTCCAAACAATCCACCGGAATGCCGGAGCGCATCGTGGACTTCACCGAGCCGCTGACCAAGCGGGCGGCGTTTTTTCAAGACCATAAAAAGACAGGTTTGATTTTGCCACCGGCCTCTCTGCGAATTTATCAAGAGCGCCAGGCGCTCATCAGGAAGCTGCACGAGGCGGGCAAGGTGGCGTGGTCGCAGTTTCCCGAGAACGCTCTGCGGCATTCGTTCGCCACCTATCACCTCGGGCGTGGGCAGGACGCGGGGAAAACGGCTCACCAGCTTGGACACTCGACGACGGCCATGGTCAAGAGGGTCTACGCCGTGCCGTCAAGGCGGGCAGATTGGCGGGCGT
>Ga0114968_10001721_pt1 | contig 16826 bp, 18 predicted proteins | sample M_130807_EF_Meta_FD_87020 | JGI IMG/M metagenome (GOLD analysis project Ga0114968, IMG submission 87020) | Freshwater microbial communities from Lake Montjoie, Canada to study carbon cycling - M_130807_EF_MetaG | ecosystem: Environmental > Aquatic > Freshwater > Lake | place: Lake Montjoie...
CCTCGATGGTGCCGGTGAACATGGGGCTGCGGTCAAAGCCGCTGCGGATGATTTCGTGGGTGCGGGCATTGGTGTGCGTGATCCAGCACGGCACCTGCTGCGGGTGCTGCGCTGCCCTGCCCATGAAGCTGAACACCGGCATTTGCGCAGCCATGCCGCCGGGCATGCCATCGCCAGGCTGCGCCTGGCAGCGGGAAAAATCGATGCTGCGGCCGTCCAGGCGCGGCGGCGTGCCGGTCTTGAGGCGGCCTTGGGCCAGCTTGAGCTCTTTAAGGCGCGCACTCAGGCGCGCAGCAGGCGGGTCGCCGGCGCGGCCGGCGCCATAGTTGTTCATGCCGACGTGGATCTTGCCGTCCAAAAACGTGCCGGCGGTGAGCACAACCGTAGTGGCTTTAAAAATAATTCCTATTTGCGTAACCGCCCCAACGACGCGGTCGCCCTCAACCAGCAAGTCGTCCACGGCTTGCTGGAACAAGGACAAATTAGGCTGGTTTTCCAGCATGCGCCGGATGGCTGCCTTGTACAGCACCCGGTCGGCCTGGGCGCGGGTGGCGCGTACGGCGGGGCCTTTGCTGGAATTGAGGATGCGAAACTGGATGCCGCTCTCGTCGGTGGCCAGCGCCATGGCGCCGCCCAGGGCGTCAACCTCTTTGACCAAATGGCCTTTGCCAATGCCGCCGATCGAGGGGTTGCAGCTCATCTGCCCCAGGGTCTCGATGTTGTGCGTGAGCAGCAAGGTGCTGCAGCCCATGCGCGCCGCTGCCAGCGCAGCTTCGGTGCCGGCATGGCCGCCGCCGACAACGATCACATCAAAGTGTTGGGGATACAGCATGGCGCAAGAGTCCAAAGCGAAGAGGATGGCCATTTTACCGGCGCGGCATAAAGCAAGGCCCGCGCCTAGTCTTTACCCTAAGTGCCTTCCAAGCGGCCCTGGGTTAGAGTGCTTAGATTTTCCGCTGGAGCTGTTGCATGCATATCCCTTCCGTCCAAGACCAGGTTAGCGCCCAGGAGTGGCAGCTTCGTGTCGACTTAGCCGCCTGCTACCGCCTGGTTGCCGCCTATGGCTGGAGCGACCTGATCTTCACCCACATCAGCGCGCGCCTGCCGGGCGACGACCACCATTTCCTGATCAACCCCTACGGCATGCTGTTTGACGAGGTCACCGCCAGCAGCCTGATCAAGGTCGACCAGCAGTGCAACAAGCTGATGGACTCGCCCTTCCCGGTAAACCCGGCCGGCTTTGTCATCCACAGCGCCGTGCATGCCGTGCGCGAAGATGCGCAATGCGTGCTGCACACCCACACCCGCGCAGGCGTGGCCGTTAGCGCCCAGACTTGCGGGCTGCTGCCCATCAGCCAGCAAGCCACGCTGGTACTCAGCTCGCTGGGCTACCACGACTACGAAGGCATCGCCCTGCGCGACGAGGAAAAGCCGCGCCTGCAAGCCGACCTGGGCAGCGCCAACCACCTGATGCTGCGCAACCACGGGCTACTCACCGTGGCACGCTCGATTCCTGATGCGTTTTTGCTGATGTACAACTTCGAGTCGGCCTGCCAAATCCAAGTCACCGCCCAGCCCGGCGGAGAATTGGTGCAGGTCGATCCGCGCATCATCGACGGCGTGGGCGCTGCGGTGCGCGTGCAGGCCGGCGGCAGCGGCGGCTTTGGCGGCGCGCTGGCCTGGCCGGCTTTGCTGCGCAAGCTCGACCGGCTGGACAGCAGCTACCGCAACTAAGTCACGCTGCTATTTCGCAGCGCCTTTCGCTACCAAGGACCCCTATGCCAAGCACCACGCCCGAAGCATTTGACTACGTCATCATCGGCGGCGGCGCCGCCGGCTGCGTGCTGGCCAGCCGCCTGAGCGAAGACCCGGCGGTACAGGTGTGCCTGCTCGAAGCCGGCGGCCCCGATAGCTCGGTGCTCATCCATGCGCCCATGGGCTTTGCGGTCAGCGCGCCGCTGCATATCAATAACTGGGGCTACGAGACGGTGCCCCAAGACGGCTTTAAAGGCCGGCGCGGCTACCAACCGCGCGGCAAGGTCATGGGTGGCAGCACCTCGATCAACGCCATGGTCTACACGCGTGGCAACCGCGCCGACTACGACCACTGGGCCGCTTTGGGCAACCCGGGCTGGAGCTACGAGGACGTGCTGCCATTTTTCAAACGCAGCGAGAACAACCAATGTTTTGGCGCCGATAGCTACCGGGGCGCCGGTGGCCCCTTGCAAGTGAGTTATTTGCGCAGCCCGGGGCCCTTGAATGAGGTGTTCTTAACGGCAAGCGAACAGTGCGGCCTGCCGCGCACGCCCGACTACAACGGCGCCCAGCAATGGGGCGTGGGCCCCAGCCAAGTCATGCAAAGCGGGGGCGAGCGTTGCAGCGCGGCGCGCGCCTACATCACGCCCATCAAAGACCGCAGCAACCTGCACATCATCACGCATGCACACGCCCAGCGCATTGCCCTCGAAGGGCGCAAAGCGGTAGGCGTGCACTACCAGCGCGAAGGGCAAGACGCGTTCGTGCGGGCGCGGCGCGAGGTGCTGCTCAGCGCCGGCGCCTTTGGCTCGCCGCAGTTGCTCATGCTCTCGGGCATCGGGCCGCAAGCGCATTTGCAAGAACACGGCATCGTGCCCGTGCGCGCCCTCGAAGGCGTGGGCCACAACCTGCAAGACCATGTGACCACCGTGCTGATCCACCGCACGGTGCGCCAGGAGGCCTCGCTGGGCGTGTCCTTGCGCGGCATCGTGCAAGTCATACGCTCGATCTTTGAGTGGCGCAACAAGCGCACCGGCTGGGTGACCTCTAACGTGGCGGAATCGCAAGGTTTTATGAAGACCGACCCCCAAGCAGCGCTACCAGATATCCAGCTGGCCATGTGCATGGGCATCGTGGACGACCACAACCGCAAAGCCCACCTGGGCCATGGCTACACGCTGCACGTCACGCTGTGCCGTCCCAAGAGCCGGGGCAGCGTACGCCTGCAAAGCAAGCGCGCCAGCGATGCGCCGCTGATCGACCCGGGATTTTTCTCGCACCCGGATGACATGGCCACGCTCATCAAAGGCACGCAAATGGGCTATGACATCTTGCACGCCCCCGCCTTTGACCCTTACCGGGGCGAGATGCTCTACCCCGTCGAGCGCAACAACCCGCAGCAGATTGAAAGCTTTTTGCGCGACCACTCGGACACCGAATACCACCCCTGCAGCACCTGCAAAATGGGCCCGGACGCTGACCCTCTGGCCGTGGTCGATGCGCAGCTGCGCGTGCATGGCATCCAAGGCCTGCGCGTGGTGGACGCCTCCATCATGCCCACGCTCACCACGGGTAACACCACCGCGCCCACCATCATGATTGCCGAAAAAGCGGCGCAGATGATTCAAAGCGGCGCCTAGGTTGACATAGGCATTTTCATTTGGCTGTGCGCCAGCGGCTGCTGGCGCCAGGCCAACAATGCAGCCAGCCATAACGCTAACGCAGAGACCAACAAGCCACGCTCCAAACCGCCAACGCCGTCGGCAATCCAACCCACCATGGTCGGGCCGGCAATTTGGCCTGCAGCAAACACCACCGTAAACGCGCTGATGCCACTGGCCCACTGGGCCTGCGGCAGGTTGTGGCGCACCATGGCCGTGCTGGCCGCCACGATCGATAAAAACACGCCGCCAAACACCACGCCCGACAACATCAAAACCGCGTAGTTGTCCGACACCGCAGGCAGCAACGTTGCAAAGCCGAGCAAGGCATTGAGCAAGGCCATGGCGCGTCCGCCCTGCTCGCGGTCGAGCAAGCGCGCCCATACACGCGAGGACGCCATCACCGAGACGCCCAGCACCGCATAAAACAAGGAGATCGCGTCCACGCTATTGCCCTGGGCACGCAAGAGCGCCACCACAAAAGTCATGTAACCGATATAGCCCACGCCAAACATGCCGTAGCCCGCCAACCCAAAAAAAAGCGGCCGCCAAGCCAGCGGCACCGCATGCGCTGGGCTGCTAGTAGCAGGCAATGGCGCATCGGCCATGGCACGCGCCGGCCAGCGCAGCAACAGGCTGCCGGCCAAACACACCGCCGCCATCAGCCACCAGGCATAGCGCCAGCCATGCGCCTGGCCCTGGGCCTCTTGCAAAGCCCAAGGCACCAAAAGTGCCGAGATGCTGATGCCCAAGCCCGTGCCGCCGTAGTACAGGCCGAGCAACCAACCGGCACGCTGCGGATCGCGCGCGCCCAAGCGCGCCGCCAACAAACCCCCGGCAACAAACACCGATGCGCTGGCCACACCGGCCAGCAAACGCTGCGCCAAGAGCACCGCCGGATCGGTAAAAAATCCAGACAAGGCCATAAACACCGTGGCCGCCAGCGCCCCACAACGCAACAAAGCCGCCGGGCCAAAGCGCCGCATCCCCCAGGGAAAGAGCATGGCGCCCATCAGATAGCCCATGGCATTGGCCGTGTTCATGGCGCCGGCCAGGGTGTAGGTCCAGCCCAGGTCCTCACGCATGGCCGGTAAGAGCAAGCCATACGCAAAGCGCGTGATCCCCAAAGACACCGCCGCACCCACCGCCAGGGCGAGGGCCAGGGCCACCCCTTGTCGCGCTCCTGCTTGCACATACACTCCTAAAAACACTATCGAACCCCCCGATTGTGCGCCGTACAACACGGGCGCAATGCACCACGAGAGATTTGCACTATGGCCCAACTTTTTGACGCCCTGCCCATGGGCTCCCTGACCCTGCCCCACCGCGTGGTGATGGCCCCCTTGACACGCAACCGTGCCCCCGGCGCCCTGGCCCACGCCGGCATGGCGCGCTACTACGCGCAGCGCGCCGACCCGCACAGCGGCGCGGCACTCATCATCAGCGAAGCCACCGCCATCAGCCAGCAAGGCCAGGGCTATTCGGACGTGCCCGGCATCTGGAGCGAGGCGCAAGTGCAGTCTTGGAAACCAGTGACTGCTGGCGTACATGCAGCGGGCGGGCACATCTTTATGCAGCTTTGGCATGTGGGCCGCGTATCGCATGTGGACTTGCAAGAAGGCGGGCAGGCGCCGGTAGCGCCCTCGGCGATTACTGCCAAAACCAAGACCGTGCTGATCGGCGCGGACGGGCCCAAGTTTGTGCCCACCTCGGCGCCACGGGCCTTGGCCATCGAGGAGATGGCCGGCATCGTGGCCGACTACCGCCACGCGGCGCGCAATGCGGTCGCAGCGGGCTTTGACGGCGTAGAGGTGCACGCGGCAAATGGCTACCTGATAGACCAGTTTCTGCGCAACAGCAGCAACCAGCGCGAAGACGCCTATGGCGGCGCCGTGCCCCAGCGGGCGCGCTTGCTGTGCGAAGTGATGCATGCGGTGTGCGAGGAAATTGGCGGCGCGCGCTGCGCCCTGCGCCTCTCGCCGGTCACCCCGGCCAATGATGTGTTTGATCCAGAACCACAAAAACTCTTTGGCTACGTCGCCGAACAACTGGGCCCCTTGGGCCTGGCCTATGTGCACATCATTGAAGGCTCTACGGGCGCAGAGCGCGACTTTCAGCAAGGCGACGCGCCCTTTGACTATGCCGCGCTACGCCAAAGCTACCGCGCCGCAGGCGGCAAAGCCGCCTGGATGGTCAACAACGGCCTGGACAAAGCCAGTGCCCAAGCCGCCCTAGACGGCGGCGCCGATCTGGTGGCCTTTGGCCGTAGTTTTATTGCCAACCCGGACCTGACCGAGCGTCTGCGCCAAGACGCAGCACTGAACCCTGTAGACCGCGCCACCCTGTACGGCGGGGGCGATAAAGGCTATACCGATTACCCGTTTCTCACCCAGACCTAAAGACAAGCAGCGCAAGGGCTTTAAGGTCCTTTCCAGCGCTTGAGCAACAGGGCATTGGCCATCACGCTGACCGAGCTCATGGCCATGGCCGCGCCCGCCAGCACGGGGTGCAAGTAGCCCAGCGCCGCCAGCGGAATGCCCGCAGCGTTGTAGAAAAAAGCCCAAAACAGGTTTTGCCGGATTTTGGCGACCGTCAGGCGCGAAATCTCCAGCGCGGCGGCCACCAAGCGCGGGTCTCCGCGCATCAAGGTGATGCCGGCGGCCTGCATGGCGACATCGGTACCGCCGCCGTCGGGGTTGGACATGGCCATGCCCACATCGGCGGCGGCCAGTGCGGGTGCGTCGTTCACCCCATCGCCCACCATGGCCACGGTGCGCTGTGCGTTACCGGCCACCAAGGGCGCTTTCAAGTCCTTGACGCATTGGGCCTTATCGCCGGGCAAGACACCTGCGCGTACCTGCGCACTGCCCTCGCTGGCATCGAGCCCCAGGCGTGTGGCCATGGCGCGCGCTGCGCCCCAGTTGTCGCCGGAGAGCATGACCACCTGCAGGCCGCGCGCGCGCAAGCTGGCAATGGCCTGGATGGCGCCGGGCTTGGGCTCGTCATGAAAGGCCATCAAGGCGCGCAGTTGCCAGCGGCCCTCGCGCAGCTCGGCCAGTGCCGAGACGGTGCTGCCCGCCGCCTGCATCTGTTGCGCTTGCTGGGCGTCGCTAGCGCGTACGTCCTGCGCCGCTTGCAAGGACTGCACCCAGGGCCAGCTGCCCAGCGCAAAGTCGCGCCCGTCGATGCGCCCACGGGTGCCGCAGCCGGGCACGGTAATGAGGTCTTGAGGCGCGCCAAAAGCTTGTCCCTGCGCTTTGGCGTAGGCCAGCACCGCGCGGGCCAGCGGGTGCTCGCTGCCGCTTTGCAGGCTGGCGCAAATGCGCAGGTCTTCGGCCTGGGCAAAACCGGGCAAGCCCAGGGTTGGCGCGGCAGGCGCGAGCGACTCAAATTCGGTAAGCTGCGGGCGCCCTTGCGTGAGCGTGCCGGTCTTGTCAAACGCCACCACGCTGACGCGGTGGGCAATCTCCAGGGCCTGCGCGTCTTTGATCAAGATGCCGTATTTGGCCGCCACCCCGGTGCCGGCCATGATGGCCACCGGCGTAGCCAGGCCCAGCGCACAAGGGCAGGCAATCACCAGCACCGCAACCGCACGGATCAAGGCCACCTCCACCGGCTGGCCAGCCGCCAGCCAGCCCAGCAAAGTCAGCAGCGCCAGCACCAGCACCACCGGCACAAACACGGCGCTGACCTGGTCTACCAGACGCTGAATCGGCGCTTTGGCGGCCTGCGCGTCCTCCACCAGGCGGATGATGTGGGCCAGCACCGTCTGCCCGCCCACGGCGCTTAGGCGCACCAACACCCGGCCCTCACCGTTGATGCTGCCCGCATGCACGCGCGCGCCCACTGTTTTGGGCACGGGCAAGGACTCGCCCGTCAGCATGGACTCATCAGCTTGCGTGTTGCCCTCGGACACTAGGCCATCGGCAGCAAAACGCTCGCCGGCCTTGACCGCCACGGTATCGCCCACCAGCAGCTCAGCGACCGGAACGTCCACTTCGCCGTCAGGGCCGATCCAATGGGCACGCGCCGGGCGCAAAGCGTGCAGCGCGCGGATGGCCGAGGTGGTTTGGCGCTTGGCGCGGGCCTCCAGCCATTTGCCCATCAGGACCAAGGTAATCACCAGCGCCGAGCCTTCGAAATACAAATGCACCATGGCGCCGGGCGGCGCACTTAGCCACAGCCACACCGACAGCGCCCAACCGGCGGTAGTGCCCAAGGCAACCAGCAAGTCCATATTGCCACTGCGCGCGCGCAGCGCATGCCAAGCGCCTCGGTAAAAGCGGGCACCCAGCACCAGTTGCACCGGCGTGGCCAGGGCACATTGCCAGGCGGCGGGCAGCATCCAATGCTGGCCCAACAAATCGCCAAGCATGGGTAAGACCAGCGGGATAGACAGGGCAAAGCCCCAGGCCACCGGCGCAAAGCCCTCCCAAGGCGAGGGTTCGGGCGCATCGAGCGCGGCACCGGCGTCTTTGGGCTCGTAGCCGGCATCGCGCACGGCGCGGCGCAGCAAAGCCTCCATAGTGGCGTCCTGGGCCGTACCCGCTGCCACAGCGATGCGCGCCGATTCGGTGGCCAGGTTGACACTGGCGGTTTGCACGCCCGGCACCCGCAACAAGGCTTTTTCCACACGGCCCACACAGGAGGCGCAGGTCATGCCACCAATGCCAATGTCCAGGGTACATTGTGCAGCGGCACTGGGTGAGGGCATGCATCTATCCTTTGTTGTGGGTCAAATCGTGTCGGGCAGGCGGGTGCACAATAATCCTATTTGGATTTTTGAGGACAAATATGCCTATTTCGCACTATGAGTTAAAAGTCAGCGGCATGACCTGTGGTCATTGCGAAAAAGCCGTCGACAAAGCAATTCACCAGGTGGATCCCCACGCGGTGGTCACCATCGACCGCAGCGCGGGAAAAGTGCGAATTGAATCGAGCCAACCACACCAGACCCTGGCGCAAGCCATTGTGGCCCAAGGCTACGCCGTGGCAGATTGACGCATATCAAAGGCGGCAGATTTCGATTTTTCCTTGTAAGTCCTGAACTTTATCCAACTTTACAAAGCATTGACCGTGCTTTATCGGCCAATGACACATGCGATTTAGGATTTGGCCACGGCGCAGTGTATTTCGCACGGTAGCCTCATCAAAGGAGCAATGTAATGAAACGAAGCTTAAAAGTATGGATGCTTGCCGCAGCGCTGACCATGGCAGGCGGCTATGCAGTGGCTCAGGCCAACCCGCCCAAAGAGGAGGGTAGTAAACCAGGCATGCACGGTATGCATGGCATGGACCACGCAAAAATGGCCGAACGCATGAAGCGCCATATGCAGCACCTCAAAGCCGAACTGAAGCTCAGCGCAGAACAGGAAGCCGCCTGGACTACGTTTGCCACTGGAATGACGCCCCCTGCGCGGCCACCCCGCCCTGACCACGCAGAAATGGAAAAACTCGGCATGCCAGAACGGCTGGACAAAATGAAAGAAATGCACCAAAAGCGCCATGACATGCACATGGCAGAAATGGAAAAGCGCCACGCTGTAGTCAAGACGTTTTATGCGGTACTCACGCCCGACCAAAAGAAAGTCTTTGATGCCAAGGCCCAACCCAAATGGCCCCACGGACCGCAACACGGTTGATACCTCAGACAGCATGAAAAAAGCCCCGAATTCGGGGCTTTTTTCTAGGCCAAAAGTTTTTTTAATTCGCCATTGGTAATCAAGGTTTGTAAATCGCTGGCACCACCAACTAAGTTGCCTTTCACAAACACCATTGGAAACGTGGGCCAACCGGTCCACATCTTGAGCGCATTGCGTTTGCGCCAGGTATTGAAATAGCTGCCAAACTCCAAATAACCATGGGCAATTCCAGCCGCATCCAATGCCGCGCGGGCCTTTTTGGGCATGGGATTCAATGCCATACCCACCACCAAAACGGCATGCTGAGCAATAGCAGCTTCCACCTGCGCAACTATTTCTGTATGGTGCGTAGCAACAGTTTGGCGCACTGCCGGATGAATACGCGATTCATCCAAAATGGGACGAGACATAAAAAAGCTCCTTCAAACGAAATAACAGCCCAATATAGCCGCATACGCTGTAAACCCAGAGAAAAAATTTCAGTCTTCAAAACATGATAAACACAAAATTTGTATTTCTAAGACGTCTAATAAAGCTGTGTATAAGATTGGAATAAGCGAGTACTTATCCACAGGCCAAGCAAGCTGAACAAAGTTGTTCATATTCAGCAAACACCAATGTGCACGCCCATACACAAACAACACTTTGAGCTAAGTGTTTGTTTTCCATAAGAAAATTCCTTGTATTCATGAAATACGCGCACCTTTATCTACTACTACTATCTTTTAAATAAAGAAAAGAATGAATACAAGAGGATCAAGCCAAGGCAAAAAAAGGAATAAATTCAAGGGACATGCGCATCGTTTTTGAACACGTTGGTTTCATTCCATCAAGTAAAATTTGATTTTCTACCTGCCCGCGTAGCAACCCATGCCGGTTCAATCACACATCGCCTTCCCTTCCAGTGAACCAGCCTCTTTTGAAATCAAAAGTGCGCAGCTCACTGTGTTGGCATTGCTGGTGAAAACCGCAGACTTGGCAAAAATTTGTTCTGATTTACTAGCCAAGTTCGGTCCCAACGGGGAAAGCCCCGAATTTTTTGATACCGATGGCATTGTTTTGGATTTTTCACAATCCGACATCACCTTGCCCCATCCCCAGTGGAATCTTTTGCTCAATACGCTGGTGCAGTGCCGATTGAGTGCCAGTGCGGTGCGTGGCCTAGGTGCAGAAAGCTTGCTTTTTGCCAAAAAAAATGGTTTGCCCGAGGCACCCTCGGAAATTCGTCGTCCGGCCGGCAAAACGGCTGACTCTGCCAAACCAGCGCCAACGCCCACCAAACCTTCACCTACCCCCCTCGCAAGCCCGCCGGTGTCTGCTCCGGTACGGGAAGTTCCGATCGAGACCATGGTGGTAAGCAAACCACTGCGTTCAGGCCAGAAAGTCTATGCCCGGGGCTGTGATTTGATCGTTTTAGCCATGGTGAACCGGGGCGCGGAAATTATTGCCGATGGAAACATCCATGTCTACGCGCCTCTTCGCGGAAAAGCCATGGCCGGTGCCCGAGGCAATACCAGTGCCCGGATTTTTGCTTTGTCGCTCGAGCCCGAGCTCGTCTCTATTGCCGGCGTCTACCGCACAACCGAACAGGAATTGGGCCGCGATGTCCTAGGCAAACCGGCACAGGTGCGTTTGAGCGACGATGGAAAAGAAAAAATTATTATTGAACCGTTGAAATTGTAAAATTCAACACATTGACCCTACATTTGGAAAGACAGCGTTTCATGGCAAAAATTATTGTGGTCACTTCAGGCAAAGGTGGCGTTGGCAAGACCACCACCAGCGCCAGTTTTGCAACCGGTTTGGCACTGCGTGGCCATAAAACAGCGGTGATCGATTTTGACGTGGGTCTGCGCAACCTGGACCTGATCATGGGTTGCGAGCGCCGCGTGGTGTATGACCTCATTAACGTTATCACCGGTGAAGCCAATCTGCACCAGGCTCTGATCAAAGACAAGCAGTGTGAAAACCTGTACGTCTTGGCTGCTTCACAAACCCGCGACAAAGACGCACTTACCCAGGAAGGCGTTGAAAAAGTCTTAAACGATTTGGCGGCCATGGATTTCGAATTCATCGTCTGCGATTCTCCCGCTGGCATTGAGACCGGCGCTCTGATGGCCATGCACTACGCCGATGAGGCCTTGGTGGTGACCAACCCCGAAGTCTCTTCCGTGCGCGATTCAGACCGTATTTTGGGCATGCTGGCCAGCAAAACCAAGCGCGCTATCGACGGCTTGGAGCCGATTAAAGAGCATTTGCTCATTACCCGCTACAACCCGGCGCGCGTGGACCAGGGACAAATGCTGTCGCTAGACGATATCCAGGATATTTTGCGCATCAAGCTTATTGGCGTAATTCCCGAGAGTGAGTCGGTACTGCAAGCCTCCAACCAGGGCGTGCCGGCGGTGCACATGACCGGCAGCGATGTGGCCGAAGCCTATAAAGACGTGATCGATCGCTTTTTAGGCCAAGACAAACCGATGCGCTTTACCGAAGCGGTAAAGCCAGGCTTTTTCAAGCGTATTTTTGGCGGAAATTAAGACCATGTCATTTCTTTCATTTTTGCTGGGCGAAAAGAAAAAATCTGCCAGTGTTGCCAAGGAGCGTTTGCAACTTATCTTGGCCCATGAGCGCAGTGGCCGCAATGCCTCTGAGCCCGATTACATGGCTGATTTGCAGCGCGATTTGATTGCCGTGATCGGCAAATACATCAAAATCAATGCAGAGGACATCAAAGTCAATCTTGAGCGCCAGGACAACCTGGAAGTGCTCGAGGTGAAGATCGAACTGCCCGATATACGTTAATCGCCGGCCGCGCTGGCCTGAACCATCAGTGCGGTTTTGTCGAGCACCCGGCGCAGCACAAAGCTGGAGTGCACGCCGGTCACGCCGGCAATGCGGGTGATGCGGTTAAGCAATAGCGACTGGTAGTGGTCCATATCACGCACCGCGACCTTGATTTGGTAATCGGCATCCTGGCCAGTTATCAAAAGACATTCCAGCACCTCGGGCAGCACCGCAATCTCTGCCTCAAAATTGGCAAAACGCTCGGGCGTATGGATGTCCATAGAAATATGGATCAGCGCCATCAGCGTCAGCCCCAGTTTGCGCGCATCCAAATGGGCCCGGTAGCCCACGATCAAACCGGCATCCTCCAACGCCCGCACCCGGCGCAGGCAAGGCGAAGGTGACAGGCCGATGCGCTCGGCCAGGTCCTGGTTATTCATGCGCCCGTCTTCTTGCAGAATTTCAAGAATCTGGCAGTCGTAGCGGTCAAGTTTCATAAGTCACCTGCGAGCCCGCAAACGGGGCGATGTGGATGCTATCTTAGGCGTTTGGCTTGGCGTGTTACATTAGATGCGCAGTGTGAGCCCTTTCGGGGTCCGCGAAGTCCCGGCAGAGGACTTACCGCCTTGCCACTGCAAGTCGATGCCACAAAGCAAGCCCCCAAGCCTTTCAAGCGACTTTTTTCCCCATAGATCACCGCGCCCCTGCCATGGCCAGTGAACCTCCCCCTGTTGAATGATTCAAAGTAACTCTCACTCGGCCTCCTCGGCCCCCATTACCATCGGAAAGTACCGCATCGCCGTCCTGCCCGCCGCCCATACCGCAGGCCGTTTCTCGGCCCAGGTATCCATTGCCAGCGGCAAGGGCAGTGCCAGCACCGACCGCGTCATGCGCTTTACCCCGAATTTCCAATCCAGTGATGCGGCGGCACAATACGCCCTTGAGCAAGGCATTCGTTGGGCCCATAGCGCCCAAAGTGCTGCCTAACCGCCCCCGAACATGACACAATCCGCAATGCGAGCAAAGGACGCTTTATGGCAAAAGAAGAACTGATTGAAATGATGGGTGTGGTCAACGAGGTTTTGCCCGACACGCGTTTTCGCGTGACTTTGGACAATGGCCACCAGTTGATCGCCTATTCCGCCGGCAAAATGCGCAAAAACCATATCCGCATCCTGGCCGGCGACCGCGTGTCGCTGGAACTGTCCCCGTACGACCTGAGCAAAGGCCGTATCAATTTCCGCCACATCGAGGGCCGCGGGCCCATGGTCCCGCGCCGCACGCCTTAATCAGCTGCTCTTTATTGGCCCCGGCGTTGGCGCACCGCAGCGGCCAGTGATTGCAAAAGCGGCTCGGTTTGCGCGATGCTGATACAGGCATCCGTCACCGACACCCCGCGCTGCAAGGCCTGACCGGCCACAATGTCCTGGCGCCCTTCCTGCAGGTGGCTCTCCACCATCAAACCCGTAATGCGCGTGTCACCGGCGGCGATTTGCCCGGCCACGTCAGCGGCGACCTCGATTTGCCTGCGGTATTGTTTGCTGCTGTTGGCGTGCGAGACATCAATCATTACCTGCGGGCGCAATCCGTTCTCGCTCAACAAGGCGCAGGCTCCTTGCACGTCGGCAGCGCTGTAGTTGGTCTGCTTGCCGCCTCGCAAGATGACATGGCAATGGGTGTTGCCCTCGGTCTCAAACACAGCCGCCTGGCCCCATTTGGTCATGCCCATAAATGCGTGGGGTGCGCGCGCTGCCAGCATGGCGTCGCTGGCAACCTTGACACCGCCATCGGTTCCATTCTTAAAACCCACCGGGCAACTCAGGCCGCTGGCGAGCTGGCGGTGGCTTTGGCTCTCGGTGGTGCGCGCACCAATGGCGCCCCAGCTCACCAGGTCGCTAATGTACTGGGGGCTGAGCAGGTCCAAAAACTCGGTCCCAACTGCCAGGCCGGTTCCCACAATATCGAGCAACAAGCTGCGTGCCAAGGCCAAGCCCTCGTTGATGGAGAAGCTGCCGTCCAGGTGCGGGTCATTGATATAGCCCTTCCAGCCCACGGTGGTGCGCGGCTTCTCAAAATAGGTGCGCATCACCAGCAATAAATCAGCGCCCAGCGCCGCAGATTGGCCTTTGAGCCAGTGCGCATATTCCATCGCTTGATCATGGTCATGGATGGAGCACGGCCCCACGACCACCAACAGGCGGTCGTCTTTGCCCTCGAGCACATCGCAAATAGCGTGGCGGCTGGCCTCTACCGTGGCCAGCACCGCCTCGCAGGCGGGCAGTTGCTCTTGCAACAAGGCCGGTGAAATCAGCGGTCGGATGGCACGGATGCGGGTGTTGTCGGTGCGGCTTTGGTCGGGGCTGTGGGGCATATGTGGCTCGTTGCGCAAAAGGCAGATTGTCCTGCGAAAGCAAGCCAGCCCGTATAAGATAGCCGCCCAGCCCTAGGAGAGACGTATGGAAAGCCAAGCCCCTTTCGAGAGTTTCGCGGATTTCTATCCGTTTTACCTTGCCGAACACGCCCATCCGGTGTCGCGGCGCTTGCATTTTGCGGGCTCGAGCGTGGCACTGGTACTGCTGGGTACCGCTTTGGCCACCCAAGAGCCGTGGTTGATTTTGCTGGCCTTGGTGCAGGGCTATGCCTTTGCCTGGGTGGGGCATTTCTTCTTTGAGCACAACCGGCCCGCTACGTTCAAGTACCCGCTGTGGAGCTTTATGGGCGATTGGCGCATGTGGTCGGACATGCTGCGCGGGCGCGTTTCGTTTTAGCCGCAAGTTGGACGCTTCAATTTAGGCCTCGAAGCTACGTCCGTCAATCCGAAAGCCTATGGCGGCAGGCCCTTGCCGCGCGGACTCCGCATTGCGCGGCACGCACAAAAACTGAACATGCTGCGGCGGCACCAGAATCTGGCGCCGATGCCCCTGGCAATTGCCGGAGAGCGCGATCGCCGCAAATCCCTCTAAGGCCAAAGCATCCACCTCGATCGGCGCCCCGCCATGCACGATGGCTAGCAAAGCGGGCTGAAGTTCTTCAGGAAGGCGCTCACGCCAGGCGCGGATGGCGCTGGCTAAACTTTCAAGCATGGCGCGGGCGGCTGCGGCATCGTCCGCACGCAGTGTTGGCGTTTTAGACGGAATACCGGGAAATTTTTGTGCCTCGATAGCCGAAAGTGCTTTTTGGGTCGCTGGCAAATCGGCGCGCGTCAGGGCCTCAAGCAGGGGCGGCGCCAGCACACGCAGGCTGTCTTTGCGCATGACCCACTTCTTTGAAAATTCATCCATGATGCCTACACCGGTGAACAAGGCGTGTTGTGGGTCTGAAGCGCCAAAACAAAGCATCTGGCCACCCCCATTATTTGCCAAAACACAAATAATTATGCATTTTAAATGCGAGATGACTTCCTGTACTTGGTGTTTTCCCGCAGGGAAGGGCCGCATTGGGACGGCTAAGCCGCAGTGCGGCGCCTTCGCTCGGCCCCTGGTACGCCCAAGTCCGGATGCAAACGCCCGGCTAAATGCCCGACGACCATAAGCGCACATGCGCCTACCGCGAAAATCGCCGGCACGGGCGCCAATTGCAACACCAACCAGGCCAGGCCGGGCGAAACAATCCCTGAAACATCCCGAAAGCTGGAATAGACCGCCGACATTTCGGTGCGCTCTGAGGGTTTAACGGCCATCATGAATGGCAAGGCGCCGCAAGCGTCCAGCAGCACCAAGAAAAACGTCCCCACGAGCAAACTGGCCACCGTTGCCCAGGGCCAGTGCGCCAAACCGGTCGCGGCCAGGTAGCACAGTGCAGCGCCTAGGCAGCCCGCCCGCACGGCTTGGCGCACCGAGCGCTTGCGCATCCAGCGCAACATCAGCGGCGTGCAAAACAGGCCGAGGTTGGCGATCGAACTGGCCATGCCACCTACCTGCTCACCTAAGCCGTTTTCCAACGCAAAAATGCCCACATAGACAAAGTAAATCCACCAGCCGCAGGAGCGCACCAGCGGAATGAGCCAGCCCAGAACCAGGCGCGGTTGCGTAAAAAAACGGTGCAGCAAAGCCCAGGGGTGGGTGCGCCGCACGCCACCGTCCGCCGCCGCCAGTACCCGGCCTTCGCCCAAAGGCGTGCGGGCGATCAGCATCCACATCGCGACCGACGCCATGCCTAGCAAGACAAAAGGCGCCTCGCCCGATACCGAAAGCAGCCATACCCCCAGCACCGGCCCGATCACCCATCCCCAGCCGCCGTAGAGCAGGCGCTGGGTCTCCAGGCGGCTAAAGGCCGATTTGTCGATGTGCTCCAGCACAAAGCTGTTAAAGCAGACAAAGGAAATAGCCGCCGCGGTGACGGCCAAGAGCAGCGCCGCCGTGGTCCATTTGCCCTGCAACATGCCAAAGCCAGCGGCCAGGGTGTAGAGCGCCGTGGCCAGCAAATACACTTTTCTGCGCGAGAGCAAACGGGTAATCGAGGGCACCATCAAAGCGGTTGCCAGCGATATCAGGCCCACCGCAAAATAGATTTGCGAGACCGCTTGGGCGTTGCCCCAGGCGCGGTACATCAACAGCGGAAACACCGACAGCGTGCAACCTCTGCACAAAGCTTCTAGCCCACCAATGCGGGCAAACGATTCAACAGTAGGGCGGGTCGGCATGGCGCCCGATTGTGCCTTGCCGATGTACCTGCCTTAATACATGCGCGGTGGGCTGCGCAGTTGCTCGGGGGTGGTGAAATAGGCGGCCAGCGCGCCGCTGCACGTGCGCGATTGGGCCAGCGCATGGCGTGCCACAGTGCGCAAATGCACCTCGTCGGGGCCGTCCATCAGGTGCAGCGCACGCCCCCAGGACCAGAAATAGGCCAAGGGTGTGTCCGGCGACATGCCCATCGCGCCAAAGATCTGAATCACCCGGTCCAGCACCTGGGTCTGCAGCTGTGCAATCACGACCTTGACCGCTGCGATATCGCTGCGCAGTTGCCCGGCATCGGCCTGGCC
>Ga0114968_10001723_pt1 | contig 16816 bp, 21 predicted proteins | sample M_130807_EF_Meta_FD_87020 | JGI IMG/M metagenome (GOLD analysis project Ga0114968, IMG submission 87020) | Freshwater microbial communities from Lake Montjoie, Canada to study carbon cycling - M_130807_EF_MetaG | ecosystem: Environmental > Aquatic > Freshwater > Lake | place: Lake Montjoie...
CCTTTAGGACCAGTAGATCCTTGAATACCAAGACTTCCTTGAGGACCGGTAGAACCAGTTAAAGATGAAAAACCTGGTACACCTTGTGCACCTGTGACACCTTGATTACCAAGACCACCTTGAGGACCGGTAGAACCAGTTAAAGATGAAAAACCTGCTACACCTTGTGCACCTGTGACACCTTGATTACCAAGACCACCTTGAGGACCGGTAGATCCAGTTAAAGACGAAAAACCTGGTACACCTTGTGCACCGGTGACACCTTGATTACCAAGACCACCTTGATTACCGGCGACACCTTGAGAACCATTATCACCTTTAGGACCAGTAGATCCTTGATTACCAAGACTTCCTTGAGGACCAGTAGAACCAGTTAAAGAAGATACTCCAGGGCCACCTTGAGCACCAGTAGATCCTTGATTACCAAGACCTCCTTGAGGACCAGTAGAACCAGTTAAAGACGAAAAACCTGGTACACCTTGTGCACCTGTCACACCTTGATTACCAAGACCACCTTGAGGACCGGTAGAACCAGTTAAAGATGAAAAACCTGGTACACCTTGTGCACCTGTAGATCCTTGATTACCAAGACTTCCTTGAGGACCAGTAGAACCAGTTAAAGAAGATACTCCAGGACCACCTTGAGCGCCAGTAGATCCTTGATTACCAGCGACACCTTGAGTACCATTGTCGCCTTTAGGACCAGTAGATCCTTGATTACCAAGACTTCCTTGAGGACCTGTATAACCAGTTAAACTAGCTGTACCAGGTTCACCTTTAGATCCTGTAAATCCTTGATTACCAATATCCCCTCGTGGTCCAGTTGATCCTGTTAAACTAGATGTACCAGGGGTTCCTTGTTGACCAATAAATCCCTGATAACCAATACCACCAGGAGAACCATAATAGCCCTGAAAACCAATACCTCCTGCTACCCCTTGATCTCCTATACCACCTTGTTCGCCTCTATTACCTTGAAAACCTCTACTACCAGCGGGTCCTTGAGACCCTTCAGATCCTTGGTCACCATTTAATCCTTTTTCACCATGTATACCATGTTCTCCTTGCTCACCTTTAATACCTTGATAACCAGTTGCTCCAGTATTACTTGCAAATCCAGGAATTCCTTGATCGCCTTGAAAACCGTCACCTCCTTGAGGACCTGTTGCCCCTGTATTACTAGATATTCCATCTATTCCTTGATAACCTCTAAAACCTTGGTAGCCTTGAGCACCTTTAGGTCCGGTACCTCCTGTACCCGTATTACCAGATCCTTGATTGGATAATAATATTGATTGCGTTATTATATTAGCATCATTTTGTGCAATACTATTAGCATTTGTTTGTGCTATAGCAAGAGCTTTATTATACGCATCTTGATAAGAGACGTTAGACGTAGCAGTAGCGATTGCTTTAGATGTTATTAGTGAATAGGGTGTTACTACTCTTACATAAGCACTACCATTAGCATTTGCTGTAGCTGAATATAAAGAACAACAATTTTTATTACTGTCTGTTGACATATATGTATAAGAATAATATTTTTTTATTTATAATTAATTAAATAATTTAGTAAAATCACTTAAAATTAATGAATAATAATAAAGTAAAATGAGCACAGATTGTTTAATCCTAAAAATTGAAGAATATGTAGACAACAATCTAGATACTACATTGTATATTCTATATGATAAAAACGAAGAACTTTTCCTAATTAGAGGAAAAAGAAGCGATAATTTAGGCAAATACAAATGTGTACCTTATTCATTTTATTGTAAGCATATTTCTGGAATTACTGATTTTATTGATTTTATTATTTGTAAAGATAGTAATATTAGTTATACATTGTATAACTATAATGATTTATCAAATGATTCTGATAATATTGATTTTGAATATTTACATAATTTAGACAACAAATTATCGTTTGAAATAACTGGTTACGATAATCAAAAATTCAATAAAAATAATATTACAAAATTTTTGAAAATATTAAAAAATGTGTTTAATTATTATTAAATAAATAATACAAATATTTATAAAAATATGAATGAAATTGGGTCACTTTTAATTACAACCACTTGTTTAGCCGCTGCAGGTTTAGGAATTTTTTTGTTCAGTCCAAAATCAAATGAACCCACAACCAATTTAAAAGGGGGTAAAAAACAACTCCCTAATAAAAAACCAATAGAAACTTTTGACCCTCATAGTGATAATAAAGCAAATGATATTAACAAATACGATGATATCAACGAAGATAGTAGCGATGATATCAGTGAAGAATTTTCCCCTCCAAAACAAGTTTATAATAATAAATCCAAACCCAAAAACAAAACAAAAAAAAATGTTAATAAATTTTCTTACTCCAAGAAGAAATATTATTACTAAATAACTAATTCTTATAAATAATATAAATAATATCATAAGACGATTTATTGTATTTTATTTGTGATGTGTAAGTCAACTTATTGTAATTACATATTTGACGCACAATAGTAATAAAACTATTATACGTCATTTTTTTTTCTAAATATATTTTTTTTGAATTATGATAATATGGTTTACACAGTTCAATAAAATTAATAATACTTTCATTATATATACCTTTTTTAAAAGATTCATTATTCAAAACGTAATGTTTCTCATTTTTCATACAAATAGATTCTAATAAATTGAACAACAATTCATTCGGAATATCTTTTTTAAAAATTTGTGTTGACATTTTAATAAATATATTATATATATTACTATATTATATTTATTCATAACTAGATAAGAAACCAATAATTATTTTATTTTTACAGCGCATGTAATAAATTCATTAAGTTATTTGTAAATAATGCCAATTCTATTTCATCTTCATGAATATTATAAAAAAATGTAATATATTTACATATACATGGTATTGTCTTATATTTTTCCTCTTCATTCAATATATTGGTATATTTAATAAAAATAAAATAGTTATCCAAAATATCCATCACAGAATAACCTTTATCGTATAAATCATAAATAATATCCAATGCTTCTTCTAATTTATTATCTTTCACCATTTTCGTATATTCTTCAAATATGTAAAAACTTATATTAGAACATAACTTAATTGCAAGATCTAATGTGATTTTTTCGCCAAGTAATTTGAATTTTTCCATATAATTTATTAAAATTTTCACAGTATTATTGCAAACATTTACAATAAATTCTTCGGCTTGTGGTTCTATATCAATTTTTTCACACACTTCAATATGTTTAATTATTTCAATAAGATTCTCTTTTTGTAAAGGTTTAATTTTGATAATGGAAAATCTTGACTGTAAATTTTCAATTACTTTTTGAATATTGGTACACGAAGATATAAAATGAACATTGTGACTGAATTTATCAATACAATTTCGGAACACTTGCTGGCTTTGTTCATTAATGTAATCAATGTCATCCAATACTACTATTTTCTTTTTATTTTGAATAGTAGAACAGGTCTGACAAAACGTTTTTACATCTGTCCTATAATAATTAATACCTTGCTCTTTTAAACTGTTAATAAAAAGAACATTCACTTCATATTCTTTTGAATCATAATTTTTATAATATTCTTTGATAATTGCATTTAATAAGGATGTTTTCCCTGAAGCAACGTTACCCAATAACAAAATATTTAAATTATCCATCATAATTAATGTTTTTATTATATCTATTACTTGATTGTTTTTACCAAAATCATCAAAATAAATCGGTTGAAATTTATGAATAAACAATTTATCGTTGCCATCCATATTTTTAATATAAAATATTATTATTAGTTATTTTATATTTAAGTATATCTTGTTACATAATATATACATTGATTCCATTATATGTCTGAAAATTCAAAAGATCTATATAAAATATTAGGAATAAGCGAAAATGCAACCCATGATCAGATTAAAAAAGCATATAGAAGTTTATCATTAAAATATCATCCCGATAGAAACCCAGATCCAGAAGCAACGGAAAAATTCAAATCTATAAATGAAGCATATGAAATTTTAGGAGATGAACAAAAAAGAAAACAATATGAAATGGAGAGAAGCAATCCATTTATGCGAATGGGGTCTGGTATGCATGGCGCTCCAAATATGCACGATATGGATGATATATTGAAAACATTTTTTGGCGGGATGCCATTTATGGGAGGGTTCAACATGCATAGCATGAACGAACAAGATGGATTCGGTGATATGCATGGAGGCTTTCCACCCGGGTTTCCTCAAGGTTTTCCACCAGGTTTTGGACCAGGTTTTCCACCAGGGGCACAATTTCATATTTTTCACAATGGACGTCCAGTTAATATGGGAAAAACACTACAAAAACCTTCTCCTATCAATAAGACTGTTACTATTGATATTGAACAAGTATACAATGGCTCTACTATACCGGTTGAAATAGAACGTTGGATTCATGATAATAATACAAAAACATTTGAACACGAAACATTATATGTAACTATTCCAAAGGGAATTGATGAAAATGAAATTATAAATTTAGAAAACAAAGGTAATGTTGTGAATGATCAATGTAAAGGAGATGTTAAAATTTTCATCAAAATAACCAATAATACAGAAATCAAAAGAAGTGGTATTGATTTAATATATGAAAAGAAAATTTCACTCAAAGAAGCATTATGCGGTTTTACATTTGAAATAAAATTTATTAATGGAAAAATATATACATTGAATAATACTAGTGGGAATATTATTACTCCTGGTTATAAAAAAATAATCCCTAACATGGGGTTAATGAGAGAAAACCATACAGGTAATTTAATAGTTGTTTTTCAATTGGATTTTCCAGAAAAATTAACAATGGAACAAATAAAAGAATTAAGCACTATTTTATAAATAATTTCTCTATAAAACTATTTAGAGAGAAATTATAGTATGTATTTGTACGAACATAAGTCAGTGGTAGACTATTAGACTTCCAATCTAACAACTCGGGTTCGATTCCCGATGTTCGTATAATAGTCATAATAATATATAAATTACATAAATCCAAATTTTATGTAATTTTATAAAAATATAATTGTATATGTATATAAATGGCAGGAAGACCAAAAATTGTGAGAAATATAAAATCATATATTAATCATATAGATAACAATAGTGAATCAGGACCAATGAAAATTGGTACCGCACCTAGTGTAGGAATTACTCGTAATTATTGGCACAATTATCAATATAATGTAAACCAAACAGCGGGAAAACCAAAAAAAAGTTACAACAATATGGTATTTTTAGGAATCAATCCAGCGCAAACTCCAGTTAGAGCAGGTTTTACGCCATCAGGTAGTTTCAATTATTCATATTCATCAAATAGATACGCACCTAATTATCATAAATAATGTAAAAACAAAAATAATTTAGATATTATTTACTATAAAATATATAACATGTATTTTGGGTTATATATTTTAACATATTTATTTCGTTTTATTACTGTTTGTGAAAGTCGTAATAATTTCATAAGAAATTCTCAATTACCATTGTGTATAAATTGTAAACATTTTCAACCAAGCTACTACACTATGAATAATGAAATTCAGAGGAATAATATAGACAAATGTGGTAAATTCGGTGAAATAAATATTATTAGTGGTGAAATAAAATATGATTATGCGGATTTTTGTAGAAAAGATGAAAATCAATGCGGGAAAAATGCCAAATATTTTGAACCTGTATCAAATATTTCATCTACATTATCTACTATAGACAAAGATTGGTAAATGGTAAATAAATTGTATTTATGATATTTTACGTGTAGGAATATCAGCAGATACAATATAAATAGAATTTTCAGTAATAATAATATATTCTTCTGCACTTTTGTAAAATTTCAAAATAGTGGAAGTGTATTCATCCTCTGATTTTACTAATAACTTTTCTCCACTAGTTTTGGCGCCAACAAGTGCTTTTTTATCCAAAGAAGGAGTCCAATAATCCATCATTATTGGTTTATCCTCTACAATAGATAGTTTGCATGCATGTTTTAAGGTAATTTCAGATGGTAATCTATAATTGGGTTCACTAGGTTTCGTGTTTGGTGGTGTTGAACTTTTTTGTTCTGACATATATTATATATTTTAAAAATATATATAATCTTTAAATACTTATTTAATTTTAAATAATAAATTTAAAATATTTATTATTTAAAATAATGAAGGTAAATAACAATATTAACGAAATTAAGGATTATTCATTAAGTAATTTGGAAAACTATAACAAAACTATCTACTATAGTGCAGATGAAATAATTGAAAAATATATTTTGTTAATAAACGAATTTTTAAAATTTATTCTAGAAAAAACAAAATTAAAAGAAAACAATTATTCCAAATTTATTATAATCCGAGGTTATGATACTATAACCAATGTATTTAATATTATATTTTTATACACAAAAAATTTGGATTTAACCTTTTATCATTGTCAAAAAGGGTATTATTATTATATTGAATTTATTGAACAAATATCTAATATTGATCATGTTTTTTTACAATTAAATTCTAAAGATGCAAGTACATACGTTTATAAAAAAACTATTTTTGAGTTAAATAACGATAAATATAGATCCCAAACACTTCCAATTAACATTAAAAACATATTAGAAAATGTGGATGAGCATATAAAGGCATTTAAAAACATATTTGAATTTGTAGTGGAAACTTTAATTACAGATAATAAACCATTTATCAATACAGAAATAGTAGAAAATTTTAAAATTATTTGTCAAAAAATATTTACTAAAAACAATAGCAAAAACATTAACGTAAAAAAAATATATAACGAAATTGAAATTATAAATGTAGATTTTTTAAATAATATAAGCAATAGTGAGAATGTTATAAATAACGACAATATTATTCAGAAATACTTTGATCATATTATTCTGCAATTGAAATAATGATATTTTTTCTTCTAGTTTTTTTCTTTTTATCCTTTTCTGTTTTTAATAAATTCATTCCATTTATCTCCGTATTTGTATTTTTTTGGCATATATTTACATATTCATTCGTTAATATTTGTTTTAAAAAGTTATATACTAAATATAATACACATTCGTCACACTTACCAACTATTAAAACACTTCCGGTACGAAATATCATAAAAGATATCTGTTTCACATTTTGATATAATTCCATGTTTTCTTTAGAAATTTGGCAACCATTTTGTACATCCACATCTGGATTAAAATAAAATTTGGATTGAATACCTGGATAGGAACAAGGATCATATATGGATTGTATATTATATTTGTATTTCAATAAGTCATACAATGATTCTCTATTAATGAAGAAACCACAATTAAAATTAGAATTAATCAATACCGTTTCACAAGTATTTTCTCTATAATATAATTTTTCTTGTATGTTTGGTTGTAATATTTCTATAATCATTTGTAAAATCTTTTCAAACACACTGTCTTCCTGTATACCAGGAATTTCTAATTTACCGGTATTAAATATTTTTACATGAAACTCTTTAAAAGCATCTTCTATTTTTAAACGAAGAATCAAAACAAAACAATTGTAAAACGCACTCTTCTTCTTGGATCTATAACTCATAATATCTTTTTTGGATAATCCAATAGTGATTTTTCTAATGTCTTTAAATTTTATTCTTCCATTCGGATTAATAATACTAGTAATAATTTGCTCATCATAATACGATTCATTTTTAAGTCGTTCTTTAATATCTAATAAATCTTCTTCTTTAGTAGAATTAATTTTCATTTGTTTTTTAATGACACCATTTTTGGGTTCCATATATTTTAAAACAGGAATACACCAAAATATTTCTTTCAAATCAATCATACTATTTAAATAGGCTATTTTAGTTTTTGTAGAAATATAAATTTTACTTGATTTAGGAATATCAATTTCTGAAATATTTTCATAATTTAAATTTTCATTTAAATTTGCAGAAATATAATTTTCATCCTTATTAAAATAATCATCCACATCACTATCGTCTGATTCATTATCATTTTTGGATAACATAAATTTTTTCCATTCTTCATCAATATTATTTGAAATAGCCATATTTACTATTATGAATATCAATTTATTCTTTATATTCTTTATATTAAATTTATTTCAATTATTTTCTTTAATATATAATATAAAGAAAATGTTAATGAATCGCACAACTTATTACAATAATAGCAATACTATACCCATTAAAATTAAAAATAATTTACCTGAAAATAAACAATATAGCTTGAAACAAAATTTATTTGACCCGATGAAATGTTCGCCACCAAATACATTTATGCTGAAATTATATAGTAGAATGATAGAATATGAATCAGGTCACTAAAAAAATATTATTTTAGACAACAAATAATTTATTAAAATATTGTTATTGCTATCATTTTGTGCATGCATTAAATTTTCAATAAAATTCAGAAATTCACTTGTTATTTTGATTCTCTTATTATGAATAATATAATTAATAAAATCCTTGATTATATTTTTTTTATCAATATTATATTTTGTACTTATGGATTGAATATATGAACTTATCGTTTCTAACTTTTCTTTAGATTTTATTTTATCAATAATGATTTCCCATTCTTTGTATTCAATAATATTAATCAAATTTGTATTTTTTGAATCTATCATATCATTGTATTTTGATATATATTGATTGGATTGAATAAAATTAATCATACTTCTTAAATCAAATTTGAATAATTTCTGAATATTTTCAAGAGATTCATCAGTGATATTTAATTTTTCTGAAATACAAATTTTTCTCAAAAATTTGATAATATGTTCCTTTGGTAATTGATTGAAACGTAATTTAATGAACTCATTTTGCAAACCTTCATCTATACGGCTAATGTAATTACATATTAAACAAAAACGTACAGCTCCCTTGAAATTTTGTAATAAATATCGCAATGCTTGTTGTGCATTTTTTGTCATATAATCTACCTCATCTAAAATAACAAATTTCATACCATTATTGAATAGTGGTTTTGAATTTACAAAAAAATTTATTTGATTTCTAATAATGTCTATCCCTCGTTCATCGGAAGCGTTTAAATGTATTATTAGATCTTTGTTAACTATATTCAATTTTTCTTGGTAAGCATTTATTAATTTAATAATAGTAGTAGTTTTACCGGTTCCTGGAGGTCCATAAAACAATAAATTTGGAAAATAACCAGTGGTGATTATATTTTTAAGTATTTTTTTATTTAATGGATCCAACACAATTTCTTCAAAATCATTCGGTCTATATTTTTCACAAAATGGAATGAACTCTTTATTATTCATAATTTATAGTATTTTATGTTTTATCTTTAATATTCTTGTTTTTTAGAGATAAATAAAAATGAATTATAAAAATTTAATAATAATTATTCATAATAGAAATATGACTTCACAAATTAAAAGTGCTTATTTGGAAATTATAATTGGTTCTATGTTTTCAGGTAAGACATCGCGTCTAGTTGAAATTTATAAACAATGCAAATTTTGTAATATAGAGGTGGCTGTTATTAATCATTCTATAGACAATCGTTACGACGACGAACTATTATCCACTCATGATAAAATAAAAATTCCGTGCATTTTAGTAGACAAATTAATGGATCTATGGATGGAAGATATTAATTTAGAAGAATCTATTGATAACAATATACCAAGGATTAAAGAAAAATATAAGGTTGTAACTAGTAGTGTCGTTTTGATTAACGAAGGACAATTCTTCCCGGATCTGGAAGAATTTGTAAAATTACTATTAAAATACAATAAAAAAGTATATGTTTGTGGTTTAGATGGTGATTTTGAGAGAAAAAAATTTGGTCAAATTCTGGATTTGATACCTTTATGTGATAAAGTAAATAAATTAACATCGTTATGTTCAAAATGTAAAAATGGTACACCAGGTATATTTTCAAAAAGAATAACTAATGAAACAGAACAAACTGTTGTTGGGTGTGAAAACTATTTGCCTGTATGTAGATCATGTTATGAAAACGAATAGGTTGTTATTACTCTTAACCCGATTTATATTTTATATGAAAACTATTTAAATTAATGAATCTTTATAATTTATAATTTTTATAATTTTTTAATGTCTGAAAAAACTACAAAATCAAAACGTGGTAGAAAACCAAAGAACGCAAACGCGAACGCGCAACCAATTATTGAAACTAATGAAAATATTATATTAACACAATTAGAACAAGATATTCCTATTTCTGAACTTAATCAAGACATTGATAACAATATTATTGTAGAAGAATGTTTGGATGATAAACAAATTAAAAGTCATGGTAAAAAAAGAGGACGAAAACCAAAAGGGGGCAAAATAATTCAACAAATCATACAATCCACTGATGTAAAAGAAAGTAAGCCTAATGTTATCTTACATCTGAAATGTTCTTTGAAAGATTTATACAACCAATTCAATAATTCAAATGATAATGATATAAATGGTTATAATTTTTCATCTTGTAAAAAAGAATTATTATACGAGATAATTACAAATAATAATTTTGACGCAAAAAATTTGTCAAAAATACAAAATGATGATTATTTGAAACAAGACGTTTGTGAAACTGATTCTTGTGATAATGATTCTTATATTTGTAATAAAAAAAATGATTTAAAAGATTTGTGGAAAAAACTAAAAAATTTAGAATATTCACTGCACTTTAATAACATTAGTGATAAAAAGTCTTCTTGTTTTTGGTGCACTTATGAGTTTGATAACCCGCCTATTTATATTCCAAAACATTATATCAAAGAGACGTATCACGTATACGGTTGCTTTTGTACTCCTGAATGTGCAGCAGCTTTTTTAATGGAAGAAAGTGTTGACAGTTCAACAAAATTTGAAAGATATCATTTATTAAATCACATTTATTCAAAAATATATGACTACACAAAAAACATTAAGCCTGCGCCAAAACCGCACTATATGTTAGAAAAATTTTATGGTAATTTAAATATTCAAGAATATAGATCTTTACTGAAAAATGATCGTTTATTTTTAGTAGTAGACAAACCATTGACAAGAGTATTACCGGAGTTACATGAGGATAACGATGATTTTATCATTAACAATAAAATAATTCCTTCCAATACATATCAAATTAAAAAAAAATTAAACAAACAAAATAAACATTCTATATTAAATGAAAAATTTGGTATGAATAATAATTTATAATTTTACTTGTGTAATTTTTTTTGTATATTATATATATATAAATTTTATAATATACAAATATGATACCTAAAATAATACATAATATATGGTTAAAAGGTTATGATAATATTCCAAATGAACATAAAATTAGTCACTTAAATATAAAAAAAAATAATCCAGAATGGGAATTTATTATTTGGGATAAAAATATGATTGAAACCCTTTTACAACCATATCACGAAATTTTAAAATTATATAATAACCACGATACGAAGGATAAAATTGAAATTGCAAAATATGTTATTTTAAAAGAATATGGTGGAATCTATTTTGATATGGATTATAGATGCATTTCTTCTTTAGATAATTTATTTTCAAATATAAGTGAAAATCAAAATGATATTTATATTACATTAAATCCATATACGTTATGGGATATGTTATATCCATTTCAAAAAAATAAATACAATTCTAGTTTTATGGCATTAAATAAAAATCATATAGTATGGGATAAAGTGTTTGCTCAATTAAAATATGCTGATACTTCTTTCAAAATACATAATTCTTTAGATTTCACTCTAAAAGATAATGAAAACAACTTACAAAATACAAAAACAAATTCGTTTCCGATAGTAATATTAGATAAAGTGAACGGTAATTATTACCAGTGCAAACATAAAGATACTACTTGTTATAAATCAAATTCTTTATTCCAATATTGCACTAGTCATTACAAACAATGTTGCTTGTTTGTTATTGCAATATGTATTATCATTTTTGTGGAATATTTGTACAAGTTAAATGCAAACATATATGGCACTGTCAATTTTATTCCTGGATTACCTGGGCCTGCTACTGTTGCTAGTAATATCATACAGAAGAAAAAGCGTAAATATAGATAAATTCAAGTTTTATAATTAGTTTCTTTAAGTATGTTTTTCAATTTATTATAAATTTTATAAGTTTTATAAGTTTTTTTGTCCCAAAAGTATTTTCGGATTTTCAATTTTGGACATTTATTTTTGTCCATTTTTGAAAATCCCAAATACTTTTCAGAAAATATTAATGGTTGTGACCATATTTTAATTTTATGGTGCGAATACCAAAAAAATAATTTTCGTTTTGTTATCGTAAATTATTTTTTAAAGGTTTTTATATTTGTATATATTAAGAGTGAATGGCAACTTTTAGCAACCTTTTAGCAACTTTTAGCAACCAAAAAAACGAAAATTGTGACTTACATAAAAAAACGTATTATTGTTGTGAAAAATGTAACTATAATACGTATAAGTTAACTGATTATAAAAGACATTTGTTGACCCGTAAACATACCAGCAACCAAAAAAACGAAAAAAACGAAAAAAACGAAAAAATAAATGAATATATGTATGTTTGTAAAAATTGTAATAAAGAATATTGTGATAAAAGTGGTTTATGGAGACATAATAAAACTTGTAAGATTGTACTATATGATACCACAGAAAATAAAGATATATGTGATAAAGAGCTTGTATTAACTTTATTAAAACAAAACGCAGAATTATTAGAACTCATTAAAAATGGTACTTTTAATCATATTGTTAATACAAACAATTCTTATAATAATTGTAATAATAAAAAATTTAATCTTCAAGTTTTTTTGAATGAAACATGTAAAGATGCTATGAATATTAGCGATTTCGTTGAATCTATTAAATTACAAGTATCCGATCTAGAAAATGTAGGAAAGGTTGGTTATATTGAAGGGATTTCCAATATAATCATTAAAAATTTACAGGCTTTAGATGTAGAAAAACGACCAGTTCATTGTACAGATCAAAAAAGAGAGGTTATGTATGTAAAAGACGAAAATATTTGGGAAAAGGAAGATGAAACTAATAAGAAACTACGAAAAGCAATACGAATGATTGCCCATAAAAATATTTGTATGTTGAAGGCATTCAGAGAAAAATATCCAGATTGTGAAGAATATAATTCTAAAAAAAATAGTCAATATAATAAAATAGTAATTGAAGCAATGGGAGGAAAAGGAGACGATGATTTTGAAAAAGACAGTAAGATTATAAAGAAAATTGCAAAAACAGTTGGAATAGATAAAAATTAATAAACCTCGTTATATTTTAGTTTCATCTTTTTCTTTGCGCAAATTATATTCTCTCATGTTAGCATCTAATTTATGTCGTATTTGTTTGTAGATTTCCTGATTCACAGTTTTAACACATGGTTCTTTTTTTTCAGTTACTCCTAAATATTTTTTAATCACCATAATAGCATCATAATTATTTTCTTTTAATAAAATATGTGCTTCATTTTCTGAATAATTTGTTTGTCTAAGTATCATTTGTATTTTTTCTTGTACTTCAGAGTTTTCTACAAAAGAAATATTATCGGACATATATGAATAAAATAAATTATTTTTTAAATCATATTAAACGAATAGTTATATATTAGTTTATTATAAATAAATTGACGATGAATAATAACTTTGATACGCAAACATTATTAAAAGAAATAAATGTTATTATAAATAATGGTGTACAAGATATTGTAAAGAATTATATGAAAAGGTATGAATTACTAGAACAAACTCATGATGCACTTGTTAATTTACCTATTGTAAAACAATATTACACATCTGATAACTCAGATAAATCTGATGCGAGTAGTTCTGTTTCTTTTGTACCAATAAAAGTAGAAAAATTAGAAAAAAATGAAGAATATGTTACTAGATCTGAAAATAAGCAATTTATGATTACTATAGATGAAAAGATTAATACATTATTACAACAAAACAATGTTTTATTTAATAAATTATTGACTCAAATAAGTGATTTGAAAAGTGAAATAGCTGTGTTAAAAGAGGATAAAAAGAAAATAGAATATATTGATCTTGAAAAAGAAAATATAAAATTGGAATTTGTTGATATTAAACCAGAAAAAGATTTGGGTTTTGCAGTAAACGAATCTAAAACAGAAGAAGATGAAGAAGAAATTGTTGAGGTGTGTGAAGAAGATGAAGAAGAGGAAGAAGAGGAAGAAGAGGAAGAAGAGGAAGAAGAGGAAGAAGAGGAAGAAGAGGAAGAGGTTGCTTCTGTAGAAACAGAAACAAAGGCAGAAGAACAAGAAGATGAAGATGATGAAGAAGACTTGATTGAGATTGAAATTGATGATGTCACGTATTGCACAAATGATGAAGAAAATGGATATATTTATGAATTAGATAAAGATGGAAATGTAGGCAAAAAAGTTGGATATTTAAAAGATGGAGATGCTTATATTGATGAATAAATTTTAGATTTTTTTATAATTTTCAATTGTATTCTATATAATATATTTATAATATATAGAATATGCAACCATTATGCGCGCCCGCATTAATTTATTTAATATTTTCTATTACTCAAATAGTTATTGATATGTTTAGTGGATTATACAATACTGCATTTATGAAAACTATTGTCATGATTATGATAACTTTTCTCTTACAAATTTTATGCAATAGTGGATTAAATGTAGTTTCTTGGATAATTGTGTTTATACCATTTATTTTAATGACTGTAATAGTGACATTATTACTTTACTATTTTGGTTTAAAAACATCTACTGGAAGAATCACTACATCAGATTATAACACAAAAAATGAAGACGTTAAACATCAAACAGTTAAAATAGTTCATGATGGTATACGCCGGGATAATGATGGCAATATAGTAATTTTTGATCCATATTACAATCCACTAAAATATCCTGTATATTATAAATCACCTAACATTGTTGTTCCAAAACCGGTAGACTTCCCAAAATATAATAATTAAACCCATTTAAATATTAATCGTATATTTATTTATATAATATACGATTATGAATTTCAACACATTTACAAGGTATTTTTTCTATTTATCATTATGTTATCATTATATGAATTTTTATTATCCAGAAAAGACACAAATATATATCATAACTGTCACTTATAATTGTGTATACTTATATAGTAAGTTACAAATTCTACTTGTGAAATTACACAATGAATTAGTAAAATATGAACAATATAATCAAATGATATATTATTTGAAAGATAATTTACAACTAATAAACTCTTATATTTCTTCTATAGCAACTAACGTAGAAGAACAATTTGTTGATGATCCAATAATTGTATTGGATTTTGTGATTAATAATCAAATAGAATTTTCTTGTAATAAAGACGAAATTTTAGATGAGGCTACTAATAAAAAAGAAGTTAATATAGTAGAATGTGATTTTGTAATAATCAATGGCGAAGATAATTTAAAGAAAATAATAAAATATGTTGATTTAAAATCAAATGGATCTGTATTTCAGATGGTTCCATTTATGTATAAACCTATATTATGTCAATTTTTAGATGACGAAGATAAAGTAATCAAGATTGAGTTTTGTAGTAATGAAAAAAGTTATGATTTTTTAGTTGTAGGAAATTGTTTTGACAAAAAATTTTTAACTTATTTTATGAAAAATTTTTATGATGTGGAAGTAAAAGACAAATATATATTAAAAATATTAGATCATAATGTGAATACAATAACTTTAGAAGGTTCAGATATTTTAAAATTAGAAAATCATGGTATCATTAAAATAGAAACGGATAAAAACTAATTAGATACTAAAATAATTATATACGTAAATAATTTAAAAAAAAAATGAAATGGTAGAGTATAATATGGACACCCAACAACAAAATACAATAATGACTGAAACAACGTGTTGTAATGATATGGAAGATTTTCATATGTTATCTAACAGATGGACATTATGGGCACATTTACCTCATAATACAGATTGGAGTATTAATAGTTACATACAAATATACACATTTTCTTCGGTTGAAGAGACAATAGCAGTAACTGAAACATTACCGCCTGTTTTAGTAGAGAATTGTATGTTGTTTCTTATGAAAGAAGGTATTAAACCTACCTGGGAAGATCCACAAAATAGAAATGGAGGATGTTTTTCATACAAAGTATCCAATAAAAGTGTAGCAAGTGTTTGGAGGGATTTAACTTATGTAATAGTAGGAAGTACAATTAGTAAGCAAGAATCTTATGTAAACAAAGTTACAGGAATTACCATTTCACCTAAAAAAAATTTTTGTATTATCAAAATATGGATGTCTGATTGTAGTAATCAAAATCCTGGCGTAGTTACTAGTGATTTGAAAGGCTTAGTATCACAGGGTTGCTTATTTAAAAAACATACACCAGAATATTAAACTCTGCTTTTAGAAAAAGTGGAGTTTAATAAAAAGAAATTAAAAATATATAGTTTGCTTTTACACCTTTTTTCATTCAAATCGCCCATACAGATTTACATCATTTCGTATTTTCAATATAAAATAAAAAAATTGAAATATTATTTTATTTTATATTTATAAATTTATAAAACACATTTATCTGTAAAATGTATGCTGTTGTTAGATATAACGATTATCGTAAAGAACAAGATTTTGAAATCATTGGAACTACTACTGATGTAGAATATGCTAAAAAAATAGCATTTAATAAAATCAAAGAAAACATACAAAACATGCCTGAATGTAAAAATGACGATGAACTTTATAAAATAGAAACCGATATTGAAAC
>Ga0114968_10001724_pt1 | contig 16813 bp, 19 predicted proteins | sample M_130807_EF_Meta_FD_87020 | JGI IMG/M metagenome (GOLD analysis project Ga0114968, IMG submission 87020) | Freshwater microbial communities from Lake Montjoie, Canada to study carbon cycling - M_130807_EF_MetaG | ecosystem: Environmental > Aquatic > Freshwater > Lake | place: Lake Montjoie...
ATCTTCAAATTACCGAATGACTCTGGAAGAGATGTGAGATTGTTGTTGCTAAGATACAAACCATCACCAATCTTCAGATTTCCAAATGACTCTGGAAGAGATGTGAGCTTGTTGCTATCAAGCTCCAAAATACCACCAATCTTCAGATTTCCAAATGACTCTGGAAGAGATGTGAGATAGTTGTTGTTGAGACACAAACTACCACCAATCTTCAAATTTCCAAATGACTCTGGAAGAGATGTGAGATTGTTCTTGTGAAGATCCAAATCACCCTCCACTTCCACACAATCTGAATGAACAATGTATTGCTTTTTATATTTGTCTAAAAAATCTGTTAGTTCTTGAAAATTATTCATATTTATTATAATTAGATTGTGTTATAACTGGAAACTTTCTTAATTTTTATAATATGGCAAAAAAACACAAATTAAACTTTGCCAAATTTCGTCTTTGCAAATTTCAGATGGAGGTAAATCGTTAAATTGAATTAAGCATGGGTGAGTTTTATTTTCAGCATCAAAATCGCCTAATTTCCATCCATCACTGAGCTTTAAATACATCCAAAGTTCATGATGCTCTTCCGCTGTTTGCAAAGGCTCAGAATAAAGTTTTTTTACGGCATTTTCAGCCAAATTTTGCTCTTCTTCGGTAAGCTCATGCCAAGAGTCTACTATCGAGCCATCCATTCTTGGGATTTTGCTAGTAACAGAATGAATCATTTCAGCAATTTGTCTTGCAGTGAGGCTAAAATCATTCCCAAACATCAAAAACCACCACCTTGTTGTCAAAATCTGCAATTCGCTCTTTGCTTTCCTTGTAATTTGGCAAGGAATTAGAAACAAAGATTTTATCAAACACATCTGTAAGTTTCTCTAAGGCATTATTGCTAAAAACACCATGAAATATGAAAAGATGTTTTTCAACATTTTCAGGCATACTGTTCGCTACTGAAATAAATGTAGCACCACCATCGCAAAGATCATCAAGCACCAATACTTTCCTAAAGTTTGGAGAATGATTAGGTACTTTATGTGAAATTATTCTGCCTGTCTCCTGATCTCTTACTTTTTCACATACGTTTACATGATTCTTGTTTAAGAATTTTTTATAACGCCTATAAGCAGATTCGTCAGGACAAATAACTGAGTGATAATCTTCCAAATTGATACAATCAGGAATGTAAAAAATCACATCATCAGGATTTAACACTTCATCACAATGCGGGGCAAGATATTTAACTCTGCCATTGGTGGGAATCTCTCTTTGTGCCACATTACACACATAATAATCACCACTTTCAAATTTATCACATCTAGCTCCATAAAAATAGTTTATGGTGACATTTGGGTAAAAAAACATGCTCTTAAATTGGTTAAATAAATCTAAAATAGTAGGATTACATAATGAAACTTTTACAGAAAGTTTTTTTTCTGTAAAACTCGTGAAGTTTTTCAAGAATTCCAAATTTTCCTTCAACACCTTGAATTGCACTTGTCCATCAGGAAAAAGATTATATTCCCAAGGGATAACTTTACCTGTAGTGTCAGTAATTTTCATCAATGATAATATGTTTGGATCGTTTGCTTTCATAATTTGTTAAATGTATAGTTTGTCTTTGATTCTTGCGGAATCGTTTTTGAATATAGGTTTCCCGTTGGCGTAGAAACAATTATGTTTGAATGGATTATACTCGACAACAATGTCTTTGTAATTGGAAAATTTTTCTGATCTCAAAAAATAACTTTTTCTATCTATGATTAACCCTTTGATATAAGCATGAACATTTCTTTGTTTAGTTTTTAAAGCTCTTTCTCTTCCTTTTAATCCAACAAAAAAAGTGCAATCTGTAAGATAAAGCTCATTAGTATGAGCAACCACTAAATTGTTTTGCTTGATAGAAAACTTATGTGTTGATAATCTGGCATTGAGATTTCTGTAAACTATTACTGGACAATTGAAATCAATTGTTCTGTCTTTGTAGAAAAAAATCTTTTTTAATGATGATTTACTGATGCTGTTGTATTTCATAATAAAAATTTGGGCGATTTCTCGCCCAATTTGTTTAGAATTTTGCTAGAGTTTCCCTTACATCAGCAAAAGATTGCATTCTGAGAATTTTGCTATTTTCATAAACAAGTTCAAATGCCCCACCCTCTGCTTCATCTTGTGTGATATTTTGAGACAATGTATATTCACCATCTACCATATCCACTCTTAAGAAACCTTTAGCAGACTTTTTACCAGAATTATCAGTTTTAGGGTCTTTGTATGTAGCTCTCCACTTTTGGTCTTTACCTCGCCCAGAGGCTACAGCAGTGGCTTTAATTGCGATACCATGAGTATCTCTCGTTACATATTGGTAAGTGTAGCTTCCAATGCCAAGAACAATATTATCAGAGGAAAACTTTTTCTTTTCAAGACCCGCAAGAATTCGATCAGCATATTCAAGAGTAATAGAGTCTCCATAAATTGCTCCAATGTGAGAATCAAGAGTGATGAAGCCCTTAGAATTTTCTGTGCCACCAAAAATTTCATAAAGACATTGAATTAAACCTTTGTTTTCAGGCGAACCCGCAGGGGCTTCTTCGTCACCAATAATAACTTCAACAGGAGTTTTTGGAGAAGAATCTGGGCGAACAACAAACTTGCCATTTCGAGCCATAATTTGATCTTTGAACTTTGGAAGAATTACAGTGATAAATCTCCAGAAGTCATAGCCATCGCACACTTGCGAAACAATTCCTTCAGGATATAGCTCTAATGTGTGCTTTGTGTATTGTTCGTCACACAAATCAGTGTCGTTGGTAACTTCTGGTAAAAATGCAGTTTGAACAGAGTGTTCTGTGGCAGGTACACTGCTACCAATCAAACCATTGTCACCAGGATAATAGGTGTTTATCCAAGATAAAGAGGGGCATGTGTCTGTGCCTTTGAAACTAAGAAGATGCCCAGCACCTGAAGCACATGCATCAAGTACATTTGACATACCTCTCATTGAAAAATCATGCCCTTGCCAATCTACAAACCCATTGTTGTCACAGGTTAAAGCATTGAAATTATCAAAGATTTTACGGTAGTAATATGCAGTGGTAGCTGAAGTAGATGGCTTCCAAATTGAATCAGACATCCATGTCTCAATCCATTGAGTGAACCAGAAAAAGTCTTCATGTGTGCTTTGCATAGTTGCCACAGGAACATTGTGATATACCACTGAACCTTCAGGTAATGCCTTTATTCTAATAGGTAGATATCCCAGCTGATGCAATTTACCCACTTGTTCATTAGAGTGGGGGTTAGAAACCCCAAAGAACCCAGTGTAAAATTGATCAAATCTTGACACAGCTTCTTCCGTAGTAAGAGAAAAGAAATTAATATCAAATTGCTCGTTCAATTCTTGAAGAAATGCCTGTAACCCAAAAAATACAAATTTATCAATTCCTGGTCTGCGTGATTTTCTTGGTGTAAAGTTCGAATACACACCTGTAGTGCCTTCAGGATATTGACGCCAATGAGAAAGTTTATAAGCATCTGTAATTTCGAATGGTGTTTTAATGAAATTGTTCATGGTTATTTTAATATACGTAAATTATAATTAGATTGTGTTATAACTGGAAAAAATCGGGCGAATTATGGAAGGAAGAATTGTTTAAATTCTTTCCCTCCATATTCAGATTGTGTGAGATTGATAATTTCTCTAATTGTGATTTGATCTGGAAAAGTTTTTCCAGACATCCATTGCCTAATTCCCTCTCGGCAAGCTCTGGTGATTGTTCTATATACATTAATTGCCTCCTCATGTGTCATAAGTTTATCTAAATCAATGTCTTTGAGAGCATTAGGATTAGCTTCCATTAACTTGAAATGATAATCTTGTGTGGCTTCTTCAATTGTTTTTCCATGAGCCCAAATAGTATCTTTACCTACAATGTAATCGAATGGAGACTTGATTATGGTTAATTCTCCAAGAGTTTTCTTAGACACAATCTCCCTTACAATTCCATCAATGTAACACCAATCTTTTTTGATTGTTTGATTTATTGATGGAATGGATGGAATAATTGTGAGATTGTTGTTGTGAAGACTCAAGCCACCACCAATCTTAAGATTGCCAAATGACTCTGGAAGAGATGTGAGATTGTTATTGCTAAGACTTAAATCATCACCAATCTTCAAATTACCAAATGATTCTGGAAGAGATGTGAGATTGTTATCACTAAGCCACAAACTACCACCAATCTTCAAATTACCAAATGATTCTGGAAGAGATTTTAGTTTGTTATTAGCAAGCCACAAATAACCACCAATCTTCAGATTCCCAAATGACTCTGGAAGAGATGTGAGATTGTTATTGCTAAGCCACAAACCACCACCAATCTTCAAGTTACCAAATGATTCTGGAAGAGATGTGAGATTGTTATTGTAAAGACTCAAATCACCACCAATCTTCAGATTACCAAATGATTCTGGAAGAGATGTGAGATTGTTGTGGGAAAGGTGCAAATTACCCTCCACTTCCACACAATCTGAATGAACAATGTATTGCTTTTTATATTTGTCTAAAAAATTTGTTAGTTCTTGAAAATTATTCATAATTTACTATAATTAGATTGTGTTATAACTGGAAAAACTGGTGGGCTCAGTAGGAATTGAACCTACACTCCTTCGGTTATGAGCCGAACGCTTTACCTTTAAGCTATAAGCCCATTGGTAGGTGGTGAGGGATTTGAACCCCCAACCCTCTCAATGTAAATGAGACACTCTGCCGTTGAGTTAACCACCCATCTTTGGTTGGGACGATGGGACTCGAACCCACACGGTATTACTACCAAAGGATTTTCTTACCACTATGGTTTTCACCACCAGAAATAAATCTGTTTGTAGTCTGGACTATATCTTGCAAGTTTTTTTTTATACCTTTCTTGCCCAGCCATTTAGTCTCTACACCTTCCTATTTCTAAGCTTGGCTCGGTATTAGCATTTCACAGCCTTCACCGAATTTGACTGGTTCTACATTCACTTAAAAGGATCGGTGAATGCACTCAAATTATCTTCAAGTCCTCTGCGTCTGCCATTTCGCCACATCCCAACTTATACTTATTATACGATAAATCAAAAAGAAAAATCGTAATATTCTTGCCTGTGTCCAATTAATAAATTATTTGAAGAAGTTGACTTGCGCCATCTTTTAGTTTCATAATTGTAATAAACACTGATCCACTTGCATTTTGCAGAATCCCAACGAAAATTATAAATTAAACCATTTGGATTTCTGGTATACTCATATTTTTGACATTCACTCATGCCGTTATTATCTATTCTTTTTGCAGAATCGGCTTGTACTGTAACATAAGTTTTATTACCAATAATCCTTACTTGAGTAATTGTTGAAGCGGTTCTGTCAGTCCAATGTAGAACTGTTGCCCCCATGCCAACTTCAGGCTCAGGTTGGTTCAAGGTAGATTGTGCTAAAATTCTATTTGTGATACCCATATCTAATATAATTTTGATTTGTTATAACTGGAAAAATACAAAACACCCATCCTGAAATCAAAGATGGGTGTTTTGTAAAGAAATTAGATTTCTTGATATTTGTCTTTAATAGAATGATAAAACTCACCAGCAGAACCACCACATAACACATGGTCATTGAACTCTTCAAAAACATGAAGTGGAACATCATCCAAGCAAATTGTATCGTCTTTTTTGAGATACAAATTCAAATAATTATTTACCATATCATATTCAACATAATCTATCCAAGTTGAATTTGGAGTTGAGAATGATGGATATAGGTCTTCAAAATCATCATAATCTTCAATTTCGTCATCTTCAATAAAATTAGATTCATAACACAAATCACGCAGAGGTGCTTCAAATTCTCCAACCACTTTATATTTACATGTTCTAAGTTTTTGAAAGTTACAATCTTCAGGAATACTGACAACATCAGCAGGATTAATTTCCACAATAACGCATCTACCTCTTGCAAAACTTGTTGCATATTCCATAGTCCCCGCATGAAGACCATATGAACACCCTACACTTTTGTTATCATCAACATCATTGCGTTTCATTTCAATTACTGCATTTATGCCATTATAAATTTTACCATTGACAACTTTTCCTTGTAAAAGTTTAGCAGTACCTGTAGTAATAGAGTAATAATCTTCTTGTAATCCTTTGTAAGCTAAGAAGTTTCCGTTTTCTGTGATTGGAAGATTTTGATGCTCAAGAAATGTATAAAGTTCTTTAACTGCTCTTCTAGAAGGATTGTTCATCAATTTCTGCAAAAACATACAAAGAGGTTTATGATCAATTCCAGCCATTGCAAAATCCATGATTCTTTGGCTTAACACTGAGTGGATTTGTTCCCCATCAAAGAAAACGCCTTCAGAAGTAATGGTTACACCATCAACTTTTTCAACATAACTTTTTACAGGTCTCATTGCTTCATAAAGTTGATCCCAATCTTGATCTTTAAAAGCTTGTAATGCTTTTTCAAAAAGTGAAGTAGAATCAGAAGCTCTTAAAGTGAGTGATTCACCAGCCATCACAACAGTGATGAACGCTCCATCACCAAGTCTGATAATTTTAGCCGAAGGCGCTGAACGATTTGTATTTTGAATTTCTTGTTTATTCATATTTTTTATAATTGGGATTTGTTATAACTGGAAAAAATGGGACAATCTTACGGCTGAAAAATTTTGAGCATTAAAATTTGAATCTTCAATCTGTCAACTACCAACGACTAAAGTCGTTGGCTTGTTACAAGCCGCGTGAGCGGCGAACAATAGGTTGATTGACTGCAACCCTAAATTACGAATATTCTTAGAAGCATTCAGATCAGCATTCATACTAAACCCACACTTCATACAACTAAAGTAAGACTGACTTTTTCTATTTTTCTTCTCACAATGTCCACAATCTGCACAAGTCTGAGAAGTATATGGAGAAGGTACTATCAATACCTGAACACCAGCTTCTTTAGCTTTATATTCTATAAATGATCTAAGTTGGAAAAATGACCAACTTAGTCTTTCATTTCGTTGAGATTTCCTGACCGTTACTCTGTCATTAATACCCTTTAGCTCTTCCAGAGTTAAAGCTGACAGACTGCCTTTGGCTTTCTCCACTAATTGTTTTGAAATACAATGATTTACATCTTTCCTGAATCTTGATTCCTTTTTTCCTACATTCTTAATTCTTCTAATTGCAGATCGTGTACCGCATTTCTGCAATCTTGATCTATGGTCATGAAATTGTTGTCTTTTCTTTTTAATTTGATCACCTGAATACACAGTTCCATCTGAAACTGTAGCGATCTTATTCACGCCTAAATCTACTCCAATCACATCTTTGCTTTCAACTAATTCAGGTTCTGGTAAATCTATAGTACACATTAGATAAAAATTACTATTACTTAAAACTAGATCACACTGACCTTTTCTTAGTTTAAATAGTTCTTTGTTATATATAATGATAGGTATTTTTAATCTACCTTCGGTGGTCCAGATATTTATTGTATTATCTTTAAAACTAAGTATTCTTTCATCATACACAACCGCTGATGTCTTTTTAAAGCCATTCGGTTTATGTCTATCTTTTTTAATTTTATAAGAACAGCTAACAACATCAATTGCCCTAATAGTTAGTTGTGAAGAAAAATTAGGATAATCTAATCTAGATTGATGATAAACTATTCTTTGTAATTGATTTTTTCTTAATTCATTATTTTCAAAACCTTGTTTTGAAAAATCATTACAAACTTGATTGAACACATTCATCGTGCTTAAAAGAGCACGATGTTGAAAATCATCCGTTAATAGTTTAATTTTCAAAGTTTTCTTCACTATATGTGTTTATAGATTATATTTAATTTCACCTTCTTTTTTAAAAATATTTTTTACATTTGTCGGATTTTGATCGTATAATATTCTGAAGGCAATTCCTCCAACGACTAAAGTCATTGGCTTCCTTGCCACTACTATCGTGATTCCCCCTGAAATCTTATTTTATTTTTAAAATACTTATCTATTTACGAAATTAAATCATAGAATTTCCACGATTTTTAACATTTATTGCAGCGTTTACATCTCTGTCTTTTTTCATGCCACACTGTGGGCACTCATAAACTCTGACTTTCAAATCAAGTTTTTCTTTTTCAGTGAAAACAAAACCACAATCTGAGCAAGTTTGTGTAGTGTTTTTAGCAGGGACTAATACCACTTTATTTCCTCGCCAATCGCCTTTATAAACAAGTTGTTCTTTCAATTTACCCCAAGAATTGTGAGAAATGTTTCTCTTCATTGTTTTCTGTGCCTTTTTCGGTAAATTGGAATTTTTTTTCATTATGTCAGCCGTGTTAATGTCTTCAACAAAAACTGTATTAAAATTATCTAAGATTGTGTTTGAAAGAGCGTGACCACAAAATTCTCTTATTCTCATAATATCTAATTCTGTGTTCCTTAATTTATTAAGAATTTTCAAATAATTATTAGATTTAGGTACTCCATCGAACAAACTGTTCATTTTACGATAAGTATCTTCTTTTTGTGAAAGAATTTTTTGCAAAGCTTCTTTTCTTTTCCACAATTTTTGCAAACGTGTTTTAACTTTAGGTGAAAACTTTTCTAAAAAAGTGCCATCGCTCAAAGTCATTATTTTTTTATTTCCAAAATCAATTCCTACGTTTGAAATTAAATCTGGCTTATTTCTTTTTGGCAAATCTGCACGATTTATTTGACAACTTAAAGAAGCATAAAATCCATCAGTTTTTTTTACCACTTCAATCCTTTTCACGATGGAATTAAATTGTTTGCCTTCTCTAAAAACACACATCAAACCCAATCTTTTATCCTGTTCATTTTTGAAATTTTTTGCACCAAAAGTGGGAGAAAAACCAACAAACTGACCATCTATCAATGGGCTTATTGTATATTGACCTTCGAAGAATACAAACGTAGAATAAGGATTATCATAATTTTTTTTCTTGAACATTTTCAATGTTTCTAGCAAAATGTATTTATTCAAATCTAAACTCAATTTTTTCTTAAGTTCTTCTTTTTGTTTATCTGAGAGATCATCTGGAATATTTTCTTTATAGAACCTACCAGCGATTTTTGAACGATTTTTTTCCAAAACGTTTTTGAACGCATTATGAAGTTTTTGATAAACCGCTTGAGAAGTTTGAGTTGTAGAAAGCTGAAGCAAAGGATTTGCATTTCTGTGTTTAGCATAATTTTTTTGGAATTCGCCAGGTTTTGGTAACTTGCCATTCAATTCTATTTCGCACTTTAATTCATCTAATGCAAAATTATATAAATCTGTAAGACCACACAAAATTGAAAAACACAAAAGTTCTTGTCTTTTCGTAAGTTTCAATTTATAATTTCTAGTAAATGTTATGTCTTTTTCAATATTTCTTTTAAGTGCCATATTTTTTCCCATCATTCCCCACGTGTGTGGGTCATATTCAGTCCAGATGATGCGGGATATATTGTCAATAGCCATCATTCCCCACGTGTGTGGGTCATATTTCTCAAAAAAATCAGCCAATCACAACATTTCTCCATCATTCCCCGCGTGTGTGGGTCATATATCACCTGCAATTCTCCATCATTCCCCACGTGTGTGGGTCATATCGAAAATGTACCGATGCAGATACACAGTCTTCCCATCATTCCCCACGTGTGTGGGTCATATGTCGGGGCTCCTTTTGTTCCAGGCTTTCTCATCCATCATTCCCCACGTGTGTGGGTCATATAGTATCCCATTTCCTTTAGTAAATTTATTTCGACATCATTCCCCACGTGTGTGGGTCATATACTAGGATTTGCCCTGAACTTGTACATTTCCCACACAATCTCACGCAGAGATTAGTTCTGTACCTAAATATTTCTATTCAAGCCTTGGAAACTTTTGCAACATAGATTGAATTTTAATTCAATCTACTGCTTTGCAGGATGTGATTCACCCTACAACATTATATACGAATGAAAATCAGATTGTGTTTCAGATTTTATTCATAATCTCTGACAGCAATTCCAACAGGAAATCTTGGGATTAAATCTTCAGTTCTGTCGAAATATTTTACTGTATATTTTTTACCAATGTAATTTGATTTATTATCAAAGATTTCTTTTCTTACTTCCATAGTAGTTTTTGGTACTACTTTGAATGTAGCATCTGATAAATTATTCTTACAAATCATAATTCCATGACCTAACATTTTACCTTCTCCTTCAATAACATCTACAATTTCAAACTCTGCATCTTGGAAAGTTTTTACTTTAAGCAAATCATTTGAGCGATAGCCCCATAAGTATTTACTATCTTTTTCTCTTAGCATAAGTCCTTCATAGCCACTTGCAAGATACTTGCTTTGCCAAAGCCCGATGGAATGTTTATCACAACCAAGTTCCTGCCCAGACACAATCTTCAGATTGTTTTTATTTGCCACATTAATTTTAGATAAAGATGTAATTCTTTCTTCTGTTGAGTAATCTTCATTACCATTTATCACAGGATAATCATAAATGTGATACTCAAGTAAAACTGAATCAGATTGTGGTTTTTTAACCAATGAAATCATAGATTGTAGAGACATACCATGAATGTATATTTCTCCATCAAAAACATCATCTTTGCCAAGTACATCTTTCAGTTGGTCTGAAATGTGCTTAACATCATAAACTTTGCCTTGCCTTGAATACAATACCACACAATCTCCTTCCCAGCGAGCAATACATCTAACACCATCTAATTTTGGTTGACAAAAGAAATAACCATTGTGTTTTTTCGCATCATACTTTCCAGCAAGCATTGGTAATAATAAAGGCAATTGTGCCTCTTCAGGAGATAAAGCATACTTTCTTTCTAACTTGAAAGTGAACATGGATTCTGCTTCAGAAATAGCTTGAGTCTGAGCGGTGGTAGCATTTTTCTTGCCCACATTCTTAGGTGTGCATTTTTTGCTCGAAATCTGTAAGGCTCCATCAACTAAGCCATGTTCAGTAAATACTGTGTCGTTCTCAATAAAAACTCGCCATTGCCTGAGTTCACCATTTTTGCCTTTATGGTAAAGTGTCTGTAAATGTTTCATGCTTATTATAATCTGATTTTGTTATAACTGGAAAAAATCGGGCGAATTATGGAAGGAAGAATTGTTTAAATTTCCCCCCGCCATAGACAGATTGTGAAAAGGGTTTCTCCCATAAACTTCGATTAATTTTTTTTTTGTTTTGAGAGCATTTTTACTTACTTTTTGAATTTTTTCATAATTATTTTCTGAAATATTTGTAGCCCATAAATATTCTTTGTTGAACAAATCTTCATCATCCATTTCTAGCCATTTCCATTCACTATACCAATTAATAATTGCATCAGCTTTTTCACCATACTTTAGTTTTGCTTCGAAACCTTTTTGTAATAATCTAGCTCTGTGTGAAGAGTGTATTTCTTCGTCTCCAAGCCAAATTGGTTTTTTTAAGCTTGTAGTAAAAACTGCATACTGATCAAGTTTAGATTTTGCATAATCAGTTTTGAATCCTCGTATTTCGATTTCTATCACATTGTATATTAAATGTTCAATCAAAGCACCAGGATTATATCGCCAAGCTTTAAACGCTGGATGGTTAAGCCAACCTTTTCTAGGCTTACCAGTTTTTGTTGGTAAATCAAACATAATGTCTAACAACTGCGTAGATTCAAGAGCTTGCTTTCGTAATCTAGAATCATCAAGTGCTTTAACACTTTTTTCAAAATCCGCATAAGGGAGAAATACTTGCATGTTTATTATATTTTGATTATGTTATAACTGGAAAATCAAATCTTTGATTTAATTTTATAGTCATCACATTGGAGTTTATTCTGCTCGCGTAACAAGCCAATACTCGTAAACCTTTATAATAGCAGTTTCTTGTACTATCATTTCTAATTAAAAAAAAGGGTTTTTGGTAAGGATAAAGATCACTCAAACTGCACACAATCTGATCACATTTTACAAACAAAACGTTATCTTGCAAATGAAAATCTTCTTTTTTAAAATTTCTGATGCAAATAAATCCATGAGTTAGAATATCTTCACCAAAAACTACATCTTCGCTTTCTTTATCAGTACATTCAATTGCAACATTTGGGTAAATTTTGTATACATTATTTTCAAAACTCAATTTAATTTTTTTATCCTGTTGCAATTTATCTACATAATTTTTTATAATATTTTTGGCGTAAGTATCTGCTGATTCCCAAATTTGAGCATTTTCTTTTTTAATAGAAATATAAACTGCGGTATTCAATCCATTAATTTTAACATCTGCTTTATTGCGTTTCTTATTTGATGAAACATCTTCATGACTTGTGTAGGAAATCACTTTTGTAATATTATTAGACATGAAATAAATCCATTTAATTTTTTTTGAAAATGAAAGTAGCATTTCTAAAAAAAATTTCTCATTACTTTTACCATATGAGTTGTTTCCTTGTTTATTGCTTGGTTTAACGTAAATTTTGTTTTTACCAAGCACCACTTTTCCAGCACTACTTGTTGATGTAGGTGTTTTGTCATAAAATCCATTGAGTTTTTCAGCAATTAAATTTAAAACTTCAGACCTTTTTTGATCTCCAATATATACATGGAAAACATTTGATTTTTGTTTAACAAATCCCAATTCCAAATCTTGCAAATCTTTTAAAATCATTTTTTCTTAGGATTAATTGTAATGGACATCAGCTTGCCAACCAAAGTTGGTTTAGTATCATAAAGACAAAAATCTTCTAAACTCCTGAGCATGATTTCGATTTTATTTAGCCCAAGTTCAGGGTGTTCAAGTTCTCTATGTTTAAAAACACAAGTTATTTTCACTTTGTCTCCATGCTCAAGAAACTTTACAGCTCTCTTAATAAATGTATTCAAGTCATTTTGTTGAATTCTAGGAGAAATTTTAATTTCTTTGGTTTCTTGTTTTATTTTATGATTAGCTCTTTCTCTAACATCTTCTTCATATTTCATTTTTCCATAATCTACAATTTTGCATACAACTGGATTTGAATTTGAATTAACAACAAAAAGATCCAATCCTTCACTCTTAGCTATTTCGAGCGCTTTTCTTGTTGCAATAATACCAAGAGATTTATTGTCACTACCGATAACAAGCGCATTAGAAAATCTTAATACTTTTTCATTCAGGAAAACAAAAGTTTTTTTCATTCTTTTTCAGTTTCTTGGTTAATAGAATTTTTATCAATAAGATTTAATTGTGATTTCACCATTTGTGCTTCATCAAATCTTTCCAGGGACAAGAGTCTTTCATACTCTGTTTGCAATTTTTCTAATTTTTGCAAATTAACATTCATAATTATTTATACGACAAAAAAACAAAAAATACTTTAATCATCAGAAGATGAAAGTAAAAATCCAATAATAAATGCAGATAAACAACAGCAGTAATCATCAGAGTTATCTGAGTTAAAAAATGAACAAATTATAATAAAAATTATGATTAACGATAGCATTTTATTTCAACAAATCTTGCCCACCTTTCGAAAAGGAGTTACATCTTAAAATTCTGTAAGCACCAAGAAGCCAACCTTTAAAAAAGCCATATTTAGAAATTGACTGTCTAGTGTACTCAGAGCATGATGGTGTGTACTTGCAACAAGCAGGTTTTTTCGGAGAAATATTTTTTTGATAATTCTCAATAAATTCCAATGATTTTTTTTGTAAATTCATATTTTTTTTACCCTCTTTGTTTCAAATGTCGAGGGTAAACATTGCCAATGTTCAGGGGCTCCACTCATTTACTTGTTTAGACACAAAAATGAGATTGTGTAGGGGAGTCAGATTTCTCTAACTTCAGTCCACCAGCAAGATTTTCATCTTGCAATTAAATATACGTAAGTTTGTGTAAAAGGTTTCCAATTTAATTTACAGAAAAAAAACTCATGAGTATAACTTTCAAGCCTAGTTTTTACAAAACTGACATTATGCCAAATCCAAAAGATTTAGTTTGGGAAGGATATTTTGATTGTCAAGGCGAAAAATCTTTTTTAACAAAATTTTTGAGTGAAAAATTTGGTTTAGATGAAAATGAACTTGAGTATGGCTTTTTAGATATTGATTATCAGCCATACAACTATTGGATGTCAAGACTTGATGGATCATCATTGAAACTAAAGCACAACTATCCATTTGAAAAAATATACAAAGATGGATCATGTATTTTTACTCTGAATGGAATATTTCCAGAACAATATGGCATTGAATTAAATTTATCAAACCAAAATGCAGAAAATTTATTACTTCTCTTGAATATTGAGTTTGATTATGCAGGTTCAATTGATCCATTAACACTTTCTAAAAAAATTGAAAGTAAATTAAACGATAGACTTTCAGAATTCACAAGACCTGCAACAGACAGAAAAATAAAACCCACTGATTTTAGTGCTTTGATAAAGAATCAAGACAAATTTTCTGAACCTGCTGAAGAAGAAGAGGATGGAATCAGAGTGATTGATTTTGGTGTTAGTCAAGATCAACTAGTAAATCAATTACTTAGACTTCAACGTTTGTGTGATTTTTGTATTAAAAAAAATTGTGATGTTAGTTGGGGCTAATTAGGAAAAACTGTTAGATTATTCTTCTTATTTACTGGAAAAAACTATCATGCATTTTTCAAATAGTGCCAATTACTCAGGTCTAAAAACATTGTTTTCTTTAATTCATTTCCACTAAATTATCTATTTTCTAAATACTCTTTATAGACAGATTTTGCTAAAATATAAATAGTGTAAGTTTTAATTTCACCTTTGTAGTCAAAAAAAGCATCAGCAAAATAATCTGCCTTACTCTTAACATTATAAGAAGCTAAAGAGCCATCAATATACTGAAATCTAATCATTTCAATTAGTAAAGCATAAAACCGCTTGCATAATGATTCATATTGAAAATTAGCTTCCATTCTATCACTAGTTTTTGAAATTTTTGAAGGATCAAAATCAATAATTGTTTTGGAAATCTGAAGAATTTCTTGCCGAATAAATTCCTGTTCTCTATATTTCCAATTTACAATTGGATTATAAGATTGTGCAAGAATTAAATCAAAACTTTTGATGCTTTCTGAGTAATCTTTTTCTTCTTGTATAGGATATTCTTTATTTGTGGAAATAATAGGAATGGTACTTGGTTTTTCTTGATTTTTAATTAACCAGAAGCAACCAAATGCTACAGGGACAATTAAAAAAAGTAAATAAAGCGGATTAAATGTTTTATTGTTCATAATAATTATAATTAGATTTTGTTATAACTGGAAATAATCGGGCAGTTTTGCCCGATTATTCTTCTCCTTTATTCGAAAAAGGTTGAACAAATTTAGCTGGCTTTACTAAATCCCAAATTTCTTGAGAATAGTTTTGTCCATTTAACATTTTGAAAACAATATGAGAAATATCTTTATGCTCTTTTAGCAATAAGATTGCTTGCTCTTTTCTTGTTTCTAAATCCTTTACTTGTTCATAAGCCATAGTAGCTTTTGCTAATATGATTTGATATTCTTTTTCAAAATTTTCTTTTGTTTTCTTGAGCCATGAGTTGAACTCATCTGGGCAAACCTCAAGAATTTCATCGAAAGATTTATTTTCTTTAAGATTTTCCCAGATTGACTTATTGCTCACGCCTGTAAGTATTTTATGCAATTTGCAATAATCGTCAAACTTTATTTTACATCGCCAATCTGGTTGAGTACCATTTCCAATTGCTCGGATAACAAACCCCTCTTCATTGGCTGAGTTCAAAAGCTTAAGTTGAGTATACAGCTCTTTTCCAAAAATACCACCATTTAAATTATAAGATTTAACACAATTAAACCTTTCATCTTTTGGTATATCATAGCCATGTTGTGTATCTAGTAAAGCTAAATGCACTAAATCATCAAAATTATATATCACAACAATTCTATTCTTTGGCGAAATATATTCAAACAGATAAGTATAACCATGCTCGATCATTTCTTCTTCGTAAAGTTCGCGAAATAATTTACCACCTTCGATTGCTTGGTCAGAGTAAAAGCTTCCGCGAGTAGAATATACCACATTGTCTTCATATCTGAAAACAATAAGTAATGAACCGTCCATTTTTTGAGTCACTTCTATTTTTTGACCATGAGGAAGCTCATCCATTTGATGCTCTTCATAATTAAAGAACTTAGCAAAAGGTCTTGCCCACACTTTGCCATCATCATCAAGAACCAATCCTCTACACAATCTGAGAACAGGATAATCTCCAAATGCTCTTTCATACTGTGTTTTAGGTGTGTAGTTCCACACTGTCAAAGGCAAATCTTTGTGCCTAACAGAGCGAACATAACCTAATTCTTCTAAATTTTTTAGTTCTTGTAACATGATATTCATTATACGCTCAAAATTGTGAAAACTGGAAAAAATCAAGCAAATTATGGAAGAAAAAATTGTTTGAATTTTTCCCCGCCATAAGCAGATTGTGTGAGATTGATAATTTCTCTAATTGTGATTTGTTCTGGAAAGATTTTTCCAGACATCCATTGCCTAATTCCCTCTCGGCAAGCTCTGGTGATTGTTCTATATACATTAATTGCTTCTTCATGTGTCATGGGTTTGTCTAAATCAATCTCTTTGAGAGCATCAGGATTAGCTTTCATTTGCTTGAAATGATAATCTTGTGTGGCTTCTTCGATTGTTCTTCCATGAGCCCAAGTAGTATCTTTACCTACAATGTAATCTAATGGAGTTTTGATTATGGTTAATTCTCCAAGAGTTTTCTTAGACACAATCTCCCTTACAA
>Ga0114968_10001726_pt1 | contig 16809 bp, 12 predicted proteins | sample M_130807_EF_Meta_FD_87020 | JGI IMG/M metagenome (GOLD analysis project Ga0114968, IMG submission 87020) | Freshwater microbial communities from Lake Montjoie, Canada to study carbon cycling - M_130807_EF_MetaG | ecosystem: Environmental > Aquatic > Freshwater > Lake | place: Lake Montjoie...
CAGCGGTTTTGACGGATCATTGGCAGTGGCTGCTTTGGGCGTCAGTGGAAACCTTTCCAAATCGACCGCATTCTCGGGGATGAAAACGCAGCGGCTGCGAAGCTGCGCGGGCATTTCATGCAGTGTCGTTCGTGCGGCGGTGAGAATGGCCTGCGCAGATTCACGTGTTTGTCTCAATCCTGGTGTGAAACGATAAAACGCGCGCAGTCGTCCTGCGCCATCGCGCTCCTGCTGCCGCAAATCATCAAAGCCTTTTGGCCATGGGACGCCACCGTTCAGCGGCCCGAGGACAAAGGGTACTCCGATCTGTTTCAGCCGAGGCGCGATCCAGCTTGCTGTGGTGGGGGAAAGTGGCAGCAGACGGTGCACGAGATCGAATTCGCCGGAGCGCAGTCTGGACTCGAAGGCCTGCCACAGTTTGCGCTCGAAGAACGGATAAACGAGATTGGAGAGCACGGCATAGAGACTCCAACTGAAGCTGCCTTTGCGGCTGAACTTCGTGGCCAGGCTCCAGGACAGGTGCTGCAGGCGGCGGTTGTTGATGGCGGTGAAGTCCCTGCCCTCCACCATGCCGGCGCGGAGAAAATCATCGCGATTGCGCCACTCGGTGACGATGTGGGCGTCGGTTTCTGCGGCGATGGCCTTGGCGCAAGACCAGCCGACCAGTGCCGCGCTGGTGAGCGTCGGATTGGCTGCTTCGGCGATGATGAGCGGACGGATGCGGCGGGGGGAGGGCATCATTGTGAGGTGCTGGTGGGGCCGATGTTGAGGTTCAAACCAATGGGGGAGCCATGCTGCGCACCTGCGGCATTGCCTTCATTGGCCGCCACGAGGCGCGTGAAGGTGTTGACCGCGTCATGTAAAAAGCCGCCGGGAGACATGCTGCCACTGCCCGGCACATACACAATGTCTCCAGGTTCCAGCCGCACATTGGTGGCTTTGCCCTGGATGATGTCTCTGGCGTTCACCGTTGCGATCTTGGGCTCTGTCAGCGATCCGCGCACAATGGTGACGTGGGTGAGGTCTGCATTAGGCTGGATGCCGAGGCCGCGACCCAGCGCGGTGATCAAGTTCATCTCGTTCATGAAGCCCACGGGTCTGGGTGAGGTGACCGCGCCGAGAACATAGACTTCGTTGGTCAACGACGAAGGGAGGTAGATGAAGTCATCGGGCTCCAAGTAGATGTTTTGCGCGAGATCGCCTTCGCGGATGAGCTTCTGAAAATCCACTGGTAGCATTTTGCCGCCGCGCATGAGAAAGCTGTGGCTGAGGTCCGCCAGCTCTTCCGTGGTGCCGGTGAAGCGTGAGGTGAAAAGACCTCCGGCCTGGGTCACGGCATCCAGCACACGCAGCGGCCTGTTCAGAGGATAAATGCCCGGCGCATTCACGCGTCCCAGCACCCACACCCGCTGGCTGCTGACCTCCCGCAGAGTCAGCGACACCTGCGGCTGCTTGTAGTAGCGTACGAGGTTCTTTTCCATGTCCTCCCGCAACTGAGCGGTGGTCTTGCCTTTAACATCAATGCCCGGGAGCAGATCGAAATAGACCTTGCTGTCGGGGGTGACAAAGGTGTCCGTTCGTGTGCCGGTTTCACCAATGATCTCGATTTCCAGCTTGTCGCCTGGACCCAGTGCATAAGCCTTGGGCGAAGGCTTGAGCCACTCGGGATGGATGGGTTCCTGCCGCTTGGTCTGGGTGAAGTCAGCGCTCGTGCTGGCACCTGCCGCGCGGGCATCGAATTTTTTCTGCTCCTTCATCAGGGCGCAGGCATTGAGCAGCGCGAGACAGCAGGTGATCAGGACGGGAACTCTCATGCGCAAATCTCTCTGCTGCACGATCTGCCGACAATCCCCGCAGATGTGGGGAGGCTGACAACGCTACTTGGTTTGATCAAGGTATTTGATCACGGCCTCGGTCCGCGAGCGCACGTGCAGCTTGGCATACACGGCTTTGAGATAGTCGCGCACGGTGGCGTAGCTGAGGCCAAGCTTGTCAGCCACTTCCTTGGGCACCATGCCCTGCGCCAGCATTTCGAGAATCTGGCTTTCCCGTGGCGTGAGGCCCGGCATTCGTTTGCGCACGGTCTTTGCGGGGTCTTGAAACGACTGGATGAGCAGGCGCGCAATCTCCTGGCTGAGCGGCGCGCCGCCTGCACAAGCCTGACGGATGCCGGCGATGATCTCGGCTGGTTTTGAGCTTTTCAGCAGATAGCCGCTGGCACCCGCACGCAGCGCGGCGAAGACTTTTTGCGGATCGTCATGAATCGTGAGCACCACGAAGGCCGTGGCGGGCATGCGTGGCGCGAGATGGCGGATCAGATCCATGCCGCACATGCGGGGAAGTTCCAGATCCACGACGACCACATCAGGGCGTGTTTCCAGCAATGGTTTTGCAGCGGCCTCCGCGCTTTCCCAGGCACCGGCAAATGTCATATGGCTGCCCGGTTTGCTGACGAGTTTCTGCAAAAAGAGCCGCAGTGTTGGATCGTCTTCGATCACGGCCACTTGCAGAAGACGATTGACGGCAGGTGGTGCGGCTGGCTCCAGGGTGGCGATCATGAGTCCAATAAACTGAAGAGAGTGATGCGCCGCAATTGCGTGAACCTTTATTAGCGCAGTTGCGGCAGGATGGGCTGTTGAATGAATGGACCGATGTTGGCACGGGTCCAGCCGGATACCGCGCCCTGGAGGAAGGCATTGATCGCCATGTGGAGCAGTTCCTCGGCACGGGCCCAGGGTTTGTCCGCGACAAACAGGATGTCTTTCGGTTCCAGGCGGAAACCTTTGGCGCGCGCCGAGAGTATGTCTTCCATATCCACCACGAAGCGTTCCGGTTTTTCAAACGAGCCGCGCACCACGAGCACTCGTCGCGTGTAAGCCTTCTGCGTGAAGCCGCCCGCCTGAGCGATGACGCTGTGCACGGAGGTGTGGGCCAGCAGACCTTGTGTCCCCTGCATCTTCACATCACCGAGAACGTAAATTTCGTTGGAGTTGGCGGAGGGGAAATACAGGTAGTCACCCGGCTCGACACGTGCATTCTGCGCCATGTCACCATGCAGAAACAGTGCCTCCAAATTGACCGGCAAACGAGCCTGGCCGCGCATGACGAAACTGCGGCCAAGATCTGCCAGCTCAACCGTGTTCTGCTGAAACAGGCCGGTTTCCAAACCGCCGGCTTCAGCCACCACTTCGAGGATGGTGAGCGGGCGGTCCAGATTGATGGCTCCTTTTTTCACCACCTTGCCAAGCACATAGACTTTGCGGCTCTGAAAGGTGGAGGGCGTGACCACGACACGTGCGTTGCGGTAGTAGCGCCGCAGTTCGGTCATCAGTTTTTCGCGCAGTTGATCCAGGCTCAGTCCGCCTGCCTGGATGTCCCGTGCTTGCAAATAGGTCAGTTTGCCGTCAGGGCCGACCGGAACCTCTTTGCGTTCATGACCTTCAAAGCCGGGCATGTTGATGTTCACCGCATCTCCCGGCCCGAGCGGCAGTACGGTTTGCGCCCCGGCAGAGGTGAAGCAGGCGAGCAGCAGGGCAAGCACTCCGAAACGAGCCAGTGCGGCCGGGCGCAGCGCGGGTGCACGGTCCAGCAAGGCGGCGACGAGTTTGCAGCCAGCGTCACGATACATGCGCAGCGTGTCCTGGACCTTTTGCACGAGGCATGTACCACTGGAGCCGGCCCAGATGAGATTGGGAAGCTGCTCCGCAATCAGCAATGTCTCCGGTTGCTCCACCGGAGGAAGTTCGATGAGGATCACCACACCTGTTAATTTCCGCCAGAGCGCCAGTGCCGCCTGCCACTGCTGTCTTTGCTCGGGAGTCCATTTCCATTCTTCATCCATGCCGATCCGGTAGGGCCTGTCGGTAATTTCGCGGACGATTCGTCCCGGACGTTCAGGCTGATCAATGGCCCCCGTGAGCGTCAGGGCATCTTCTGTCAGCTCGCGGGTGATGACGATGCAGCCCAGACCGCGGCGCACCACCGCCTCTGCCAGCAGACCGATCAATCGTGGTGCAGCGTTATCTTCAGCCGCACGCATCACACCGCAGATCATGGCGCCACCGCTGGCAGGTGTCTGCAGCATGGGTTGCAGCTTGGTCCAGGTCCGGAAGGCCCAGGCCTCCGTACTCTCATCCGTTGCAGCACGCTCCAAAGGCAATGCACCCAGCACGGGGAGGCCGGTAGCGCGTTTCAAATCGCCGCTGCTGCGGATGTAGCCGTCTAAAAGCGTCAGCAATACGACGATGGCAGCCACCAGCACAGCGCCGCCGCCAAATCCGCCTGCGCCCGCCATGGCAAGTTTCTGCGTGGGCTTCACGGCGCTCACATCCTGCGCACGTGCCATGGAAAACAGCCGGAAATAGCCCTGCGAGTTCTCCTCGTAGAGTGCTGCTTCTCGCTGACGTCCGGCCAGCAGGGCGCGGGAGGTCTCCAGCGTCTGCTTGCGCGATTTGATGTGGGCGTATTCCATGGCCTGGCGCGGCAGTTGTGCCAGACGTTGATTGATGCCTTCACGCACCTCGAGGAGTTTCGTCATTTGCTCGCCCATCACTTGCTTCTCCGAACGCAGGCGCACCAGATCAAGGTACAAGCTTTCTGCCACATTGCTCTCGCCGGGTTTGGGCGGGGCATCAGTGCGCATGCCCGGAGTTTTCATCTGCTGCTCCAGTGATTTCAGCTTTTCCATGGATTCGACCACGGCGGGATGTTCGTCCGTGTAGCGCACGCGCAGATCAGCCAGTTCTTTTCTCGCGGTGTCCACTCGTGCCGCATTGGTGTCCACTTTGCCCAGTTCGCGTTCGATGCCCAGGATGCGCACATCGAGCGTGTCGTGATCGAGTTTCAAGGTCTCATACTTCAAGGTGAAGTTGCCCAGTTCTCCGAGCCAGGCGTCCATCTGTTTGTCAGCGTCGAGCAGGTGCGACTGCCTGCCGTAGGCCAGCAGTTCCTCGTTCACTTTCAGCAGATCGGCATCGGTGCGTTCGATCTGCTTTTGCAGAAACCCCTTCATGGCTGAGGCGTCGCCACGTTGCAGTTCGCGCGACAACTGTAGCACGGTCTCAGTATATGCCTTCAGCATTTCCAGCACGGCGTCGGCGCTGACGTTCGAGGTCATGCTTATGTTCAGGATGTCGGTATTGCGTTCAGCCACGACGATCAGTCCGGAACGGATCGCGCCTTCTGTATACCGTTGTTCCAACTGACTGCTGGTGGCGGCGATGGTGGACCCCGAGTACATCAAGGACATGAGCGTCGGAATCGTGAGGTCGCTGGGTTTGAATGATTCGCCGGAATCCGACTGCCTGAAGGCGGAGGCGAGCTGTTGCTTGATGATCTGGGATTTGGCGGAATACAGCGTTTCAAACTTCAGCCAGCCCACTGCGAGCATGACCGCCGAGCAGACCACGCCAGCAACAAGCATCAGCCACCAGCGGCGGATGAGCGCGTCGATCACCCGCAGTGGATCGAAGGGCAGCTTGATGGCGGGTGGGGCCGGCTCAATCGGTATTCCCGACGGTGCCGGATTATTTGGAAGATCCAGGGGCTCCGCCAGCGCGGGGTCTTCCCGCTGTCTGGGAACCGGGCTGCTGATGCCGCGTTTGCGATTGATCGCCGTGAGACTGAATGGCGTTGTCGGCGCGGCGTTCATGAGGCGCAGGCAAGAGTCGTGGCCAAGCCAAGAAGCTGATCTTGGCGGTACAAATCACAGGCCACATCATGCAGAGTTTGCGCGGAGACGCGTTCGTCGCCAGATGCCCAGGCATGTTCCAGGCAGAGTTTCGCAGTACGGTTGATCTCGCGCGGAATGCCACGGGTGAAATGATGCAGGTGGATCAGTGCATCCTCGTTGAAAACCTCACCATCGGCATGTCCGGCTGCTTTCAAGCGATGTACCACGTAGTTTGCGGTGGCAGACTCATTCATCGACATGAGATGAAATCTAAGACCGATGCGCTGCTGGATGGCCTGATTGCTGTTCACCAGTCGTCGCAGCGGGGGCTGGCCGATCAGCAGCAGTGTCAGAAGTGGCCGCCCGTCGCCATTGAAATTGGTCAACCAGCCGATCTGCTTCAGTGTCTCCTCTGGCATGTCCTGGGCTTCATCCAGCAGCACGATGACGTGTCTTCCGCGCTCGGCAGCGTTTTCGCAGAGGGCTTTCAAGTGCTCGCAGCGGCCAAATTTGCCTTCCGGCAGGTGATCTGCCTCGGGGTCGAGCTGGCGGAGAATGGATTGCAGCAGTTCATCAAAGCTGAAGCCCGAATTTTGGCAGCTTACGACAATGAACTCACAGGGATCCAGGCTTTGGGCCAGAACGGCACTGGTGATCGTCTTGCCGCAGCCAATGTCTCCTGTCAGCATGCCGATATTCATCGTTTTCTCGCTGGCCAGGTAGAGCAGCCGATCCAGCGCCTCCTGATGCTGCGGGCTGCGATAATAGAAACGAGTGTCCCACGTCGCCTCGAAAGGTTTCGCGTTGAGTTGCCAATGCTGGAGAAAATCAGACATGTTTCGTGGGGAAACGTCCGCCCGATCCGCCGCCGCTCAACCCCCCCAACTGCGGGAACCTGTGAAAGGTTTTTCGTAAACATCCATGACGCGTTTGGCGTTTTCGTCCCAGTTGAAGCGTCTGGCATTCTCCAGACCGGCATGGATCAGCGAATCCCGTTGTTCACGATGCGTGGCAAACTCCAGCAAGGCCTGCGCCATGTCTCCGACATCCTCGGGATCAATGATACGGGCCGCAGAACCGACCACTTCGCCCAGCGAGCCGCGTTTCGAACTGATGACAGGGCAGCCGCAGGCCATGGCCTCGATCGGCGGCAGGCCGAAGCCTTCAAACAAGGACGGGTAAACCATGGTGGAGGCGGCACGATACAAGTCAGGCAGCACGGCGTCCTCCACAAACCCGAGGAAGTGGATGTCCCTGGTGTGGCGTGAATCCCGTGCCGCAGCGTGAACATGCTCCGCGCCATGCCAGTCGCTTCCGGCGAGCACGAGCTGCCAGGGGGAACCACTGGTGGATTTGAACTTGTCGAAGGCCTCGATCAATCGTGTGTGATTTTTAGCCGGATGTTCTAGCCGCGACACATAGAGAAAGAACGGTTCAGTCAGGTCCCAGCGCTGGGCCACCATGGCGCAGGCTGCAGCACGGTCGCCGGGATTGAAGCGCGCATGATCAATGCCGTTGAGAATGACGTTCTGCCGCTGCACCGGCACACCAAAGTAATGCTCGACGTCACGGGCCGTGCTCGAACTCACGGCAATGATGCCATTCTGCCGGCGCGCAAGATGTTTCACGACAATGCGACCGTAGAGCATGCGCGCGAAGTCATACTTTTTCTTCACGTGAAACGGTGCAAGATCGTGGATCGTCGAGACCAGATTGCAGTGCGCGGAGTGCACCATGCGGCGGTAGCTTGGCACATGCAGCACATCGATCTGCTGCTGGTCCAGCCACCGTGGCAGCACCTGCTGATGCCACCAGATGTTGCGCACGGCAGGGCGCCAGCGCTCATCGACGGGCACAATTTCCATTCGGCCTCGGGCAAACTCGAAAAGGGGCAGGTCCTGCGCCAGCGCGAGGATGTGGAATTTGACCACGTCCGTATAAGGCATGAGCGCGCGGGTCAGGGCCAGTACATATTGTGCCACGCCGGTTTTGCCGCGCTGGATGACGCTGGTGGAAAGAGCTATTTTCATGAGGCTAGAAGATATTCCATTTGTTCGTGACGCAGGGATTCATGCACAACCGGACTGGCGTTGGCAAAGCGCAGGTGAATGTGCTGGCTGGTGGCATGGTCCTTCAGACGCGCCATCAGGCCCAGACCGCCGCTGTCCATGATCTGCACGCCCTGCAGATCAATGATGACCGGATTGCGTGAATCTGCGGCGTTCTGCAGGACTCCCAATGCGCCACGCCAGAGACCATCCACGCCGCTGCTAGTCACCGCGCCGCTCCAGTTCAGCAGCAGCGGCTCAGTTTTGGTGCCGGCCGGTGCAGCAGGGGATGGCGCATTCAGAATTTTGTTCAACGCTTCTTCACGGCTGGCGGCCTGGGTGAAGATTGAGTTCAGACGCGTCATCTGCAGCAGTTTGGACACTGCCGGGGAGACGGTGACGAGGATCAGATGCTTGCCGGCCTGGCGGCAGCGCTTTTGCATGCGCATCAACAGGCCAAGCCCGGTGCTGTCGATGAATTGAGCGCCGCCGCAGTCGATAATGATTCCTTCTTCAGGTCCTTCGAGGCTGTTCATCCAGCCCTGCTCAATGACGCGGACTTCCGCTGCGTCCAGCCGCTCCGGGCAGAAAAGTTCTGCAACGCTCGAAAGCTGAATATCTGGAGTTTTGCCCGGCGTGGGAATGCGTGGCGCAGCCGGGGTGGTGCGCCTGCCGCCGCGTGTCAGCCACCACTGTTTGCCAATCGTCAAACCGAACACCACGAAATCCGTGGCGTAGCGCTTGAACAAACGCCGCGGCTCCTGCAGCAGCCGGTACAGCCATTCGAGGCCGGTCTTTTGCATCCAGAGCGGGGCGCGCTGCATGTGGCCCGCGAGAAAGTCGATCGTCGCGCCCACTCCAATCGTCACTGGCGCGCCTGCGCGCTGGTAGTTCATGGCGATCCACTTTTCCTGCTTCGGACAGCCGAATGACACAAACAGCAGATCGGGGGCGGAGGTGCGAATTTCGGCGCAGATCGCTGCGTGATCCATTTCATGCAGCGGCTTGAACGGTGGGGACAATACACCTGCGATTCTGAGCTTTGGATGGAGCTCCCGCACCTTCTGCACCGCCATCGTCGCCACCTCCTTCTGTCCACCCAGGAAAAAGACGCTCCAATTCTTTTGTTCAGCGATTGCCAGGAGCTTCGGCACGAGATCGGAACCCGCCACCCGCTCCGGCAGGGCGTTGCCGAGCCAGCGCGAGGCCCAGACCAGCGGCATGCCATCGCAGACCACCAGATGCGCATCGAGCAAAATGCGCCGGAGTTCCTCATCATACAGGGCGAGCGCGGTGAAATCGACATTCGCCGTCGCGATGTAATGAGGCCTCCGGGAGGCAATCATTCCGGAGATGGCCTCCAGAGTCTGATCGGTCGTCACGTTGTCGAACGGGACGCCGAGGATGGACAACGACGGACCGCTCCGCGGGGAGAATGCTGCTTCAGTTGTGTTCATGAGAATTCTTTGCCAGCTGGAAGTGCTGTGAGTAGTAACTGCTGAGTTGTCTGCCCAGGCCGGGCCAGCCGAAGCGTCCACGACAGGTCTGCATACCGCGTTCTTCGATCTTCTGACGCAGCACCTCGTCGTGAAGCATGCGTTCGGTGTAGTGGGCAAACATCTCGGGTGTATCAGCCAGCATGATGTCCAGGCCATGCACCAGATTCAGGCCCTGGGCACCGATCGTAGTGCTGATCACCGGTGTGCCCATCGCCATGCTCTCAGGAATTTTGAGCCGGGTGCCGCCGCCGATGCGCAGTGGCACGATCTGCGCCCAGGCGCGCCGGTACCAGGGCCGCACATCAGGCACGCCGCCAGTCACAGTGACGTCTGGCAGGCTGCCGTAGGCTTTGACTTCTTCGGTCGGCGATTTGCCGACGATCAAGACCTGCAGGTTCGGCACCAGCTTTTTCAGTCGCGGGTGGATCTCGCCAAAATACCAGCGCAGGGCGTCCACATTCGGCAGGTAGTCCATGGCACCGCAATACAGCACCGTGGGCGCAGTATCGCGGGCTGCCTCCGATGCATTGGGGCTGAAGTAGTCGAGATCGACCCCGTTGGTGACCACTTGAACGGGGACATGGTCGCTTACCTCGGAACGGATGAAATCCCTGTCGTCCGGGCCGCACACCACCTGCACGGCGCTGCGGCGGGCGACTTTGTATTCGAACCGGCGCAGCTTCCAGGTCTGCTCACGATACAAGAGGGATGATTTGATCCCTTTGGGCATGCGGGCGTACTGCTCCTCCTGAAACTGCAGATCCACCCGGCTTCGGTCCACACTCAGCGGAATTTCCAGATGATCTTTGAGAAAGTACTGCGCCATCACAATGTCGCACACATGCACCATGTCATATTCATTCTGGTCGAGCATCTCGCCGATGGTGTCGGCCAGTTGCGGCAGCCACCAGTGACGGATTGTGGTGGGCAGGGTATTCAGCAGTCGGTTCGGAAACAGCCGGGGCCATGGGGGATGCTCAAAGGGCACGAAGACCACCTTGCGGCAGAAACTTTCGAAGATGCCGCGATGCTCCACACGCTCACCCTTTTCCGAAAGCGCGATCAAATCGATCGTGTGATCTTTGGCCAGCGCACGCAGCAGATGAAACACCCGCTGATAGGTGCCGCGGTCGATCGGGTAGGGGATGTAGGGATAAACAACCAGGATGTGCATAAGCAGGATGAACTTCCTGTACCAAAGCGGCACTGATCGCCAAATGCATCGCCCGCAAGTGAGGGTAAATGAAAGCTAGTTAAAGCGGTTCCACAGCGCGGCATACTGCTGGATCGAGTGTGGATTTGCGGTTTGTTTGGTCCACAGCATCGTCACCAGTTCATGCAAAAGATGCTCACGTGGATACCGTGTGAGTCCTGGTGGAATGCCACGTGTGCGGAGATGAATGAGCACGTTTTTCCACAGCGGTACTTCGGGACACTTGTTGGTCTTGGAGGTGGTATATTCAACAGGGGTGGATAGCTTGATTTTCAATCGCCGGCTTTCGAGCTGGAGAAAGATGTTCTGTGCGAGCTGCGACAGCGCTGCATGTTCCTGGCGTAGTTCGTCATGTGTTCTGGCCGAGCGTTGCGGATGAAGTTTAAATTCCACTCCTGCGGCATGATGTGACAGGAGCGCGGGGGATGTTCCTGCAAGTTCCTGAAGTCGGCGGTGGCGTTCGCGGCAGCTCCAGTGGTAGCGTCCCGCCATGGCCAGGACCACGTCACCCAGCGCCAGTTGCGCCTTGGCCAGATTACGCCCCACAAAGTCGGCATCGGCGGCGCTGAAGTCTTTTTGAGCGAGGCGTTCGCTGGCAAACAGCAGGCCGGAGCAGCGGTTGAACAGCAGTCGCGTGGCTTCATGCAGGGGAATCCGTGAGGCTTCGCGGTGGTGTTCGCATCCCGTGAAAAGCTCGTCTCCGCCAGTCAGCCAGCGGTGTCCCATCACCAGATCGTAGTAGAACATGTTCACTGCGCTGTGACGCAGCCGTGAAAGGGAAAGAATTTTGAACTCCACCTCCAACCCGGCGGCAGGCGCCAGCGATTCTCCGAGTTCGTGCAGCGCAGCTTTAAACCGGTGGTCGTTGATGAAGGTGCTGCCGCGCACGAACACAAAGAACTCAAGGTCGTTGTAAGGCAGATCCTGACCGTTCTCACGCAGCACGCCGCCTTCGCCACGTCCGTACCCGCCTGCAAGAGCGATGCCTTCGAGCCTGTCCGCCGGGATGATGCGTTCAACGCCTGCTCGTACATGTGCGCAGGTGACTGCAAGGTGCTGTTCTAGGCTTTCGCTGCCGTCGATGGTGAAGCGTGCGCTCATGCCGGAACGGATTCACGTAGGTATTGTTCAACTTGGTCAACAATCGGGGCCATGGCAAAACGCTCATGCACCTCCTTGTGGCCCGTCTCAGCGATGCTGGTGCGCAGATGGTCCTCGGTTTGCAGCAGCAGGATGCGCTCTGCAAGCTGGGTGGCGGCTCCCGCATCATAGGTGACGGCGTTCTGGCCATGGCGGAACAGCTCGCGGCTGCCTCCGGTCATGGTGCCGATCACCGGCAGCCCGCAGGCCATGGCTTCCAGCGGAGTGAGTGCAAACGGCTCCTCCCATTCGGAGGTGAACAGCAGCGCATCATGGGCGCGATAGACGTCAGGCATTTCAGCGGGTGTGGCGCTATGCCATGTCACCGGCAGTGCGTTTCCCGCCGCGAAGTTTTTGAGCATGGTCACGTAAGCGTCATCACCTCGGCCATAAACATGCAGTTCACCTGCAAAGGAGTTTTTGATGAGCAGCAGTGCACGCAGCGCCGTCAGAATGCCTTTGTCTTCGGCCAGGCGTCCAACCCAGAGCCAGTTTCTCGGGGAGCGTGTCACGGGTGCTCCCTTAAAGTGTTCCGTATCCACCGGACAGTGAATGACGCCACCATGCATCACATCATAGCCCTGCTCTGCCGTAAGCTCACGCAGGCGGGCGCTGGTGAAATAGAGCCGCTTGAAACGAATTTCGGCGACGGGGCTCGTCGGGGCAAGGGCTTCACAGCGCCGCCGGACCCCGCCCAGGGTCCAAAGCGCGCGCTGCACGCGAGATGCGAATGATCCCGTGCTGCGGTTCCACCAGTCGAGCCACACGTCGCCGGTGAGGCTGCGCAAAATCCAGTGGTCACTGACATCATAGACTGTCGGCACACCACTCCGCTGAAGTGTCAGGCAGAGCGACTTGGACAGGCCGCCCATGCACCAGACATGGACAACATCGGGCTGCAGCACCTTGAGCGATTCACGCAGGGTTTGATTGTTGTGTAGCTCCAGCTGCTTGAGCCTACTCAGTCCGAGCCACGGATGGCCGTAGTAGCCGTGAATTCTCAGGCTTCGCTCGATTTGAAGTTCAACGCCCGGTGCGGCACCTTGCACACCATGATTGGAAGTGAGCACATGCACCTCATGACCGCGCAGACGTAGCGCCTCGGTGATGGCTGCGCAGCGCAGTTCATAACCGCCGACGTAATGAGGCGGGTAAAGGTTGGAAAGAACAAGAATTTTCATGAGGACACCTCCTGCTGCTCACGCCAGCCCTGGTAAAACCCTGCCAGCTTGCCGCGGCGCTGCTGCCAGCGAATGCGCATGGCATGCGCGATCTCACGGAGGCGTCCATGTTTGAGGCACCAGTTCAGGTCATGCCGCACATCATTGAGCCAGCCGAGAAAAACGGTCTGCGGCCAGTTGAAGACACCGGGTCTTTGGCTCCAGGCCTTGCCGATGGCGCGTGCGTCCCCAAAGGAGCGCTTCCAGGTTTGCTGTGGAGTGTAGTTGTGGCTGTGCATCACCACGGACTCCTGGACATAAGGCACTTCATAGCCCTGCGCCCGGCACCAGCGCGTGTATTCGTCATCCTCGGCGTATTGCAGGTCTTCGCGGAACCCGCGCAACTGCCACACCTCTTTGCGCAGGCCGCTGCTGACCATGCTGAAGAAATGATCCCAGTGTGCGGATTCCCGCTCAGGCCCAAAGCAGCGGTCGTAATCGCAGGCGAACACCGCCTGGCAGTCCGGGCGCGGAATCTGCCGGCCAAAGCACGCGGCGACGCGGACGTCCGCGAGTGCATCCGCCAGCGGCCGCAACCAGTGATCGTTTTGCGGCGTCGCATCGGCGTTTAGAAAAATCACGCGTTCGGCGCGGGCGAGGCGCATGCCATGATTCATCACGCGGCTTGGATTGTACTCCTGAGGCGTGATTTGCACAAAGTGCGCCGGTTTGGCGGCACAAATCAGCTCCTGCGAGCCGTCGGTGGAGCCGCTGTCGATGACGATCAGTTCCCGGTTCTGCCAGTTTTGTGCAGCCAGCGCTGGCAGTGTTTGCTTCAGCGCCCAGGCTTCGTTGAACGAGCGCATGACGATGCTGATGAGCGGATCGTTCATGATAGTTTGGCGGCGAGCTGAACTGGCTGAGGCGGGAGAATCTTTTTCGAGCCTTTGCGTTTTTTTGCTTCGACCAATTCTTCGTAAACACGGGCCACACGACCGGCGATGGAGGGCACATCGAATTCTGCACGCACATGCTCACGTGCTTCCGTGCTGATATGGCGGTGCAGGTTGTTGTTGATCATGAGGGTGTCGATGCCGGAGTGAAAATCGGCGACTTGGTCGAGATCGTACAGCAGGCCGGTGCGGCCATGTTCAATCAACGAGGCGGCGCCGGAAGTGCGGGAGGAAAGGACCGGTGTGCCCGAAGCCCAGGCTTCCAGAATGACGATGCCGAACGGCTCGGCAGTCGAACTGAGCACAAACAGACGTGCGGTCTGGATGAGGCCGATCAACTCAGCGCTCCCTGAGCCAAGACCGCCGGTGAGCAGAACATCCTTGCTCAAGCCCAGGCGGGTGATTTCGCGATGCAGCTCTTCGACGACGGACTGCGTGGTCCCGGCACCGATGAGCACCAGCATGGCACGTGGATGGCGGCGTTTGATCGCTGGCAGCTGTCGCACGAGCCAGGGCAGGTTCTTGGCAGGATCAAGCCGCGCGACTTTGACGATCAGGTCACGCTCTGCGATCTGCGGATAGGCTTTGAGCGCCGCAGCACGGCTGTCCGCGGCGTACTGGGCGGCAGGAACGGCGTGTGGCTGCACGATGATGCGCTGGCGGGGATATTTGTCCTGCAGCAGGGCCGCCTCACGGGGATTGCAGGTGAAGATGGCATCCGTATTTTGCAGAACGTTGCGGCTGCGCACGAGCGCACCGAGCGCCTTGCCCCATTCAAAGCCGCCTTTCAGCGGAGCAGTGAGTTTGGCATTCACTTCATCAGGGATGTCGAGTGCACCGCCATGCAGGGTGATCACATGCGGCACACCACGGGTCCTGGCGGCCATCAGGCTGATGCCGGCAATCCGGTTAAGCGCGTGCGAGTGCATTACATCTGCTCCGCTGGCACGAAGCTGCGAGAAGAGCTCAAACGAAAACAGATTGCCGCCCCATGAAACCAGCGCGTCTCGTTGGGCGGCGGAAATCCCGACCACGGGAACAAAGGCGCGATAGCGCTGAATCTTCGCTCCAGAGTCGCGCAGAGGGTCGATGTCGTCACGGCTGGCGTTTTTCGGAGCATGCACCGTGGATGAAACACCGTGCTGCTGCAGCCCTTGGATGAGCCGCTGTAGGGCGGTCTCAGTGCCGCCCCACTGAGCCGGATCGTACTTGCGGAGAATGTGGGATGCTTGCATGGGAGATCACGCGGTCTGAAGCGCGGTTGGATTTTTTTTGAAGGGTGCAGGAAGACGCGAGCGGAGCGTCTGTCGCTCTGAAGCAGTCAGGGACCAGCACCACAGGCATAAGAGAGAAGTCAAGCCTCCGGCGCTTCCCATCAGCAGAATGCGCAGCCAGGTGTTTTCGATCTGCAAGTCCGGGAACAAGAGTGGAGCACCCAGCAAGAGAGCAGACGGCACACAGGCGATCCAGGCGGGAAGCACCGCTTCGCGGAACAACTGCCATGGACGCAGGCTGACATCCCGCGCCACCCAGGGCCAGAGCAGGCACCAGCCGAAGAAGACCGTGGGAATGAGAGATCCCACCGCCACGCTGACCACGTTTTGAAACACTAGGGCCAGTGTGATGCTCAAGGCGAGATTCACTGCCGCCTCACCCAGACCCAGCCACATGAGGCGTCGTTCATGGCCGGTCATCATGTAGATACGTTTGCTGACGCTGTGCGTGAGCGCGGAGCTGTAGAACCATAGCAGCAGCACCTGGGCCACCTGCCAGGTTTCCGTGGCGATGTGGGTGTCTCCCGTGAGCACCCTGAGTAGCGGCTCCAGTTCAAAGGCACAGAGCACATACAGGGGGGTGGCGATGATGGCGCTCCATCTCGTTCCGCGTTGCAGCAGATCGCGCAGCGCGGAGTGATCTCCACTGGCATGCAGATGCGCTGCAGCGGGGGACAACGTGTCCTGCAGCTGTTTGGTGAACTGTGCAAACACCTCGGCGACTTTGGCCCCGGCTTGGTAGATGGCCACGGCACTGATTGAAAGCGTGGCACCGAGCACCAGCTGGTCCGTTTTTCCCAGCACGATGTTGGTAGCCGTGCTGATATAAGCAAAGATCGAGAAGCCCATCGTTTCACGCATGATGGACTTTGAAAACAAGGCCGGGCGCAGCTTCACCTCCGGCATGTGACGCAGTGCAAAGAAGGCGGAGACGAGATCTGGAGCCAGGGCAAAGAACAGCGCCGTGAGCATGATGGCCAGCAGGCTCCAGCCCGCATAGACAGCCCAGGCGATGACGGCAAGGCGCATGAGCATGGCCATCGTGATGATGTTGTTCGCGGTGCTGATGCGCTGCTGGCCACGCAGAATTTCCGGAAAAATGCCCAGCGGAAATGCCAGGCCGATGGCGGCGAAGAATGCGATCAGCACGATGCGAAACTCAGCATGATTGGCGGGGGAAACGCCAAACGAGCGCACAATCTCATCGGCTCCGAGCGCCACCGTAGCTGCCATGAGCGCGGCCACCCCAAGGTAAAAGAACAGGATCGTGCTCAGCACCTGGCTGAGCTTGTGCCATTCACCGGTGACGGACAATTCGGCGACACGCTTTTGTGCGGCAAAACCAAAGCCAAAGTCCAGCAGGATGCCGTAGCCGAAAACACTCCAGAGCAGGGACCAAAAACCGAACGACTCGCGTGGCAGGGCCTGGTATAAAAGCCGGAAAGTCACCAGTCCGACGATGATGCCGACAAAGGTGCGGAGATAGTTCGAAAGAGCGTTGCTCCAGATGTTTTGTTTGACGGAGTCGTAGGTCATCGCAGGTGGTGAAACCTCGCGGAGAGTCCCGCTCGCAACAATCCCCGCACCTGCGGGGTGTGAGTTCAAATCATGGGCTCAGCGAACGAAGAGCCAGGTGCCTTCCTCGATGGATTCCGTGCGAAATCCGAGGGCGTGAATCTGCTGCACCAGCGCCTGCACCGCGTCCTCACCCACGATGGTGGGATGAAGTTCGATGATGATGCGCGTCACCGATGACGGGAGCTGGCTGAAATCGAGCTGAGTCTCAGCGCCTTCAATGTCACAGATCAAGGCGGTGGGCGGCTGCGGCAGGAGGGCTGCCAGTGAGCGCAG